>OFLZ01001775.1_pt1 | contig 11611 bp, 10 predicted proteins | sample 1541321 | NCBI WGS metagenome assembly OFLZ01 (sample SAMN04209223, study PRJEB22552) | human gut metagenome | biome: gut; material: feces | host: Homo sapiens | place: USA: Oklahoma | reverse complement strand
GGTTCACACAGCACGCTTTTCCCTGTTTGCCGGGGTATATCTGGTTACGCAAAGAGCATAGCGAGGAGGAATCTGATTATGGCAATGAAGAAGTGGGCTATGGTAATCATGAACGCGGGCTATGACCCAGAAAAGGACATGGCGCGCCTGGACCTGGAGCAGGTTGAGACACATATCCTCACGGTGAGGAATCCCGAAGAGGCTGTGGCGCTGGCCAAACGTCTGGGAGAGGAAGGCTTTGGAGCCATTGAGGTCTGCGGGGCATTCGGGGAGGAACTGGCAAAGAAAATGTATGAGGCCACCGGATGCAAGGTTCCTGTGGGCTATGTGACCACCCCCCAGGACCAGTTTCAGAAGGCCCTGGCGTTCTGGAGCTGACGGCCGGGAACAGACAGATAGCCGGCACAGGCAAATCCGGAGAGAAAGGAATACATACTATGAGGCTGTTTGATTTACACTGCGACACCATAGAAGAATTAAAAAAACGGGGAGAAGATTATCTTAACTGCACCACCCAGTTCTCCCTCAGGGACAGGGAGAAATTCCAGAAGGCTGTCCAGGTCATGGCTGTTTTCGTGCCTGATGATATCCGCGGGCAGGAGGCAGTGCAGTTCGTACTGGATTACCACCAGTACATGGACGACCAGGTAAGAAGGACAGGAGGCCAGGCTGAACTGGTGGAGAAAATCACGGATCTGGACCGGATACTGGATGAGGGAAAATGGGCCTTTATCCGCTCCATTGAAAGCGGAGCCGCGTTAAACGGAGACCTGGACAATATAAACCGCTTTGCTGACCTGAATTTCAAGATGCTGGGACTGGTGTGGAACGGGGCCAATGAGCTGGGTTCAGGGCCAAACAACGATACCGGGCTCACTGCCTTTGGAAAGGAAGCAGTAAAGAGGATGGAGCAGGTAGGCATGATTGTGGACTGCTCCCATCTCAACGATGCAGGGTTTGAGGACCTGTTAAACATAGCAGAGCGTCCCTTTGTGGCATCCCATTCCAATGTCAGGGCCTGCTGCAACCATCCCAGGAATCTTACGGACGCGCAGTTTAAGGAAATTGTGCGCAGGGGAGGCCTGTGCGGCCTGAACCTGTTCTCACGGTTCATAGACGACGATGACAATGGCAGCAAGGACTATCTGCTGCGCCACATCTACCACATGCTGGAGTTAGGCGGAGAGGACGTGATAGCCTGGGGCGGGGATATGGACGGCGAGATTACCTGCGACCCCGACCTGAACACGCCTTACGGGGTGGGACGGTTTGCGGACTATCTGGTGGAACACGGCATCGGGGAAGCGGCCGTGCAGAAGATTTTCTTTGACAATGCATACCGGTTCTTCAAGCAACAAGTTAAATGATGTTCTGAAAGGAAATACAATATGGAGACAATTAGCCTGAATATCAACGGGGTCTGCCGGGAACTGGCAGTGGGAAAGAACTGGACGCTGTTAAAGACGCTGAGGGACGGACTCAGGCTCACAGGAACAAAATGCGGCTGTGAGACAGGGGACTGCGGAGCCTGCATGGTCATCATAGACGGCGTAGCCACCCGCTCCTGCCTGGTAAAGGCTGTCAATCTGGAAGGTAAGGCCATTGAGACCATCGAGGGCCTTTCAGACGGCATCCATCTCCACCCAATCCAGCAGGCCTTTGTGGATGCCGGAGCCGTACAGTGCGGTTTCTGCATTCCCGGCATGATTATGTCAGCCAAAGCCCTTCTGGATCAGAACCCGGACCCAAGGGAGGAGGAGGTCAGAAAGGCCATTGACCCGAATCTGTGCCGCTGTACCGGGTATGACAATATAGTTAAGGCCATATTACTGGCTGCCAGTCGGATGGGAGGAAACCGGAATGGACAATGAATACACTGTAATCGGAAAACCGAGACCCATAGGCGACGCTGCCTTAAAGGTGACGGGACAGAAGATATATGTAGGTGATATGGAACTGCCGGGAATGCTTTACGCAAAGGTACTCTTAAGCACGGTTCCCCACGCCAGAATAAAGAGTATCGACACCTCCGCGGCTGAGGCGCTGCCCGGAGTAAAGGCGGTAGCCACCTACAAGAACACGCCCCAGGTGCGCTACAACAGCGCGGTCCGTTTTATTGAGCACAAGCTTCCGGACACGGAACGCATCTTTGACGACACCGTGCGCTTTGTGGGAGACAGGGTGGCTGCCGTGGCGGCGGAGTCCCCGGACATAGCGAAAAGGGCAGTAAACCTGATTAAGGTGGAGTACGAAGCCCTCCCGGTGATTACCGATGTGGAGGAAGCCATAAAGCCGGAGGCCTGGCCCATTCATGGGGGAGGAAATATTGTGGGGACCTCCAGGGCAGAGGCAGGCAATGTGGATGAGGCCTTTCAGGAGTGCGATTATGTATTTGAGGACCGCTACACCACCCAGGCCATCCACCATGCGGCCATCGAGCCCCATGTTGCCATAGCTGACTTTGCTCCCAACGGAAAGCTGACCGTATACAGTCCATGTCAGAACACCTTTGCTTTCCGTGTTATCATGTCCCGTATCTTCGGCCTGTCCTATAACAGGATACGGATGGTGGCGCCGGCCATCGGCGGGGCCTTCGGAGGCAAGCTGGAGGTGACGGTGGAGCCTGTGGCGGCAGTGCTCTCCCAGATGACGGGAAAGCCTGTGAAGGTGGAGTACAACAGAAAGGAAAGCATTCTGTCCACCCGTGTGCGCCACGCTTCCGTAAACTATGTTAAAACAGGGTTCATGAAAGACGGAACCTTAAAGGCAGTGGATTTTAAAGTCTACACCAACACGGGAGCCTATGCTTCCAGCGCCCTGAATGTAAGCGGCGCCATGTCCCACAAGGTCTTTAAGGCATATAAGATTGACCACATGCGTTTCCAGTGCCAGCCCGTGTACACCAACACCGAGATAGCAGGAGCCATGAGAGGGTACGGCTCGCCCCAGGTCTATTTCGGATGGCAGAGACAGATGCAGAAGATTGCGGATTTCCTTCACATGGATATGGTGGATCTGCAGATGAAGAACATGGTGGACCCGGACAGCTGCGACCCCATTTTCCACAAACCCCACGGCAATTCCAGGCCAAAGGACTGCTTAAAGAGGGCGCTGGAGCTCATTGACTATGAAGCCTGCCTGAAGGAGCAGGAGGCTACAAGAAATCAGGATATACGGATTGGGGTGGGCCTGGCTCTGGGAGTCCACGGCAACAACTGTGTAGGCGCCCACCGGGATGTGTCAACCCCCATGCTTAAGATGAATGAGGACGGATCCTGCATCTATTACACCGGCTCTCATGATATGGGTACCGATACGCTGGGGATGCAGATGCAGATTGTATCCGAGGTGCTGGGAATCAGCATGGACCGGATTGACTGCCTGGCAGCGGACACGGATGTGGTCCACTGGCACATTGGGGATTATTCCAGCCGGGGCGTGTTCGTGGCAGGAAGCGCAGCCAAGAAGACAGCTGAGGCCATGAAACGGGAATTGCAGGTTGAGGCAGCCAAGCTATTAGAGACAGAGCCGGATGATATCGAGCTTCACCACGACAGGGCCTGGAGCAGGAAGAATGAGGAGAAAAACGCATCCCTTCACGACGTGATGGTCCACTGCCAGTCCGTGAGCATGAGGGAGCTGATGGTGGCCGAGACTTACGAGGCAAAACGGGGAGCCACCTCCTACGGGGTACATATCGCCAAGGTGGAAGTAAACACCCTGACCGGAGAGGTAAGGCCCCTGGAATATGCGGCGGTCCACGATATCGGCCGCGCCATTAATCCCCTGATGCTTAAGGGACAGCTGGCAGGCGCCATACAGATGGGACTGGGTTACGGTCTTTGCGAGGATATGGCCTATGACGGGGAGGGAAAACCTCTGGTACAGACACTGAAAAAATACAAGGTGCTCCGGGCCTCCCAGATGCCAAAGCTATATATGGATTTCGTGGAAACCCCACAGGGAGAACCGGACGGCCCTTACGGGGCAAAGGCCCTGGGCGAGTGCCCTGTGGTTCCTGCGGCTCCCGCTGTGGTGAATGCCATCTGCAATGCGGTCCGCGGGGAAATCAATGAACTTCCGGCAAGGCCCGACCGGGTCCTGGCAGCCTTGGGAGATAAATAGATTTTAGACGGTGCAGTGCGCTGCGCCGGGAAAGGGGAAGAGAATATGGTAAAGATACTGGGAATCTGCGGCAGCCCGCGCCGCAAGTCCTGCTACAAGGCGCTGGAGACAGCCCTTGAAGCGGCTAAGAATGCAGAGGAAGGCGTGGAGGTGGAGCTGGTGGAGCTCCGCGCCAAGAAAATGAATTTCTGCATCCACTGCAACAAGTGCCTGCGGGATAAATCCGACCGCTGTACCGTGTTCAAGGACGATATGACGGAGCTGTACGACAAATTTTACGAGGCTGACGGCGTGATTATCGCGTCACCGGTCTACGAGATGAACATTACAGCCCAGCTGTGCACCTTCTTTGACCGGTTCCGCTCCGCATGGCTTAAGGGAGTGGAGGATCCTGATTTCTTCGCCCACAAGGTAGGGGCGGGAATCACGGTGGGCGGCACCAGAAACGGCGGCCAGGAGGCTACCATGAATTCCATCACCAACTTTTTCCTGACACAGGGAATGACGGTCTGTACAGGCGGATCAGGTATGTATTCCGGCCCCATGCTGTGGAATCCCGGAGACGGATCCACGGAGATAGAGGACCCGGACGGATTCAGAAACTGTGAAATCCTGGGAAGGAAAATGGCTAAAATGTCCAGGATCATGAAAGAGGCAAAATTCTAGTATTTCGTAACTTGACAACTGATGTATAAAAACTTATAAAGGGGATATTTTTATGAAAATGCAATATGGATTTGACGACAAGGTTCCCGCCGGTAAGGCTGTACCTTGGGCCCTTCAATACGTGTTTACTATCTTTACAGGTTCTATGACAGGTTCCATCATGCTGGCAAGCGGTGCCGGAATGAACTCGGCCGACACGGCGTTTCTGATACAGTGCGGATTGTTTGCCTGCTGTATCACCACGCTGATTCAGTCCCTGGGAATCCGCATCGGCAAGTTTCAGATTGGCGCCAGGCTGCCCCTGGTATCTGCGGGAAGCTGGACCCTCATCACGCCAATGGTGCTGTTTGCCAATGATCCCAACATCGGAATTCCGGGAGCCTTCGGCGCTGCCTGTCTTGGCACGCTGCTCCTGTTCCTGCTGGGACCCATTGTGATTGACAAACTGTACAAATACTTTACGCCCGCAGTAACCGGTTCTGTGGTTCTGGCAGTGGGAATGTGTCTGATTCTCAATGCATGGAACGACATGGTGGATTACAACCCCACGGGACCGGACGCCATGAAGATGTTTTTAATCGGCATTGCCATCGCGGCAATCTGCGTTATTATCGACCATTTTGCAAAGGGAATTGTGCAGTCATTGGCAGTACTCATCGCCATGGTGGCAGGTTATGTGTTCTGTTCCGTAACAGGAATGGTGGATTTCTCCCAGGTGGGAAGCGCGGCCTGGGTAGCTGTCCCCAGACCTCTTAACTTTGGAATGACCGTAAATCTGGGCGCCGTAATCACCGTATTTATCATCCATATTGCAACCATCATGGAGAACTCCGGCAACACCACCGGTGTTGTCACCGCCACGGACGAGGGCCTTCCCACCAAGGAAACCTTAAAGGCATCTGTGCGCGGCGACGCCCTGGGCGGCGTGTTCTCCACCCTGTTTAACGCCCTTCCCATGTGTGTGGCGGCCCAGAACTCCGGCGTGGAGGTTATGTCCGGCGTGGCTTCCAGGTTTGTAACAGCCATTGCAGGCGTTATCTTCGGCCTCATGGCCATATTCCCCAAGTTCTCCCAGGTGCTGGCCCTGATTCCTAACCCGGTTTTAGGCGGCATCCTGCTGGTTACCTTTGGAAACATCATTGCCAGCGGTATCAAGGTTATTGGCTTTGACGAGAACAACAAGAGAAACTTTACCATCATCGCCCTGGCGGCGGCAGTGGGAATCGGCGGCAACTTTGCCCAGGCCGCAGGAACCCTTGCGTTCCTTCCCTCCACGGTAGTTACGCTGTTTACCGGTATTTCCGGTACGGCCATCACTGCCCTGGTACTGAATATCATTCTTCCCGGCGAAAAAAAGGAAGAGGCATAGAGGCAGAATATAACTGATAGGGAGGTCAAGATGGAATTAGTAGCATTAAACGTTAACGGAAGAACTTATAATATAGCAGTGGAAAAAAACTGGACCCTGCGTTACACCCTGCGGGAGGTCATGGACCTGACAGGCACCAAATGCGGATGCAGTACAGGTGACTGCGGCTCCTGCAAGGTCATCATTGACGGCGAGGCTGTCAACTCCTGTTCCGTGAGGGCAATGGATATGGGAGGGAAGGCCATTGAAACCATTGAAGGAATATCACCCGGTCATGTAAGCCTTCACCCCATCCAGCAGGCATTCATTGACTGCGGCGCCGTGCAGTGCGGTTTCTGCACTCCGGGCATGGTCATGGCTGCCAAGGCTCTTCTGGATAAGAATCCGGATCCAACGGAGGAGGAAATCAAGGAAGCCATGAAGGGAAACCTGTGCCGGTGTACCGGTTACGTGAAAATACTGGAGGCTGTTAAGCGTGCGGCCCAGGTCATGAGAAAGGAGGGAAGATAGCTATGTCATGTGAGATACCCAAGAATGGAATGATAGGAAAAAGCGTGCCGGTCAGGGATGCCGCCATGAAGGTGACAGGACAGATGCGGTATGTGGCCGATATGAAGCTGCCCGGAATGCTGTATGCCAAGATTTTATTTTCACCCGTTCCCCATGCCAGGATTAAGTCCATTGACACCACCCAGGCCCAGGCTCTGGAGGGGGTCCATGCCGTGGTCTGCTACAAGGATTCTCCCAAGAACCGTTACAATGGAAACGGTGAGGATAAGGACATCAATCCCTCCGAGCTGGTGTTTGACCAGACCGTCCGCTTTGTGGGGGATAAGGTGGCGGCTGTGGCGGCGGACACAGAGGAGATTGCAAGAAAAGCCCTTTCCCTTATCTCTGTGGAATATGAAGAGCTTCCCTTCTATCTGGATCCGGAGGAAGCCATGAAGGAGGACGCCTACCCCATTCATCAGGGCGGCAATATCATCATGGAATCCAACAACTCCGGCGGTGACGTGGACGGCGCCATAAGGGATGCGGACCATGTTTTCCGGCACAGATACGAGATGCCGGCCGTGAACCACTGTTCCCTTGAGACACATGTCTCCATTGCGGAGTATGATGCGGACGGCAAGCTGACCGTGTGGACGCCTACCCAGGATGCCTTTGGCCAGAGAATCAATCTGCAGCGTATTTTCGAGCTGCCCATGAGCAAGATACGCGTTATCAGTCCGGTGATGGGCGGCGGCTTCGGCGGCAAGATTGACCTGGTCACAGAGCCGGTGACAGCCCTCTTAGCCATAAAGACCGGCCGTCCCGTGAAAATGGTCTACAACAGGACCGAGGAATTCTGCTGTACCCGCACCCGCCATGCTGCCAAGGTGGATTTGACCATGGCAGTGAAAAAGGACGGAACCATCACGGCAGCCGATGAGACCATGATCTTAAACGCAGGCGCTCATACCAGCGCCACCATGTCCGTGTGCTGGGCGGCAGGAGGCAAGTTCTATAAGCTCTTAAAGACCCGCAATATGAGGTGCCGGGGAATACCGGTATATACCAATACGCCGGTGGCTTCCGCCATGAGGGGATTTGGTTCCCCCCAGCAGTTTTTCCCTGTATCGTCCATGATGAACGAGATTGCCCAGAGCCTGCGCCTGGACCCGTCTGACGTGTTCCTTAAGAACCTGGCGGATCCCTTTGAGGCGGCCTGCAATGACGGGGAATCCTTTGGCAACTTCCGCCTGAAGGACTGCGTGGTCCGCGGACGGGAGCTCATCGACTGGTACGAGGCCAAAAAGCAGATGGAGGCATCCAGGAAGGAGAAGGGCCGCTACCTCATAGGAGTGGGCATGGCCTGCGGTTCCCACGGAACATCCATGTTCCCCTTCATGCCGGATATCACGGGCATCACCATCAAGATGAACGAGGACGGGACCATCGTGTTTACCACCGGGACCTCGGATATGGGAAATGGATCCGTGACCACCCAGTGCATGCTGATTTCCGAGGTGCTGGGCATCCCGCTGGACCATATCGCCTACATAAAGACGGACACGGACGCGGCCATGTCGGACCTGGGAGCCTACGCGTCCAGAGGCACCTACACCAGCGGCCACGCGGCAGTGAAAACGGCCCAAATCATGCGTGACAAGATAGCTGTACTGGCGGCAGAGCTTCTGGATACCACCACGGATAACCTGGATTTCCACGACGATGCAGTGTGGTGCGTGGATATTCACAGGAAGTTTGTCAGCATGAAGGAGATTGCGGTTCATGCCAGGGAAAAGCATCAGGAGGATTTAAGCTGCTCCTATATGTTCCACTCAGAGGCAGGCCCCATGAGCAGCGGAGCCCATTTTGCAAAGGTGCAGGTGGACACGGTCACCGGCGGGATTAAGGTTCTGGAATATGCCGCAGTCCATGACGTGGGACGGGTGGTGAATCCAATGGGCATCACCGGACAGCTGGAGGGCGGTATTTCCATGGGTCTGGGCTATGCCCTCTGCGAGGAAATGAAGCTGGACAGTACGGGCAGGAACCAGACCAGCAGTTTCAAGAAATACCACATCCTTAACGTGAAGGAAATGCCGAAGCTTTCCGTGGATTTCCTGGACTCCGAGGAGGAGACAGGTCCTTACGGAGCCAAGTCCATTGGAGAGTGCGCCGTTGTCCCGGTGGCGCCGGCCATAGCCAACGCAGTGTCCAATGCAGTGGGCAGGCAGTTTTACAAGCTTCCCATCCGTCCGGAGGACGTGCTGGAGGCATTGTCATTGGTAAAATAGGAGTGCCCGGACCGTTTTTAAGAACCGGAACCAGATTATAATAACAGATGGATACAATGTCCCGCCGCAGCCAAGCATTTGCTGCGGCGGGACATTGCTGTCTCAGATATGCCGCGGCATGTTGTAAGGGATTCCCAAGTTAAATCTTAAATACAAGGTAGATATCTGTATGATTTGGTAGTACAATAAACGGAGTTCCGTTAAAACAACAGGGGTTTCTGCCTGGGAAGGCTGGAAACCGGAAGAATGAAAGCAGGAGGGACACAATGATACCGGACAGAGAGAGGGCAAATAAAGAGCTTAAGTGGGCAGCGGACTTAAATCCGGGACCCTGGAAGGAGCATTCCCTGTACGTGGCAGCTGCCTGTGAGAGCATAGCGTCCAGGTGCAGCCACATGGACAGGGACCGGGCCTATGTGCTGGGCCTCCTTCACGATACAGGCAGATATGCGGGCCGGACATCGGAGCGCCATCTGTTAGACGGATACCGCAGATGCATGGAACACGGATGGGAGGAGGCTGCCAGAATCTGTATGAGCCATGCGTTCATGATACAGGATATAGGCACGTCCATCGGTGAGTTTGACGTGACGCCCCAGGATTATGAATTTATGAAGGAGTTTATTTCCGGGGCAGTTTATGACGATTATGACCGTCTGGTACAGCTCTGCGACAGCCTGGCCCTGCCCACGGGATTCTGTCCTCTGGAAACCAGGTTCGTGGACGTGACCATCCGGTACGGGGTTCATCCCAGCACCATTCCCCGGTGGAAAAAGGTGCTGGAAATAAAGGATTATTTTGAAGAACAGATGGGATGCACCATCTATGAAGCGCTGCCCTGCGGGGGAAGGCTGCAGCATTTATAAGGAGGTACAAATGATATACACATTTCCCCACTATTACAATCACTTTAAATGTACTGCGTCCGGCTGTCCGGACACCTGCTGCGCGGGATGGGGCATCATGATTGACAGGGCATCCCTTAAGAAGTACAGGGACATGGACGGACCCTTTGGCAGCAGGCTCCATAATTCCATTCATTGGAAGGAAGGTTCCTTTAAGCAGTACCATGGACGGTGCGCGTTTTTAAATGAGGAAAATCTATGCGACATCTACAGCGAGGCCGGGCCGGAGTACCTGTGCCGTACCTGCCGCACATATCCCAGGCATATAGAGGAATTTGAGGGATGCAGGGAAATGACGCTCTGCCTTTCCTGCATAGAGGCGGCAAAGATCATATTGGGCTGTGAGGAACCGGTGCGGTTTATTACCAGGGAGGATGAGCGCCAGGAGACATATGAGGACTTTGACTTCTTTCTCTATACCAAGCTGATGGATGCCAGGGAACTGGCACTGGATATCCTCAGAAACCGTACCTGGTCTTGGGAAGACAGGACATCCATGTGCCTGGGACTGGCCCACGACCTCCAGGCCCGTATCAGAAAAGGGCGGCTCTATGAGGCGGACGGGCTTATAGAGCGGTACCGCAGGGCGGCGGAGCGCAGACGGCTTCCTTCAGGCTGGGACAGGGCGTCCTGTTCCAGGTATGAGGTCATGGAGGAGGCCTTTTCCCTGTTTTCCGAAATGGAGGTTCTGGGAAAGGACTGGCCGGCTTTTGTCTCCGGGATGAAGGCAGCTCTTTACGGGAAGGGCAGGCAGGCATATGAGACGCGGCGCAGGGCATTCCTGGAAAGTGAGATTGGAAAACGGCTGCCGGTGCTTAAGGAACAGCTCATGGTGTATTTTGTGTTCACCTATTTCTGCGGGGCTGTTTACAACGGGAATCCCTATGGAAAAATGAAGATGGCGGCAACAGCCACCCTGCTGATTGAGGAGCTGGCCCAGGCACTGTGGACAGACCAGGGCGGCCGGCTTACTTTTTTGGATTTTGCGGATGGGGCCCACCGGTTTTCCCGGGAGGTGGAACACTCGGATTCCAATAAGGCAGTGTTGGAGGAAGCCTTGGCCAGGCGGCCGGGATTTGCCCTCAGGCGTCTGCTGGCCGCGGTGGAAAGTGATGGCAGCGGAGAGTGACGGCAGGAGAGTGACGGCAGCCAGTCAGACGGCAGCCAGAAAACAATGGACAATCTTGTGAAATGGATTTATAATGAAAATTAGGTTTAGAAATATTGGAAGGAGAACAAAAAAATGAGTGAATGTAACCATGACTGCGGCTCCTGCAGTGCAAACTGCGACAGCCGCAAAGCAGATAAAAGTGAGTTCCTGGAGGCACTGAATCCGGCCAGCTCCGTAAAGAAAGTAATTGGCGTTGTCAGCGGCAAGGGAGGCGTGGGCAAGTCCTTGGTCACCTCCATGCTGGCAGTAAGCATGAACCGCAAGGGCAAGAAAACAGCTGTCCTGGACGCTGACATTACAGGTCCGTCCATTCCCATGGCCTTTGGAATCGGCAATGAGGGTGTGGCCACATCACCTGACGGCAAACTGATGCTTCCGGCCAAGTCCATGGAAGGCGTGGAAGTCATGTCCGCCAACCTGCTTCTGGATAAGGACACGGATCCGGTTATCTGGAGAGGCCCTGTGATTGCGGGAGCCGTGAAACAGTTCTGGTCTGAGACCTTATGGCAGGATGTGGATTATATGTTCGTGGATATGCCGCCGGGCACAGGCGATGTACCCCTGACCGTATTCCAGTCCCTGCCTGTGGACG
>OFLZ01001769.1_pt1 | contig 11632 bp, 8 predicted proteins | sample 1541321 | NCBI WGS metagenome assembly OFLZ01 (sample SAMN04209223, study PRJEB22552) | human gut metagenome | biome: gut; material: feces | host: Homo sapiens | place: USA: Oklahoma | reverse complement strand
AGCAGCTGGACAAGCTGGATGAAATAGTAAAATCCCGATTTATCGAGATGTTTGGTGTATATCCTGCAAATCCGATGGGATGGGAAATAGGCACTATTAGAGACATTGTTACTGAGGTCCGTTATGGTTCTAGCAGACCAGCTGTTGATGGCGGGAAGTACCCGTATCTCCGTATGAATAATATTACTTATGGCGGCGAATTGGATTTATCCGATACTAAACGCATAGATATCCCGGATAATGAGTTGGATAAATGCACTGTGCGACGGGGAGATGTACTTTTTAACAGGACAAACAGTAAGGAATTGGTTGGCAAGACTTGTGTATATGATCGAGATGAAATGATGGTTTTGGCCGGGTTTGTGATCCGGATACGAGTTAAGGATTGCATTCTTCCAGAATTTCTTTCAGCCTTCCTAAACACAGACTTTTCCAAACAAATGTTACTTGGGATGTGCAAAACGGCTATTGGGCAGGCAAATATCAACGCGCAGGAACTACAAAATATTGGTCTTTACTTGCCTCCAGTTGAGTTGCAACGACGGTTTATTCAGTTCAAGAAAGAAACCGACAAATCAAAATTGGCGATCCAGAAGAGCCTTGAAAAGCTGGAAATACTGAAAAAATCACTGATGCAGAAATATTTTGGCTGAGTTTTAGCTGGTGAAGGATGGTGGTACATCACGATAAAAGGAGTGTACCACCATGAAAGAACAACTAATTACCGAAATCACACGGAAAATGCTTCCCTATTTGGACAATTCGCAGATGGAGCAATTACAAGAAGTGCTGACGCACTGCTTTTGGGGCGTACAAATTTCCCCTTCATCCGAAGAAGAACGGTTGCAGGAGAAAGAAACCAATAAGGAACTGCTGGAAATGTTCATTTCAGCCAAACGTGTGGAGGGATGCAGCGAAAAGACATTAAAGTATTACAACACTACGATTTTGCGAATGTTCACTGCGATCAAACTGCACGTAACGCATATAAGGACGGATGATTTGCGTAACTATCTGTCCGAGTACCAGCAGGCAAGTCAATGCAGCAAGGGAAATATTGATAACATACGGCGGATTCTTTCCAGCTTTTTTGCCTGGCTGGAAGACGAAAGCTACATCATAAAAAGTCCCGTGCGCCGGATTCATAAAATCAAATCGAGTACAACCGTCAAAGAAACCTATTCAGATGAATCGTTGGAAATCATGCGGGATCAGTGCGGCTGCCTGCGTGATTTGGCGTTGATTGACCTGTTGGCATCAACAGGGATGCGTGTTGGAGAGTTGGTGCGGTTGAATCGCGCTGATATTGACTTTGAGAATCGGGAGTGTGTGGTCTTTGGAAAAGGAAGCAAAGAGCGCCCTGTTTATTTTGATGCCCGCACCAAAATTCATTTGAAAAATTATTTGGACAGCAGAACAGATGAAAACCCCGCGTTGTTTGTTTCGCTGATGCGCCCCTTTAATCGGCTGGAGATCAGCGGCGTTGAGATTAGACTGCGTGAGTTGGGCAGGCGATTAGGTATCTCTAAAGTACATCCGCATAAATTCCGACGTACACTAGCAACGCGCGCAATCGACAAAGGAATGCCGATTGAACAGGTGCAGAGATTGCTTGGTCATTCTAAAATTGATACTACTATGCAATATGCGATGGTCAATCAAAACAATGTAAAGATTTCTCATAGAAAATACATCGGCTGATTGCCAATCCCGATTTATCGAGATGTTTGGAAATCCAAAATCGAATCCAAACAGCTATCCGATTAGCCAGCTTTCAGAACATATTAAGTTTTTGACATCCGGTTCTCGTGGTTGGGCACAATATTGTGTAGATAATGGTAGCGAATGGTTTATCACTATTAAGAATGTAAAAGACTGTCGCATTTCTATTGATAATATGCAGCCTATCAATGCTCCTGATAATGCCGAAGCAAAGCGCACCAAAGTCCAAGAGGGTGATTTACTTATTAGCATTACGGCAGATTTGGGAAGAACGGGTGTTGTGACTAAGGAAATTGCCGATCATGGGGCATACATCAATCAGCATCTTACCTGTATTCGACTGAATAAAGAAATTCTCAATCCGATGTATGTTGCGTTTTTCATGGAAAGTCCGGCAGGCAAAGAACAGTTTGAATCAAAAAATCAAAGTGCCGTAAAGGCAGGACTTAACTTCAATTCCATCAACTCTTTGCGGTTGCTTGTGCCTCCGCTGGAACTGCAAAACCAGTTCGCCGCCTTCGTCGCTCAGACCGACAAATCAAAATCTTTTGATGATTTGGAGGTGGCAGCATGAGATTCTCTGATGTTCTGGATATTCGAAATGGACGAAATCAGCGTCAGGTAGAGAACGAAAATGGCAAATATCCGATATATGGTAGTGGCGGTGTCATGGGTCATGCAGATGATTTTATTTGCGATGCAGAAACAGTGGTAATAGGGCGTAAAGGCAGTATCAACAATCCGATTTTTGTAGATGAACCTTTCTGGAATGTGGATACAGCATTTGGACTCGTGGCGCACAAAGAGGTACTGTTGCCTAAATATTTATATTATTTTTGCGTCAATTTCGATTTTGAACGACTTAATACCACAGTTACTATACCTAGCTTAACTAAAGCAAATCTATTACAAATTGAGATCAGAGTCCCAGATATGGACATACAGCAAAATATCGTTAGCGTTTTGGATAAGATTTGCTATTTGATTGAGTTGCGTCAGAAAGAATTATATAATTTGGATCAACTCGTCAAGTCCCGATTTATCGAGATGTTTGGAGACCCAGTTGATAATCCCCATGGATTTAGAAAAGTAGCACTTTCTGAATTAGCAGAGATAAGGATTGGCCCTTTCGGTTCATTACTTCACAAAGAAGATTACATTGAAGGTGGACATCCTCTCTTAAATCCATCTCATATAGTGGATGGAAAAGTAGCTCCAGATAGCAAACTAACAATTTCTGACAAAAAATATGATGAACTTGAAGCATATCATTTGCATACTGGTGATGTAGTTATGGGACGTAGAGGAGAAATGGGACGTTGTGCTGTTGTTCCATCTGAAGGGTTCTTGTGTGGAACTGGTAGTTTGCTGATTAGAACCAAAGGTGAAGTGACAGCAGACTATATACAGAAAACAATCTCGTTTCCGTCATTCAGAAAGACGATTGAGGACATGGCTGTTGGACAGACAATGCCGAACTTAAATGTTCCTATTGTGTCGAAATTCCAGATTATTAAGCCTCCAATCGAAGTACAAATAAACTATTATAAATTCGTTGCTCAGACCGACAAATCAAAATATCGTCAAGAAAAGTGCATTGGATTTTTCCAGTGCCTTGAAAAAAGCATTAGACAGGAGTGGTTATGATGTCGAATTTTGGCTTTCTCAGAACGAAAAAAGAATATGAGTTGTTTGCCCCTGCCTGCGCGGAAGCCGAAAAAATTTATGCCTCTGCTCCTGCCATGTGCGCTGTTGGTTGCCGAAAGGCACTGGAGCTGGCGGTTAAGTGGGTCTATGCGGCAGATAAAACCATGAAGATGCCCTACAAGGATAACCTGCAATCGCTTATCCATGAACCGTCCTTCCGTTTCGCCGTAGATTCCAATACTTGGGGCAAGCTGCCTTTCATCATCAAGCTTGGTAATCTGGCAGTACATACAGAACGGAGTGTACAGTCCAGTGATGCCCTTGCATCCTTAAAAGGATTATTCGAGTTTGTCCAGTGGATTGATTATTGTTATGGTTCTGATTATCAGGAACGTGTATTTGATGAAAGTCTGATTCCTACTGAAAAAGTAGCGGTAGATACTCGGAAAATCAAAGAGCAGGAAAGCTTACTAGGTGAAAAGGAAGCAGAGATTGAGGCGCTGCGCAAACAAATTGAGCAGATGTCAGCCCAATATACTACTGAGAAAGAGAAACATCAGCAGGAGCGATCTTTCCAGCCAGAAGATTTGTCTGAGTTCCAGACGCGGAAAATTTATATTGACGTAGATTTGAAGTTCATGGGCTGGAAATTCGACGGTACCGATGCAGATGTACAGGAGGAATATCCTGTACAGGGTATGGCCGGTGTGGTGGGCCAAATGGGCTACTGCGACTATGTGCTGTTTGGCAAAGATGGCCTTCCGCTGGCGGTGATTGAGGCCAAACGCACTAGCAAAGACCCTAACATTGGGCGGAAGCAGGCAGTTCTATACGCGGATTGCTTGGAACGGAAATTTGGCCGCCGACCGATGATGTTTACTACTAACGGTTTTGAAACTTATTACTGGGACGACCAGTCTGGCCCGCAGCGCAAGGTCAGCGGCGTGTTCGGCAAGGAAGACTTACAAAAGCTGATGAACCGTCGCGCTGAACGGCAAGACTTGATGAGTATTCCTATCGATGATAAAATCACAGATCGCTACTACCAAAAAGAGGCCATACGGGCTGTTTGCGATCAGATCGAACAAGGATTTCGTAAGCATCTTCTGGTAATGGCAACTGGTACGGGAAAAACGAGGACAGCCTCCAGCCTAACCGATGTACTCAGCCGTGGCAAGTGGATTACGAATGTTCTTTTTCTGGCTGACCGCACTGCCTTGGTAAAACAGGCAAAGGATGATTTTAAGCGGTATTTGCCAGATATGTCCCTCTGCAATCTGTGTTCCAACAAGGATGACCGAAATGCCCGGATTGTGTTTTCCACTTACCCAACGATTTTGAATGCCATTGATGATACGAAATCCAGAGATGGCCGCCAGTTGTTTACTCCGGCGCATTTTGATTTAATCATTATTGATGAAAGCCACCGAAGTATTTTCAAAAAGTACCGGGCGATTTTTGAATACTTTGATGCTTTGATGGTTGGTCTTACTGCTACGCCGAAAACAGATGTAGATCGGAACACCTACGATTTCTTTGAGATGGAGCATGGTGTCCCTACTTACGCCTATGATTATGAAACAGCGGTCTACCAAGACCATGTGCTGGTACCATACTATAATTATGAGATCAAAACAAAGTTTTTGGATGAAGGCATTACTTACGATGATCTGTCCGATGAAGACAAAGAGCGTTACGAAGATGACTTCATTGAAGATGGCATAATACCGGATTTTATCCCGTCCGCAGATCTGAACAAATTTGTATTTAACGAGAAAACGGTTGACATGGTTTTACAGGATTTGATGGAACGAGGTATCAAGGTCGCAGGTGGAGATCGGTTGGGTAAAACCATTATCTTTGCGCAGAATAAACGCCATGCTGAATTTATTCTGGAGCGGTTTAACAAACTCTACCCTCAGTATCACGGTTCATTTGCCCAGCGCGTGATTTGTGATGATAGTTATGCTCAGACCATCATAGATGATTTCAAACAGCCGGAGAAAGAGCCGCATATTGCCGTGTCCGTGGATATGATGGACACTGGTATTGATGTGCCGGAATGCGTCAATCTGGTGTTTTTCAAGAAGGTGCGCTCCAAGGCAAAGTTTTGGCAGATGATTGGACGTGGCACCCGTTTGTGTAAGGGCTTATCCTGTGTGGATCAGGTTGATGGAGTATATACGGATAAACGGCGCTTCTTGATTTTCGATTACTGCGGCAATTTTGAATATTTCCGGGAACACAAGGAAGGATATGAAGCCAGGGAAACAAAGACATTGTCGGAGAATATTTTCGGCAAGCAGATTAAAATTGCTATGGCTTTGCAAGAAAGCACCTTTGCAGGAGAAAACTACCAGGCGTGGCGAAACGAACTTGTTGAGACCTGCCATAAACAAGTTACAGCATTGAACCCAGAGTTGATTTCCGTAAAACTACGGATGCAGTATGTGGAGAAATATAAAAAGCAGGACGCCTTTCTTTCTATCAGTGAGGGTGACAAAGGCGAGTTGCTGACACAGATCGCACCGCTTGTTCAATCGGAAGAAACTGATGAATTCGCCAAGCGTTTTGATAACTTCATGTACGGGCTGATGTTGGCACATATTGAACAGATGCCTGCTTTCAAATATGCAAAAAAGCAGTTGTGTGACACTGCTTCTCTGCTGGAGCACAAGGCGAATATTCCGCAGATTAAGGAAAAGTTGCCGCTTCTACAGGGAATCCATACCGATGTCTTTTGGGACGCCAATGATATTCTGCTGTTTGAGAAGGTTCGGAAAGAGCTTCGTGGTTTGATTCGTTTTTTGGATGAAGATGGCGGAGGGCAAAAACGTATTATTACCAAACTTGCTGATCCAATTATAGATAGCCAGGAAGGAGTTCAGCTGGATATAGCGTATGACTTTGAAGACTACCGTGCCAAAGTAAACCGCTATGTCAATGAGCACGGAAATACTCTGGCTATTTACAAGCTGACCCATAATATTCCGTTGACTACGGGCGATTATCAGGAGCTGGAACGAGTGCTAACAAGCGAGCTTGGAAGCAAAGAAGATTATAAACGGGAATTTGGTGATACACCTTTTGGACTGTTAATTCGCAAGATTGCCAAGTTGGATCACGAGGCGGCCATGCAGGCATTTTCTGCCTTTATTAACGACCAATCCTTAAATCAGAAGCAGATTTCCTTTGTAAAAAAAATCATCAATCACATAGAACTGAATGGGTATATGGAAAATGTTTCAGAACTTACAAAGCCGCCCTTTGACAAACCGGTTAGCTTTATTAAACTGTTTGATGTAAAGACTAGAACAGCCTTGATAGCAACTATAAATCAGATTCGTGAGAATGCTGTTCAGATAGTAGCATCTTAACAGCGAACCGGCACACAGATTTTCATGCAGATAAGCTGTTAAATCTGTGTGCCGGTTTCATGTTCGGGTAGGAAAAATCTAACAGCCCCAGATGGGATAGATAACCTCTGCACGAACATAAAGGGGTGTCCAGAGGGGCGCAGTCCCTTTGGCTCTGGGTTTCCAATAGGGGCGAGCAGCATCCCTGTTGGCACACGACTTTCCCCCGGAAAGTCTAGTGTGTTATACCTTTGTAGAGCAGATGGCAGCCGGAGCTTTAGCACACCCCGGAAAGTGTGGCTACAGTTGCGGCGTTCTGGCGGGAAAGGTTGCCCCATGCGGGGCAGCATAAGCGACAGAAAAAGCTGGCAGGCGGTGCGGATATACACTGTCTGCCAGCCTTGCCATCTGCGGAACAAAGGTATATCAAAGCCCCCGTCAGTCGTTGCTTACCATCGTATCAGAACCACCACGGCAGCTTCCCGCGTAAGCTGTCCATCGCCTCGCCCTCCACCTTCTTTGTCCGGCTCTCGCTAAGATGGAAATGGAGCGCCGCGCCGATCAGCGGGTGCTCGATTCCATCGGTAAAACCGTAGCGGTACAGAAGATAGGTCTGTTCTCTGGCAGTCAGCTTGTCCAGCGCCGCATATAATTCTATCAGTTGCTCTTTTTGGATATAGATTTGCTCCGGCGTTTGGGTGTAAGGGTCGGCTATGGCTTCGATTCGCAGCATCCGTTCATCATCAGAGAGAACGTCATCCAGATATACTCTCTGGAAGCCAGGGCCGTCTTTCTTATCCACCATCCGTTGTTCAAACTGAGCGAGGGCTGCGCGAATGCAGTCCGTCATGGCGTTGCGGATTGCCGGTGCTGCATAAGTCAGAAATTTCATGTCCCGTCCGGCGTCAAACAAAGGGATCGCGTTCAGCAGGCCGATACTTCCCTCCTGTACCAAATCATCTAAATCAATTCCAATATCATTTTCATCCAGCCCCATACTCCGGTATTGCTCCAACGCTATTTTTCGGATGAATCCCAGATTGTATTCCAGCAGAATGTCACGGGCAACTGTATCCCCTTTCTGTGCCAGCCTGCACAGCTGTTCATTGCTCCGGGTCGGCATTTTGCTTCTCCTTCGCGTGGTCTAAGGTAGATTGGAGAAATTCCGTCAGCGCCTGACCAAACTTGTCCAACGCTTCCTTTTGCACGCCGTCCATTCCTGCTGCGCTCTGGGTAACGGCGGCGGAAATCATTTCGGGCGTGATAGTCGGAGTATGGACATCTGCCCCTTTGGTGAGTTCGGTGAACATCTGCTGGGTAATGCCCTTAGTCAAAGCCTGCGCCGCTGTAAAATCGTTGCCGATCTCTTTCTTCACTTCCCGCAGAGCCGCCATGAAAGTATTCTGTATCATTGTCAGGTCTGCCTGATATACAGGGACTTTCTGCCTGTTGACAGTTCTGGCAGCCTGCACCGCAGCGTCTGTTTTATTGTTCCGGCGCAGCATGGCGCTGAGGGTAGTAAGCATCTGGTTCTGCCCGGCGAAACCGGCGGCCAGCGTATCATCAAAATATTGTTCGATCATGTAGGTGACTTCTGCAAAGCGCGGGCTTTCCAAAAGGCGGTTGACGATCTCAGCATTAGTTTTCCCGGTGTACAGATTCCGCGCCGCCTGCACCGACAGGCCCAGTTCCTCAATATCAAAATTTGTCCGGTCGGGCGTGTTGACTTCGCCTAACAGGAAATCTGTGGAGACTTCAAACACTTTCGCAATGCGGAGCAAATGTTCTGTGCTGATCTTATCGGTCTTGCCGCTGACAAACCGGCTGATGGCGCTCTCGGTGCTGCCGATGCGGGTCGCCAGCTGGGCCTGGGTAATTTTATGTTCCTTCATAAGCTCCTGCATCCGCTGCCGGATATTGCCGGGCAGATAGGCTCCCTCCATGTGATGCACCTCTTTTCTGAAAACTCTCTTTATCCATTATACCTTATAAAACCAGCGTGGGCAAATACTTTCCGCTGGTTTCGCCGCTCTGAGGTCTTGCATTTTTGCAAGATTTCAGGGCGGCATTTTTTCGTTTCTTGCACTTTTGGCGGATTTTTCGGTCTATAGGCTTTTTCCCCGTATATTCAGGCAGACGGGCAGATACCGTCAATAAATGATGGAGGGCATAGCCTATGAATTTATTTGAAACTGTAAAATCCGCTGTCACTGTCAAGCAGGCCGCTGAATACTACGGATACAAGGTCAACCGGAGCGATATGATCTGCTGCCCCTTCCACGATGACCGGCACCCTAGCATGAAGCTGAACAAAGATTATTTCTACTGCTTTGGCTGTGGAGCCACTGGCGACGTGATCGATTTTGTGGCAAGACTGTTCGGTCTGAGCAGCTATGAGGCCGCAAAGAAGCTGGCCTATGATTTCGGCATCAACCCGGACAACCCCCCGGTAGCGATGGCGCTGAAAAAGCCGTATCCGCTGGCACGGGTATTTCGCAATGATGAGATGTACTGCCAGCGGGTGCTGTGTGATTATCTGCACCTGCTGGAACGCTGGAAGATCGAGTATGCGCCGCAATCGCCGGAGGACAATCTGGACGACCGTTTTGTGGAAGCGGGCCAGATGCTTGAATATGTGGAGTATCTTCTGGATGTTCTCATGTTTGCGGAACTGGAACAGCGTGTGAAAACGGTAGATATGTTGCTGAAGGCCGCAACCATCGCCGAACTGGAGCAGAGACTCAAACGTCTGGAAAAGGAGGTGCAGCACCATGGCGAAGAACGAGCAATCGCGTGAGGTCAACCAGCCTGTCTGGTTTGACGGCAAGAGTATCAATGAAGCCCTGTTTTGTGATGATTTTCTGAGCAGACACAAAATCATCTACACAAACGGGGCTTTTTTCACGCCCGATGGCCGCGTGACCGATGAGCTGCCGCTGCGCGGTGAGATTTTCGAGGAACTGAAATGCTGCGCGGTCAGTAACATCCCCCGCAAAATCAGCAACATTGTGGAGCTGATGAAGCTGGCCGCGTTGGTAGAGGATTTCCCGCCGGAAACCGACCGCATCCATCTGGCAAATGGGACGCTAATGCTGGATGGTACTTTTACAGAAGGGAAAGCGGAAATCGTGCGCTGCCGCCTGCCGGTGGCCTACAATCCCGATGCGTCCATGCCGACCCGCTGGCTGGCTTTTCTGGATGGGCTTCTTTACCAGGAGGACATCCCAACCTTGCAGGAGTTCATCGGCTACTGTCTGATTCCCAGCAACAAGGGACAGCGGATGATGGTCATTAAGGGCAGCGGCGGCGAGGGTAAGAGCCAGATCGGCGCGGTGCTGTCCGCCCTGTTCGGCAGCAGCATGAAGGACGGCAGCATCGGCAAAATTTCCGAGAACCGTTTTGCTCGTGCTGACCTGGAGCATATTCTCTTGTGTGTGGATGACGATATGCGGATGGAGGCCCTACGCCAGACCAACTACGTCAAATCCATCGTCACCGCACAGGGTAAGATGGATTTGGAGCGCAAGGGCAAACAGAGTTATCAGGGCTGGATGTGTGCCCGGCTGCTGGCGTTCAGCAACGGCGACTTGCGGGCACTCTTTGACCGCAGTGACGGCTTTTACCGGCGGCAACTGGTGCTGACCACCAAAGAAAAACCTGCTGACCGTGTGGACGATCCCGACTTGGCTGAAAAGATGAAAGCGGAGATTGAGGGCATCTTCCTCTGGGCCTTTGCGGGATTGCAGCGGCTGGCCGCCAACAGCTTCAAGTTCACCGAGAGCCAGCGCACCAGAGAGAACCGGGAGGCCGTCAAGCGTGACAATAACAATGTGTTCGATTTTCTGGAATCCGAGGGCTATATCCGGCTGAAAGCCGATGCGTCTATCAGTTCAAAGGATTGCTACGACATTTACCGGATGTGGTGCGAAGAAAACAGTCTGACTGCACTTAAACGCCGCAGTTTCAGCGATGCGCTGGTGGCAGCCTGCGGCAAGTACAATCTGGAACACTGCAACACGATCACCAATTCGGCAGGACGCCGGGTGTGGGGCTTTATGGGGATCGAGGCTGTGGCAAGGCCGCATATAAACGAGTTTACGGACGCCTCACAGTGTACGTACGTACCGGAAGACTGGCGGGATTGATTTCCGCTCTGGTCGCCGGTACGTATGTACGCAGCGATTAACCCTATTACCTCATATATTGTAGGAATGATTCATGCGGATAAAGTGGTCGTTACCATTTTTGGGACAACCAAAACGGACAGGAAACGTAGTGATTTTATAGGCATATTTTGAAGCAATCGCAAAACGGCGAAATATATCTCTATTATCTGCATACAGTTCGCCGGATGGCGGCTCACGGAACGGCGTACAGATTGTACCATTTTGTGACAATACAATCCGAACGGTGAAAAGTCACACATTTCCGTGAAGTCGAATATTCCGCCGTTGACCAACGATACGCGGGGAAGCATTTCTATCGCAAAACAGCAACTATAACAATTTTATCATTCCATAAAGCCGGTACGCTGTCCAGCGCAGCCGGTTCTTTTTATGGGCAAGAAAATTTGGAGGATTATTATGAAATCAAGTATCCGAAACGAAATCAAGGCGCAGATCATCCGCGCCGGTTACACCATGCAAGAAGTCGTTGACCTTCTGCATGACGAATATGGCTGGAGTGACAGCGTATCCAATCTTTCCGGCAAATTGCAGCGGGAATCACTGCGGTTTCGGGAGGCTGTAGAACTGGCTGACGTGCTGGGATATGACATTGTCTGGCAGAAACGGAGGGATTGAGCATGGAGAAAGCACAGTACGCGATTATGCGATTTGCAAAATACAAGGGACCTGAAATCGGCAATATCGAGGCCCATAACGAGCGCACAAAGGAAAAGTACGCCA
>OFLZ01001765.1_pt1 | contig 11665 bp, 10 predicted proteins | sample 1541321 | NCBI WGS metagenome assembly OFLZ01 (sample SAMN04209223, study PRJEB22552) | human gut metagenome | biome: gut; material: feces | host: Homo sapiens | place: USA: Oklahoma | reverse complement strand
GCCCTCTCTGATTCGGGAGGGCGCGGGAAAGGAGGTGTCCCCACATGATCGGTGATTTAATCGGGGAATGGATCAAAGGAATCCTGATCGACGGTATCATGGGCAACCTGTCCGGTCTGTTTAACACGGTCAATACCAAAGTCGGGGAAATCGCGTCGGATGTGGGCAGTACCCCGCAGGACTGGAACGGCGGCATTTTCTCCATGCTGCAAAACCTGTCCGAAACGGTGATCGTCCCCATTGCGGCGGCCATTCTCGCCCTTGTGATGTGCTATGAGCTGATCGACATGATTGTGGAAAAGAACAATATGCACGACTTCGACAGCTCCATGTTCTTCCGCTGGATTTTCAAAAGTGCCTTTGCCATCCTCATTGTGACAAACACATGGAATATCGTCATGGGCGTATTTGACGCCACCCAGCAAGTCGTCAACCAGAGTGCCGGGGTGATTATCGGAGATACCAGCATTGATTTTGACACGCTGCTCCCCGATCTGGAAAGCCGTCTTGAAGCAATGGACATCGGGCCGCTGCTGGGCCTGTGGTTCCAGACACTTGTTGTGGGGCTGACGATGAACATTCTTTCCATCTGCATTTTCCTTGTGACCTATGGAAGAATGATTGAAATTTACGCCGTGACCGCATTGGGGCCGATCCCCCTTGCCACGCTGGGCAATGCAGAGTGGCGCGGCATGGGCCAGAACTACTTGAAATCCCTGCTTGCGCTGGGCTTCCAAGCCTTTTTAATCATGGTGGTTGTCGGGATTTATGCGGTGCTGATCCAGCAGATCGGAACCGCTGACGACATATCCGGTGCAATCTGGGGCTGTATGGGCTATACCGTTTTGCTTTGCTTCTGTCTGTTCAAGACCGGCAGCATATCGAAAGCCGTATTTACCGCACATTGACAGACAGGAGGAATACCAACCATCAAAGAAACACAAAAGAAAACCTACAACATCCTTTACGCCGACCCGCCGTGGCGATATGAGTGCAAACGGACAGGGGCGGCGGAACATCACTATCCCACCATGAGCATTGACGAGCTGTGCGCCCTGCCGGTGGAAACGCTGGCGGAAAAAGACTGCCTCTTGTTTTTGTGGGCGACTTTCCCACAGCTCCCGGAGGCGCTGCGTCTGATTAAGGCGTGGGGCTTCACCTTTAAGACCGTGGCCTTTGTCTGGCTGAAATTGAACCGCAAAAGCCCCACATGGTTTTACGGGCTGGGCTATTGGACGAGAGGAAACGCGGAAATCTGTCTGCTTGCCAAGCGGGGCCATCCCAAGCGTTACTCCAAAAGCGTCCATCAGTTTATCATTTCCCCGGTGGAGGAACACAGCAAGAAACCAGACATTACCCGTGAGAAAATTGTAGAGCTTGCGGGCGACCTGCCCCGCGCAGAACTGTTTGCCAGACAGAAAACCCCCGGCTGGGATGCGTGGGGCAATGAAGTGGACAGCGATTTTTTCCTGTCCGTACCAGAAACGAGGTGACTTTTTATGGCTTATGTAACTGTCCCCAAGGATTTAACCAAGGTCAAATCCAAGGTAGTATTCGGGCTGACGAAACGCCAGCTCATTTGTTTTGGCGGTGCGCTGCTTGTAGGCGTCCCGCTTTTCTTTTTGATCCGGGGCCGCGTCCCGACCAGCGCGGCGGCGCTCATTATGGTGTTCGCCATGCTGCCGGGCTTTCTGCTGGCCCTTTACGAAAAACACGGCCAGCCCCTTGAAGTGGTGGTGCGCCAGATCGTAGAGTGCTGCTTCATCCAGCCCAAGGAACGGCCCTACCAGACTAACAACGCTTATACCGCCCTTGTGCGGCAATCCCAAATGGAAAAGGAGGTCAACGCCATTGTCCAAAAAGCAAAAGAACGAAACGAGCGCAAAAGCGCCGGTCAAGCTCACCCGCGCCGAAAAGAAAGAAATTCAGGCTGTCATCCGAAAGTATAAGGGCGACGGCAGGCCCCATTCGGCGCAGGCCAGTATTCCCTATGAGGCCATGTATCAGGACGGCGTGTGCCGGGTAACGCCCCGCACCTTTTCCAAGTGCATTGAGTTTACGGACATCAGCTACCAACTGGCGCAGGCGGACACCAAGACCGCCATCTTTGAAAACCTGTGCGACCTCTACAACTATCTGGACGCTTCCATTCATGTGCAGTTTTCCTTTATCAACCGCAAGATCGACCCCAAGCAGTACGCCAAGAGCTTTGAAATCCGGGCGCAGGGGGACGACTTCGACGACATCCGCAGCGAGTATTCCGATATTTTGCAAGACCAGCTTGTGAACGGGAACAACGGCCTGATGAAGCGGAAATTTATGACCTACACCATTGAGGCGGACAGCCTGAAAATGGCCCGAGCCAGACTGCGCCGGATCGAAACCGACCTTTTGGGCTATTTCAAGAGCATGGGGGCCTCCGCGTGGGGACTGGACGCCAAGGAACGGCTGGAAGTCATGCACAGCATTTTCCACCCGGACGGGGAACCGTTCTCCTTTGACTGGAAATGGCTTGCCCCATCGGGGCTTTCTACCAAGGACTTTATCGCCCCGTCCTCGTTCCGCTTCGGCAATGCCCGGATGTTCGGGCTGGGCGGCAAATACGGGGCGGTGAGCTTCCTGCAAATCCTCTCGCCGGAGCTGTCGGATGAAATGCTGGCCGATTTTCTCAACACGGAAAACGGCATTGTGGTGAACCTCCATGTGCAGGCCATCGACCAGAGCGACGCCATTAAGACGGTCAAGCGCAAGATCACCGACCTTGACGCCATGAAGATTCAGGAACAGAAACGGGCGGTAAGAAGTGGTTACGACATGGATATACTTCCCAGCGACCTTGCCACCTACGGGCAGGACGCCAAGGAGCTGTTAAAGACCTTGCAGAGCCGGAATGAACGGATGTTCCAGCTTACCTTTTTGGTGCTGAACACCGCAGACACCCGGCAAAAGCTGGAAAACGATGTGTTCTGGGCTGCCGGGATCGCCCAGAAATACAACTGTTCCCTTGTGCGGCTGGACTACCAGCAGGAACAGGGGCTTATGAGCAGCCTGCCGCTGGGGGCCAGCCACATCCAGATTGAACGCTCCCTGACGACTTCCAGCGTGGCCGTGTTCGTCCCCTTTGTGACGCAGGAGCTTTTTCAGGGCGGCGACGCCATGTATTACGGGATCAACGCCAAGACCGGCAACATGATTATGCTTGACCGTAAACGGGCGAGGTGTCCCAACGGGCTAAAGCTGGGGACACCGGGAAGCGGCAAAAGTATGAGCTGTAAATCCGAGATTGTGAGCGTGTTCCTCTGCACCCCGGACGATGTGTATATCTGTGATCCAGAGGCCGAGTATTACCCCCTTGTGAAGCGGCTGCATGGGCAGGTGGTGAAGCTGTCGCCTACCAGCAAAAACTATGTGAACCCGCTGGACATCAACCTGAACTACTCCGAGGATGAAAACCCGCTGGCCTTGAAATCCGACTTTGTGCTGTCGTTCTGTGAGCTTGTCATGGGCGGCAAGAACGGGCTGGAAGCCATTGAAAAGACGGTGATCGACCGGGCGGTACAGGTGATCTACCGGCCTTATCTGGCAGACCCCAAGCCGGAAAATATGCCCATCCTTGCAGACCTGCACAAAGCCCTGTTAGACCAGCATATCCCGGAGGCCGACCGGGTGGCGCAGGCCCTTGACCTGTATGTGTCCGGCAGCTTAAATGTGTTCAACCACAGAACCAACATCGACATTCAAAACCGCATTGTGGCCTTTGACATCAAGGAGCTGGGCAAGCAGCTAAAGAAAATCGGTATGCTCATTGTCCAAGACCAGATTTGGGGGCGCGTCACCCAAAACCGCAGCAAGGGCAAGGCGACATGGTATTTCTGTGATGAGTTCCACCTGCTTTTGCGAGAGGAACAGACGGCGGCCTTTTCCTGCGAGATTTGGAAGCGTTTTCGTAAGTGGGGCGGGATTCCCACAGGTGCGACGCAGAATGTAAAAGACCTGCTTTCCTCCCCGGAAATTGAGAACATTTTGGAAAACAGCGACTTTATCTGCCTGCTCAATCAGGCCAGCGGCGACCGCAAAATCCTTGCGGAACGGCTGAACATTTCGCCCCAGCAATTACGGTATGTGGACAATTCCGAACCCGGCGAGGGACTTCTCATTTACGAAAATGTGATCCTGCCCTTTAAGAACCCCATCCCGAAAAACACCCAGCTCTACCAGATCATGACGACCCGGTTAGGCGAGGGGGCGACGGTATGAGCACCTTAACACATTTCAGCCTGTTTTCCGGGATCGGCGGGATCGACCTTGCGGCGGAAGCCGCAGGGTTTACCACCGTATGCCAGTGCGAATGGGCGGATTTCCCGATGGAAGTTTTGAAAAAGCACTGGCCGCAGGTACCAAAATTCCGGGACATTACCACAGTGACAAAGGAGGCATTTTTTGAAAAAACAGGACGAGAAACCACCACGCTTATTTCCGGGGGATTCCCCTGCCAGCCCTTTTCCAGCGCCGGGAAACAAAGAGGATTTGAGGACGAACGGTATTTATGGCCCGAAATGCTCCGCGTTATCCGGGAACTGCACCCCTCTTGGGTGCTTGGAGAAAATGTTGCTGGCTTCATCCATCTGGGGCTCGACAAGACGGTTTTTGACTTGGAGCAGGCAGGCTACGCCGTTAGGGTTTTCGTACTTCCTGCTGTCGCCGTCGGCGCATGGCATGAGCGCAAAAGAACTTTCATCATCGGCCATGCTGCTTCCCACGCCCCTTGCCAGCGACACGGGGGATGTGGGGAAAACTGTCGATGTGCGGATGACCCCGACCGGGAGCTTCCGAAAATACAACCCCAGCGGAACCGTATGGACGGCGCGGCTGTCATGGGCGGTTTACAAACTGCTGGGCAGCCCGCCGGGGGATGTGAAACTGAATCCCGACTGGGTGGAATGGCTGATGGGATTCCCCCGGAGATGGACGGACATTCCATGTGGGCCAAAGAACCGGCGCAAATCCCGTACTTAATCAGCGACCCGCCGGCGAATGTGGCAAAGCGGTTAAAGACTTTGGGAAACGCAGTTGTTCCCCCGCAGGTGTACCCCATCCTGCGCTATATTGCAGAGATTGAAACCGGGCGCTGCCGGAACAGACAGCAAGGAGGTGATCGGATATGGAACCCTTAAAACCCCGCGACAAGGTAACGCAGCACATGACCCGCGACGGCCTGACGCTGGATAACCAGACCACCGGCGAAAGCGTCAATGTGTCCAGCCGGGAGGCCGAGCAGGAATACACCGCCCAGCCGGAGGGCGCGGCGGAAAAAATACTGGAACGGGCGGACGAACTGCACGACCGCCACAGGGCAAAGAAAGCGGCCAAGGACGCCGGGGAAACCGTGGCGCAGGCCACCGGCCCTGTTTCCCGGTTGCAGTTTACCGCCGAGGAACGGGCCTCCCCGGAGCTGGCCCCGTATATCAAAAAGGCGGAAAAACGGGCGGATAAGCTGGAAGCGGCCAAAGAAGCCCTGCCGAAAAAGCGCGTCGTTACCAAGGAAACCGTCTATGACGAGGCCAAGGGCAAGGCCAAAAGCAGGCTGTATTTTGACAAGGTGGAGAAAGCCCCTCCCCAGCTCAAACCAAACCCGGCCAGCCGCCCCATACAGGAAGCCGGGCTTTACCTCCACGGAAAAATCCATGAGGTAGAACACGAAAATGTGGGCGTGGAGGGCGGCCATAAGGGGGAGGAACTGGCGGAACGGCAGGCGGGCCGCATGATCCGCAGCGGCGTCCACCGCCACAAGCTCAAACCCTACCGGGCCGCAGCCAAGGCCGAGCGAAAGTCCATCGCCGCCAACGCCGAGTTTGCGTATCAAAAATCCCTGCGGGACAACCCGGAGCTGGCGCAGGCGGCCAAGAACCCCGTTTCCCGCTTCTGGCAGAAACAGCACATCAAGCGGGAATATGCCAAGGCAGCAAGGGCGGCGGGCCAGACCGCACAGGGGGCGGCAAGCACCGCCAAGACCACGGCTGCCGCAGCCAAGAAAGCCGCAGAGAAAAGCAGACAGGCCGCGTCCTTTGCCGCCCGGCACTGGAAAGGGGCGCTGATCGTCGGCGGCGTGGGCCTCATGCTCCTGCTGGTGATGGGCGGCCTGCAATCCTGCACCGCCATGTTTGGCAGCACCGGGACGGGCCTTGCCGCCACCTCCTATCTCTCCGAGGACAGCGATATGCTGGGAGCCGAAGCCGCCTATGCCGCGCTGGAAGCAGACTTGCAGCACGAACTTGACAACTACGAAAGCCTGCACCCCGGCTATGACGAATACCGTTTCGATCTGGACGAGATCAAGCATGACCCTTATGTGCTGACCTCCATCCTCTCCGCGCTGCATAACGGCGTGTTCACTTTGGGGGAGGTACAGGGCGACCTTGCCATGCTCTTTGAAAAGCAGTACATCCTGACCCAGACCATCGAAACGGAAACCCGCTACCGCACCGAAACGAGGACGGACAGCGAGGGAAACACCTATACCGTGGAAGTCCCCTACACCTATTACATCTGCAATGTGAAGCTGGAAAACTTTGACCTGTCCCACCTGCCCATCTACATTCTCACCGAGGAACAGATGGGCTTTTATGCTGCCTATATGCAGACTTTGGGCAACCGGCCAGACCTGTTTCCCAACGGCAGCTATCCCCACGCCTCCACCCCGAAAGAGCCGACCTACTATGAAATCCCCCCGGAGGCGCTAAAGGACGAAGCCTTTGCCGCCATGATCGCCGAGGCGGAAAAGTATGTGGGCTATCCCTATGTGTGGGGCGGCAGCTCCCCAAGCACCAGCTTTGATTGTTCCGGCTTCATTAGCTGGGTGATCAATCATTCCGGCTGGAATGTGGGACGCCAGACGGCGCAGGGGCTTTACAACATCTGCACCCCCGTTTCCCCGGAGCAGGCCAAGCCCGGCGACCTTGTATTTTTCGTCGGCACTTACGACACTGCCGGGATGTCCCATGTGGGGCTGTATGTGGGAAATTCGGTCATGCTGCACTGCGGCGACCCCATTTCCTACACGAACCTCAATTCAAGCTACTGGCAGCAGCATTTTTATTGTTACGGGCGTTTGCCTTAAACGCCAGAAAGGAGGGCCTATCAACATTGTTTCTTTTGGAGGCGGTACGAACAGTGCCGCCTTGCTTGTCGGGCTTTATCAGCACAACATCCCGGTTGACCTGATTCTGTTTGCAGATACCGGGGCGGAACATCCCCATACCTATCAGTTTATCCAGTACATGAATCAATGGCTGTCTGAACATGGTATGCCGCAGATCACTACCGTGGAAAAGGTTGACCGGGCGGGCAACCGTCTGACCCTTGAAATGGAATGTCTGCGTTCCTGCACCCTGCCGTCCATTGCCTACGGGCATAAGCGGTGTTCCCTCAAGCACAAGATCGGGCCGCAGGAAAAATTCTGCAACCACTACGCACCCTGCCGGGAGGTTTGGGCCAGCGGCGGCAAAGTCAACCGCTTTATCGGTTTTGACGCCGGGGAAATGCGGCGGTATCTGCGTTCCCGCAAAATTGATGAAGCTGACAAGAAATATTACAACCATTATCCCCTGATTGAAGAATGGGGCTGGGACAGGAGCGATTGCGTCCGGGTGATTCAGGCGGCAGGATTGCCGCAGCCGGGCAAATCCTCCTGCTTTTTTTGCCCCAGCATGAAGCAGCCGGAAATTTTGAATCTAAAAGAACACAATCCCGCCTTGTATCAGCGTGCGCTGGCGCTGGAAGCAAACGCCATGCCCAACCTAAAAACCGTAAAAGGATTGGGACGCAACTACTCATGGCAGGAACGATTTGGAAAGGAGTAAATCACTATGGCAATGAACAAATTGGAGCGCATTGAAAAGGATATTGAGAAAACCAAGGGCAAGATCGCGGAGCTGCAAAATCAGCTTCGGGAGCTGGAAGCGGCCAAGACCGAACAGGAAAACTTGCAGATCGTCCAGCTTGTGCGCGGCCTCAACATGACCCCGCAGGAGTTCGCCGCCTTTGTGCGCGGCGGCGCGTTGCAGGCAGCCCCGGCCCCGATCCCGGACTTTGAACAGGAGGACAGCGCCCATGAAGAAATCTAAACTGTTCCGCACCTTGACGCTGGCTGTGGCTGCGGCGCTCTGCATGGCGACCACGACCGTTACCGCCTACGCCGGAGGCGCTGACCCTGACCCTGTGCCGCTGCCGGAAACCACCGAGGCCCCCGCAGAGGTGCCGGAGGAAACCGAAGAACCTACCACCGGCGGCATGGAGCCGGAGGGTGTACCTGTTACCCCGCAGGGCAACGCCACGCTGGTGGATGATTTTTTCGGGGATAAGCAGCTTATCACCGTTACCACCAAGGCCGGGAATTATTTTTACATCCTGATCGACCGGGCCAACGAGGATAAGGAAACGGCGGTGCATTTCCTCAACCAAGTGGATGACGCCGACCTGCAAGCCTTGTTGGAGGACGGAAAAAAAGAGCCGGAGGTCTGCAACTGTACGGCCAAATGTCAAGCTGGGGCCGTCAATACGGCCTGCCCGGTCTGTAAAAACAACCTGACCGCCTGCAACGGGCCGGAGCCGAAGCCCCAGCCGGAGGAAGAAAAGCCGCAGGAGGAAAAGCCAAGCGGAATGGGCGGCCTTGTGGTGTTCTTTGTGGTGGTGCTGCTGGGCGGCGGCGCAGCCCTCTACTTCCTGAAATTCAAAAAGGAAAAAGCTGACACCACAGGAAATGACGATCTGGCCGAGTATGACTTTGGCGAGGACGAGGACGACGAGGACGAAGCCCCGGAGCCGGACGAGGATATGACAAGTGAAGATGGAAATAAGGAGGACGAAGTATGAGCTATCAGTTAGTAATTGCAGAGAAACCAAGCGTCGCCCGTAGTATTGCGGGCGTGATCGGCGCGGATAAGAAACAGGACGGCTACATGGAGGGGAACGGCTATCTGGTGAGCTGGTGTATCGGCCACCTTGTTTCCCTTGCCGATGCCGGGACTTATGACGAGCGTTTCAAAAAATGGCGCTATGACGACCTGCCGATTCTGCCGCAGCAATGGCAGTATATCATTCCCGACGATAAGAAAAAGCAGTTTGACACCCTGCGTTCTTTGATGGAGCGCCCCGATGTTACCGGCCTTGTGTGTGCCACCGACGCCGGGCGCGAGGGGGAATTGATTTTCCGTTTTGTCTACCAGATGGCGGGCTGCAAGAAACCGTTTCAGCGCCTTTGGATTTCCAGCATGGAGGACGCGGCCATCAAGGACGGCTTTGCCCACCTGAAACCGGGAACTGACTATGACAACCTGTATCAGTCGGCCCTTTGCCGGGCGCAGGCGGATTGGCTGGTGGGGATCAACGCGACAAGACTTTTCTCCATCCTCTACCACAAGACCCTGACCGTGGGCCGTGTCCAGACGCCGACCCTGAAAATGTTGGTTGACCGGGAGGCCAAGATCAGCAGCTTCCAGAAAGAGAAATACCACATCGTCCAGATCGCGGCGGGCGGCATGGAGGCGGCCAGTGAACGCATGGGAAACGCAGACGACGCCAAGGCACTGAAAGCCGCCTGTGAAACGGCGCAGGCCGTTTGTGTGTCGGTGACACGGGAGAAAAAGACGGAGCAGCCGCCCCGCCTCTATGACCTCACCACCTTGCAGCGGGAGGCAAACCGCCTGTTTGGATTTACCGCCAAGCAGACCCTTGACTATGCCCAGCAGCTTTACGAAAAGAAGCTGCTGACCTATCCCCGCACCGACAGCCAGTATTTGACCGATGATATGCTGCCAACGGCGGAAAGCCTTGTGTCCGGCCTGTGGCCTATGCTTTCCTTTGCGGCGGGGCTTGACCTGTCCCCGCAGTTTGGCCGGGTGCTGAACAGCAAAAAGGTGAGCGACCACCACGCCATTGTCCCGACAATGGAATTTGTGCAGAAAGGCTTTGACGGGCTGGCCGAGGGGGAAAAGAAACTGCTGTCCCTTGTGTGCTGCAAGCTGCTATGCGCTGTGGCCGCGCCCCATGTGTACGAGGCTGTTACCGCCACATTTACCTGTGCCGGGAACACCTTTACCGCCAAGGGAAAGACCATCCTGACCCCCGGCTGGAAAGAGCTTGACCGCCGCTTTAAGGCGTCGTTCAAAACAGACGCCGACGACACCGCCCCGGAGCCTGCGCGGGAACTGCCGGAGATCTCCGAGGGTCAGACCTTTGACAAGGTAACTGCTGCCGTCACCGAGCATTTCACAGCGCCGCCAAAATCCTACACGGAAGATACCCTGCTTTCTGCTATGGAGCGCGCCGGTGCGGACGATCTGCCGGAGGACGCCGAGCGGCAGGGATTGGGAACCCCGGCCACCCGCGCCTCCATCTTAGAAAAACTGGTGCAGATGGGCTTTGTAGAACGCAGGGGCAAACAGCTACTTCCCACCAAGGACGGCCACAACCTTGCCTGCGTGCTGCCGGAGGTGCTGACCTCTCCCCAGCTTACGGCACAGTGGGAAACGGAGCTGACGGCCATTGCCAAGGGGCAGGCCGACCCGGAGGGCTTCATGGCTGGCATTGCAGAAATGACAAGGGGCCTGATTGCAAACTACTCCCAGATCAGCGAGGACGCGCAGAAATTGTTTCAAACCGAGCGTGTGGTTATCGGCAAATGTCCGCGCTGCGGGGAAAGCGTCTATGAGGGCAAAAAGAACTACTACTGCGGAAACCGAAGCTGCCAGTTTGTCATGTGGAAGAATGACCGATTTTTTGAGGAACGGGGCAAGGCGTTCACCCCGAAGATCGCCGCCGCACTCCTTAAAGACGGAAAAGCAAAGGTAAAGGGCCTGCGCTCCATGAAAACCGGCAAGACCTATGACGGGACGGTGCTTTTGGCCGATACCGGCGGAAAGTATGTAAACTACCGCGTGGAACAGAGGGGCAAAAACTAAAAACAGCAAGCATAGGGAGTGTAGCCACACTCCCGGCAAAATACCTGACCCGGCGCACTTGCCGGGCCGGGGATTTTCTCTTTGGGGAAGCCCCAAACCCCTTGTATCAGATCACCACCATAGAAAGGATGTGAACCCCAAATGTCTTACAGCTCCTACGACCATGACGATTTAGAACCGGCCAGCACCATGCGGATCGAGCGCCGGATTTACTTTGAAAGCGGCAAGGCCGATCTCTCCGAAATGGTAAAGCTGCCCCTTGCGGAGCTTCTTTCCCTGCGGGCGGAAAGCGCCGCCGCAGAACAGGAAGTGTTTGACCGCCTGAAAGAACAGGCCGCCGCATGGGAGGAACAGGCCGGAAGAACCCTGTTTCTGGACAAAGCCCTTGAATATGCCCGGACGCTTCCCGTTACCCATACCGCAAACCAGTGGGAGGCCCCGGACGAATACCGCCATATCCGCAGCAACATGGTCTACCAGATGGATTACTCCATTTCCGAGAACACCCGGTATGACAGCGCCGCCCAAAAATCCGTCCCCTACTCGTGGACACTCCGCTGGAGCCTCCGCACTAACGCGCCGGGCAGCTACCGGCAGGCCAAGATCGCCGGACAGGATCGGAAAGTCTTTGCCAGCCGGGAAGAACTGGACAAGTACCTGAATGGCCGGATCAAAGCCCATGAACATTACTTTACCGAAATTTCCCC
>OFLZ01001755.1_pt1 | contig 11715 bp, 8 predicted proteins | sample 1541321 | NCBI WGS metagenome assembly OFLZ01 (sample SAMN04209223, study PRJEB22552) | human gut metagenome | biome: gut; material: feces | host: Homo sapiens | place: USA: Oklahoma | reverse complement strand
TAATCTCCGACAAGGATATAATCAATTCCGTTTTCCGTTATTCTTGGTTTCAATTTGCTCATATTTTTAATCTCCTCATTCTGGTTTTGCAAGTCTGACTCTCCAGAAATATTGGTAAATCATTGGTAAAATTGAGAATGGAACACAAGAAATGCTATTTATAGAAGTATTTAAGACGATTTGAGACTTTTCATTCTGAACAGAAAATCCTGCCGTGGCAGATGAAAAGTATCTTAATCATTGTATTTTTCCTCCTGAAATGCTTCGTTTTGCCCTATTTTACGCACTTTTTTGGATTTCTTCAAGAGTTACAGTTTTCCGGAAACTGTAGTGAAAGTGGCAAAATACGGCAGTTCGAGACCAAGTGTAGTAGTCTGTAGTAGTCAATTGGTAGTCAGTTTAGGGGGTGCAGACTACCGAGGTTTTTGAACCTTTTAACGATTATAAAGATAGGGGGTGCAGTTTTTTATAAGTTGATATGTAAAAATATTATTCCCTTATGACACCAGAAATAATTTCCTCTAATTCTGGATACGATACGATAGGAAATGCTATTTTTTTATATCTTGAAATCAGTACCTTATTCATACACATGTATGGTATTACTTTATATTCTGCATAATCTGCGCACCCAAGTTGCTGAATAACCTGAGCAGCATTCTCTTGTAAATAATCAATTCTTCTTTGGAACATTTCATCTTCTTTATGCTCATTGAAAAATCTATTTTGTTGACGATACATATCGTAGAAAGTAGCTACTTTTTCAATCACTTTACATTCTACAATCCAAATAGACTTGTTTTTATTATCTACAGCAAATACATCATAATCTCCAAGCCACTGTGGATGTGTTTTATTTAATTTCCTTAATTCAAAATTTTGCCTTACAATATCAAATTTTTTCTCTTTAAACAAATTCACTATGTCATAAACAATCTTTTTCTCATATGAATTTTTCCAATCCAGTATTAATTGTTTTGTTTTGGTAAGATGTATTTCGTATGGTAAAATAAAATCCGTTATTCCATTAATCCAATCCTTTTTCAAGTGATCCAGAGTAATAGGTGAAAATATAACATCATCATTAATTTTTACCAGAGGCATTAATTCAAACCTTGTATCCCTTGTTCTTCTTTTTCCAATTGGAAGGTAAAAATCCGACTTACCATTTTCTGTCTTGAGATTTTGGGAAGACACCATTAAATAGTTTAAAAGAATATTTGCAGTATCTTCTGTGATAGCATTATTCATTTGTCCCAAAAAATCTCTCAGTACTTCTTTTATAGGCACTTTGAATACATTGTTACCTATTTTCTTAGCAATTGTCTCTGAAAAAGAATAACTGAAATACGATAAGATATCCATGAAGTCTATGAAAGCAAACCCCATGTCTTCCTTAAAGGTTTCCTTCACTTTTTCAAGGTATTTACAATCTATTTCATGATCTCTCTTTAGCCCCTCTGAATATGAATATATCCTATGATGCACCCCATCTAACGACTCAGCCTTTTGTTCATCTGCTAAGGTATCTACAACATACTCATTTGTTATTTCTATATAGGCTTCATTATCCGCAAAGTAGCACATATCTGCTACATCATTCAGAACAACCAACCAATTAGCATATGCTAGTAAAAGATTTATATCATCTCTATTTGCAAGTGTCCCTGATTCACAATGCAAATACAAATTTGTTTCTATTAGATAAAGTGCATTTCTGTCATCATGCTTAGCTTTTTCCCTTTGTTCAATAATTCGATCTCTGACTTCTTTATCCTTCGCCTCATCTAAACCAGAATAAGATCCATATCTTTTCCAATTTATATTTATATCGTGTAACAAAGTCGAATGATAATCCAGCAATGAATAATGCAACTCACTCCATGAATATTTTGATACTTCGCCCTCAAAATCTTCAACTATTGCTTTTTGCATAGCACGTATAATTTGATTTGCTTCTCGACCACGGTATACTCCAGGTTTTATCATATTGCCATGACAAACATTTGCTATTCTTTTTCGAACTTCATGATAGTGATAATCCTCAGAAGAAAAATTCTGTACATTATTGTCCCATTTATACTCTACAGATGTCGAAAAAACTCCCACTTTCTTTTTTTCAAGAGAAACTTTTTTTCTTTTTGATTCAAATAGCTCATTCAAATCAGGCATCCTATCTAGCAATGGAATCAATATTTCGCGCAATATATTGAATTCTGTACTTCTATTTTTTGCCTCTTGAATATCTTCATAAATCCGATTAATATCTTTTACAACATATCTGATAATCCATTTATGACTATAGTATTGAGCATCACTATATACATATATCCTATCTTCATATAAAAAAGATTCATGCCCTGCATGAACAGCATACTCAATAGGCATAAAAGCAATCTGTATTCCGGTGTTACTAATTGCCTTATTGTCCTCAAATATACATTTTATTGAATCAAATCCTTCTGTTATAATCTCTTCCAACAATTGAATCCACTGACGATATTCTCCAAAATCTTTTACATCTTTGTAGAACTCCACATTGTTCGTCAAAAAAACATAATTTTTTTGAGGCAGTGGAAGATATATACCACCAAATCCCATTCCATGTTTTACTGTATATTCATATGTATCAAAATCTCTTTTTTCAATTTTCCACGAAAATGGTTCACGGAAAAGATAATCCCTCATATGGAATGGATAATCTTTCAATTCCTCTTTAAAATAGTCAACAACAGCTTCATTCTCTGTATCATATCCTACATCAACCATATTAAATATAATTGCACCCTTTGCAATATACCGGCCTTGATTTTTCCATGTAAAATATAAAGCAGCATCACTTCCAAAACCAAACGAACTTTCATAATCTTTCTCATTTGAATAAGATAGATACTCGAATAATTCATCTATGTCATCCATGAAATTTAGATAATATATAACATCTAGCGCTGTACAAGTTTTTCTCTTCTTCCCTTCCTCGCCCAAAGACATGTGCATTTGATTCGGATTCATAAAACTATCATAAATTAAATATTCTATTGGCATATCGGCAGGAATATGAATCCCCCTTAATCCACTTTTATCAAAACGGTTAAATGTTTCCGCAATATGAAGTGTTCCGCTTTTATGATATTTCTCTATATTAGCAATTTCCTTTTCTAACTGTCCCTCCTCATATTCATCTGCATTAAGCGCGACAACTACTCCACGAGAAGCCTTTGCTATAAATGTATATGTTCTCTGGCTTGAATCATATTTTTGCTCTGGAAATATCATAGCAGGTGCAAATATTGAACAACTTCTTGACCGATCCATTTCAAACAAACTATAAATTCTGTCAATGATTCCCTCATTCGCAACTGAAATCTGTTCTTTGAAATCAATTTTATTTTCCCATATATCATATAAATCAATTAGCAAAGAAACATTGTACAAAGGATAAATATTATCTTCCCTGCATACAAAATGGCTTTTTTCAATAGTAGTTCCTTCACTCATCATTAAAGAATCAAGTTCAAGAATATCATATTTCTTTACTTCCTCCTTAAAGAATTTCTGTACTTTATAAAATAATATTTCAGTCGGAAGAACAAACCTTTTTTCTACAACGCCATCATTCTTATTTTCTTCTATAAAATAATCAATCGTTCCAGATACATACTCTAAAGCCAGGCATAATTCCTCTTCCCGCGAAATATTTCTTGCTAAAGTAGGTAAAAAATTGAGACAAGCATAAACATTATTATGACCAGTTCCGATTATTACACGGTAAAACTTATCATTATATCTAAGCTGGACTTCACCAAAATCTTCTACCGTGTAATCGTCTGCTATCCCTGGTTTCATAACATCATATATTTTACCAAAGAACCCTTTGAATTCATCATATGTTCCAATCCTCTTACTGCCTTTTTCTTCATATTCAATCAGACAGGCATTTAATGCCAAACAAGATTCCAAAACTGATCTGTTGTTGATACACAGATTAATACAATATACCGCCTTCACAAGATCATTAAACTGATATTCATTTGTAATTTTTAATAATCTGTCAATTTTCATTCGAATAGTTGGAAACGCTTCTGTTTTTACCATTTTGTCATCACCTTCATCAAATAGCAATTTTACCCTATTGTTTTATATACACTAACTACCGTCGTGTGCTTATGTCCCCTTACTTCGTTCCTTCTACCAAAACAACTACATTAAATCTTCTTCATTCGACATAATATAGCGTACGCCCAAACCTCAATACTCAAATTATACTATTTTTCTCGTTCCAGCACAATTCCTAAGCAAAAATCGAGTAGGGGCTAACAAGTAGCCCCTCTCACACCACCGTACGTGCCGTTCGGCATACGGCGGTTCAATTCAAATAATAATCCAGACAGCAAAGAAGTCCTCGTCTTGCAAGGATTTCTTTGCTAATACGATGTAGTCCTGTGGTCTTTGCCACCGCTTGATAATGGTCGCAAAACCCAGCGGACTGCTTCGCCATCCACATAGGTGCTCCGAGTTTTCAAAGTCCCCATATGCGTCGCTCTCTTGTCTTCCACTGCTTCCATATCACAATTCTCATCCGTGTACGTAAGCGCTCATCTATCTTCTGTAGGGCTTTCTTCATATTGCCCATCCTACACATTCATTGTAACCGATATATCTGAATGCCCCATGAGGTACTGCAGCGTCTTTGGATTCATTCCCGATTTTGCCATATTTGAACAATACGTGTGTTGGCATACATGTGGATGTGTCAAGTATAGGACAAAAAAAATTTTATTTTTTTCTGCCGAAGACTATCTGACGCTTCCATCAGGTAGTCCCAGCACCTTTATTATCTTTTAATAAGTCATTCTTGTCCTGCTCAAGTTATCTCTGTTCTGAAAAAATATCGTCAAAATTCCATTCGATTTCAATTTCATCCTGACTATGAACACGGATCACCTTGATAACCTCACGCAGCTTCTCTGTATCGAACTTCTGAATTCCCAAGAAATCTTTTAGTTTTATTTTATCAGAAAGTTCATTTTGTTCAAGAAGCTTTTTACTATTCTTCGCATCTTCTATCTTTCGTTTTATTTCATCCAGCTGTACACTTATCTTTTCAGCTCTCTGCTTATACGAATCACGATCTATACGACCATCTTTGTAATCATCATAGAGTTTCATCTTTTCCGAGGTCAACTGTCGGCTCTGTTTTTGCAATTCTGTAGTATTGATCTCTTTGTATTCACATTGTCTTTTGGAAGATACTTTCTTTCCTTTTTTCAACATTGACGCTGCATACTGACGGACAAGCCCAAGGATATTCTCCTCCATCGGTTCCCTACGAATCACCAGACTTCGGCACACAGGATCACCATTGGTTCTGGCATCTGAACATTTCAGCAGATGCTCTGTTTCTTTTAACAGAGAATGCCCACAGTTGGCACATATCAGCAAGGCCGGCTGTTTTTTACGTCTTTCCAGAGTAAAATTGGTGCGTGATTCTGCAACACTTCTCTTCTTTTTCGGATGCATTTCATTTGCTTTTTCAAACAATTCCCTGTCTATAATTGCCGTATGATGATTTTCCAGGCGAACCCATTCTGTTTCATCATTCAGAACTGCTTTATGGCCCGTATGCATACTGCAACGTGTTTTGCCCCAGATTCTGGTTCCAATATAAATCTCATCCCGGACGATTGCCGATACTGTCGTAGGGCTCCAGTGTTTCTTTTTGATCGTGTCAAACCTCTGGAACTGCACCTGATCCCCTCTTGATAATTTCTGCTCATCACAAGTAGCAATCGCCTGTCTGTTCAATTCCCTTGTAATATCTGCAAAACTTGTTCCCTCCGCTGCCATCTGAAAAATCATTTTCACGACTTTTGCAGCCTCCGGATCAACTTCCAGCCTTCCATCTTTTCCTTTTTTATAGCCATATCTGGCATTTACCGGAAGACGTGTACCATTTTTTGTTCTCGTCTGCATTGCTGATGAAATTTTCTTGGACAAATCCAGGCTATACATATTGTATACCAGATTCTGCAATGCCACATTCATTCCACCAGTCATTCCGCTGCTTGCTGCACTGTCATAGCTGTCATTAATCGAAATAAATCGAATCTGCAGAAGTGGAAAAATATATTCAATATAAAATCCAACTTCCAGATAGTCTCTTCCGAATCTGGAAAAGTCTTTTACAACTACACAGCCGATTTCTCCACTTTTCATGTCATCCTGCAGCTGTTGAAATCCCTGCCGTTTAAAATGAGTACCGCTGACACCATCATCCACATATTCCAGGATATCTGCCTCATCTACACCCAGCTGATCAATCACAAATGATTTTAACAGAATTCTCTGAGAAGTTACACTGTCGCTCTCTTTTTTAGCTCTGCCATCTACATTGTCATCTTCTGCGGATAAACGGATGTAAACAGCTGTTTTTCTATGATCTGTCATCTTGACTGCGCCTCCTTCTCTTTCTTTAATTTCTGTAAATCTGCAAACTGATCGTCATATACCAGCTTGATCTCATAATCATACTTACCATGGATAATAATTGAATCCACAAAGGCATCTGCCATTTCTTTTGTCAGCTTACGCTTTGACATATAAGTATGTATCACTTTTCCCCATCCTTCCTCGATATGATAATCCTTGGAATACCGTACCTGTGCCGCCAATACTACATCCAGGCGGTTCTTGATGTTTTCTATTTCATTGGAATAGATACGGGAAAACTGCATGTATTCTTCTTCTGTAATCAGACGTTCCGAATAATCCTCATATAAATCAGATTTACGCTTGCTGATCCTGCTCAACTCCCGCCGAAGTTTCCCCACTTCCTTATCCAGAAGCAAATACTGTGTCTGGTTTCTGGAAGCAGAATTCATTTCACGGATCAGTTTCTCTGTATCCAATACGGCTTTCATATGTGACTGGATCAGGCGAAGGACGTCTTCATCCACGTATTCTTTTTTGACTCTGTGCCCCTTACACTGATTTCCTCCGGATTTATGGTTCGCATCTGCACCACAGATATAATAAAATGTCCCTGTTTTTTCTCTGGACAACACCATGCGGTTCCCACAACCCCCACACCTGATCTTGCCGGTATAGAAATTATGATTCCGAATGGCTCCATTATTCAGCTGATGCTTCTTTTTGTATGCTTCCGTAAATTCCCGGATTTTTTCCTGTACCTGCCGGAACAGTTCTTTATCAATAATTCCTTCGTGGGTATTCTCAGCATAGAGCCACTCACTCTCCGGTAGATTTCTCTGCTTGTTTCCTTGAAAAACACTCTGCTGATATTTTCCATATACAGAATCTCCGGTACAATGGACATCCTGAAGTACACGTTTCACTTCATAATTATTCCAAGGTTTGGATTCCGGTGAAGGCTTTTCGCCTGTTTTATAATATTCCCTCTGCAAAGTCGGGGAAAGGATACCATCTGTATTCAGTCTTTTTGCAATATCGCTGTAGCTGCATCCATCCATATACATAGTAAAAATTTCTCGTAAATGTCCGGCAGCCTCCTCGTCAACTACCAGCTGGTGTCTGTCCTGTTCTGATTTCCTGTATCCATAAGGTTCCCATGCACCAGTAAATTTTCCTTCTTTCCACAGGGCTTTTTTGGCACTGCTGCTCTTTTTTGCAAGGTCTTTGGAATAAAACTCATTGATGATATTTTTTAAGGGAACTGTCAGATCCACTCCCTCACGGAAAGAATCAAATTCATCCGTCACAGCAAGAAACCGCACATGAAAAAACGGAAATACACGCTCAATATAATTACTTGTCTCTACATAATTCCTTCCAAGTCTGGATAGATCCTTTACAATCACACAGTTAATTTTTCCATGCTTGATATCTTCCATCATCTGCGTAAAACCAGGACGGTCGAAATTTGTACCAGAATAATCAGAATCCTTATATATTTCTGCAACTGCGATGTCTTCCGTATCTGCCACAAAGTTTTTCATCAGTTCCACCTGGGTTTCTATCGTTCCTCTTTCTAAGGTTTCTTCTGTTTCCATTGAAATTCTGGCATACAATCCTGCCCGGAACGGTCTGCCCACCTCTGTCTGGACGGTTGCACTGCTGACTACTTCCGGAATGTTTTTCCTGCTCTTTCGTGCCATTTTATACAACCTCCTTTACATTGACCTGCAGCGTTCTTTCTCCTGCTTTTTCTTCTCCAGCCTGTCCTGCAGCTTTTTCATATTGATACGCATATAAACCAACTGTAACTTTGAAACGTGGAAATTGTGTTTTTATCAGTTCGCATAAATAGGGCGATGTTATTGTGATAGCATCAACACCTATTTTATCCAATTCTTTTAACCATCGCATTTTTCCTGAATCCGCATTTTTTATACAACTCAATAAATTTATACATATTCGTACAATTTATAGGTTCTGCACCATTAAAAACACATCTCAAACTACTAATATCAATACTTGATATATCATTTTTCTTTCCATAGTTTACTAACATTTCAACAGCAAAATTCGGAAACATAGTTACGGTTCCTTTATATTTCTTAACATAATCGAAAAATCCCCTTGGATTTCTCAAAAAATCCTCTGTTGATACAACAACTTCGTTTGCCCCACTACATAGAGGTATTAAATGTAGAAGAAGTAAGCCTGCCACGTGAGTTAAAGGCATCCAATTAATTATTACATCTGACTTATTGTAGTGAATTTTTTGTATTACTTGTTCAATTCCATTGAGAAGATTCTCTGTTGTTAAAACCACTCCCTTGGGCAAAAATACACTGCCTGATGTAAATAAAATTACCGCTGGATATTCTGTATCAATTACTTTAAACCAATTTTTCTTCCAATCTCTTTTAATATTTTCTATTTCTGGAAAAATAAATATATCGCTGCTTTTTATATATTTATTTTGAGATATAATTTCATATTGTTTTTTGTCAGTAATTACTTTATTGTTAGTTATATTTTGAAATACATTTTCGACATTTTTTATTCCCCATGATTTATTCCATGCTGAAATATAATCCACCGGAATTGCTGTATATCCAAATATCAAACAAGTCCAAAAAGTTGTAATGAAATTTTTGCGGTTTTGTAGCAAAATTACCAAAGATTCCCCCGGTTTCATCCCTTTCTCTTTTAGCCACTCTCCTAATCCTATTGCGTCATTATATAGTTCCTTATAACTTACAAAAACCTCCGTTGTATGTTCTATAAATCTAATCCCTTCATTAGTGGATTCCTCAACAATCTTTTTTAGAATTTCTGATAACAATGTACCTCTCTCCTTTATTACTTTTTAATACCAAATTCCATGCTATGAAGGAACGACATATTAGAAGTTAATGGAAAAAGGGGCTTTATCTTCTTGTAATCCATTTCTCCAATAGAGCAACTTCCAACTTCTTCTGCTTCAGCAATATAAGTTAATAGCGAAACCATTATCCCCGTATCTATACATGCATAAATATATGCCATTCCACCATATTTAGGCATCGAAACATCTGCATCGTAAATAAAATATATACTAAATGCTGAATGTGAAAAAATATCCTTATTCATAAAATATTGAGATTCCTCGTTTATAACGTTCTCTTTTTTTATTTTCTGTAAACAATTTAATTTAGGTGAATAATAATAAAGTCCACCCGGTATTTCTTTAATTCTGTTCTCTTTAATATAGACATAAACATCAATAGGATATAATCCACCTGCGCTTGCATAATAATAACGATGCGTAATAGCATCCCTTTCTCTTAAAATAGATATTATTTTGAAAAATTTTTCCTTATCCATCAGTGTTTCATTGTCAAAAACGCGAACACTTTTTCTCTTTTCAATCATATGAGAAAAATTGTTTGTGGGTATCTTAATTTCATCCATTATTTTTTGTTCCATGACCGGATTTCTAGTTAACTGTATTTCTTTAAAATTCTCCAGAGTTTCCGCATCATATTTAATTTTTTCATCATACTTATTATCAAAAAGATAATTCTGTATATGTACCAGTTGTTGTATCTCTAATGGGCTATAAATCAAAATCTGTCTTTTAATTAAATCTCTTATAAATTTCTTAATTAAGGGATTATTTTTATAACTCATTTTTTCAATTAAGTCTTCTTCTAAAATCCCTTTCTGTGTATAAAAGTAAAATTCTGGAAATAATCCAGAAAACTGCTGACCATAATTAAATAATTCAATTTTCAGGCAGCCGTCCACAATTTCCCATCGAAAAACAGGCGACCAATATAATAATTTATTCGTATCCATCTTATCTCCTTTATAATAGCTAATTTATAATTTCCTTTTCTAATTCTTCCAAATATTTTGTATAGCTATGTGGAAAAAAATGTCCTCCACTAAAAGAAGTTATCTTAAATTCTTTTAATGTTACTTCTTTCCATCCTAGCATAATTGTTTCGTTTGCCTCTATATCTTCTGTACCACAATGAGCAACTATAGAAGAATTTATCATTTCCCCATGATACTTAAAACCCTCATGTAAAACATAATCATTCATAATTTCCGGTAACATATATTCTCTAAAAATATCGCTTTCTAATAATTCTCTTGGAGTTCCTCCTGCATTTTTTAGTTCATCTAATAATGCACTTAGTCCCATACTGCTTCTAAAGCTTTTTGCACACGGATCAAAAGGAGGTTGTCTTGCTGCAACAATCAATTTTTCTGGAAAATAATTGTATTTTTTTTCAATATAATACGATACAGAGAACGCTAATGCAGCGCCCATGCTATGTCCCCAGAAAAAAAATGGTCTATCATCTAGTATGGCTATTATTTTTTCAGCTATTATACCTACTAAGTTATTATAATTATTTTCTTTACCTCTTTCTGAAAGACTTATGGGAATAATGTCTATTTTACTACTACGATCTACCCATTTAGCAAAAGTTAAGCTATTCCCTCCAGCATGAGGAAAACAAAATAATTGATATGGCTTTTCTTTTTTCATTCTTTGAATATAAGGAAATATCTCCATATTATTATCTCTCTTTCTCAATTTTATTTTTCCTTTCATAGTTTTATTTTTGAAGCACGACACATGCTACATATTCCTCGTTTAATTTTATGTTCTTCAAAAACCACCCTTCTTCTATTTTGTTATTCTCTTTTATTATGTCTTCACTAACAGAAAAAGATTTGAACTCTTTAAAAAGTCCTATTCCTATCGCTTTTACATAAGCCTCCTTTGCTGTCCATAGATTATAAAACTTTTCTATATTCTTACTTTTATTAATATCCTCTATCTCTTTTTTAGAAAGGAACTTATCGCTTATACACTGGTATTGAAATGATAAATTTATTTTTTCTATATCAACTCCTATTCTTTTTTCATATGCAAATCCCATAAAAACAAATTCTCCAGAATGCGAAACATTAAACTGTATAAGTCTTTTATCTTTTATTGGCATATGATATGGTTTCCCATTTTTTTCATAGCATATTTGAATATCAAGACAATCTACTTCTAAATAATGTGCTAATAGTAATTTTGTTAAAATTTTTCCTGTCATACATCGCATTCTATCTTCATAAAATTTAAAAGAATATACTCGTTGTTCTTCCTGTATAGAAATTAAATTTTTATATTTATGTATATAATTGCAAATTCCGGCTCATCTGACCACGCATTCCGCTAAGAGCTGATCAGTCTTTCCGGATGTAACTGAACGCGTTTCCGCTTCAGCTGATCAATAA
>OFLZ01001740.1_pt1 | contig 11801 bp, 9 predicted proteins | sample 1541321 | NCBI WGS metagenome assembly OFLZ01 (sample SAMN04209223, study PRJEB22552) | human gut metagenome | biome: gut; material: feces | host: Homo sapiens | place: USA: Oklahoma | reverse complement strand
TGATTTGGGTACGGCCAATACAGTCTGGGTGATCGATAAAAACAAAGACTATATCGGCGGGATGATCTATCCGGGAATTCAGGTGTCCGTGGATTCTCTGACTGCAAATGCATCTCAGTTGAGCGGGATCAGTCTGGAAGCACCGAAACAGATCATCGGGAAAAATACGGTAGACTGTATGAAGAGCGGCGTGATCTACAGTAGTGCATCGGCAATGGACGGCATTATTGATCGTATGGAAGAAGCTCTCGGAGAAAAAGCAACTGTAGTGGCAACCGGTGGACTTGCGAAAAAAATAGTACCTCATTGTAAACGGGAAATTACATTGGATGATGACCTTCTGTTAAAAGGGCTGGCGATCATATACGATAAAAACGTGAGTACGAACAGAAAATAATCAAATTTACAGAAATTACTTGAATTGCATGCCAGAAAGCACTATAATGGAGTGCAGATAAGAAATAAATCTTCAGGGTCGGGTGTAAGTCCCAACTGGCGGTAAAGTCCGCGACCTGTCTTCTGCTAAGAGTGGAGGATGGCTGAACCGGTGATCTGCAGATCAGAAATTCCGGTACCAACAGTAAAGTCTGGATGAAAGAAGATGTATGTGCAAAAAGGCAAGAGAGAGACCCTGGATTTTTTGATCCGGGGTCTGTTTTTGTCTTGGCACACAATCCGGAAGGTTTTCTTTCTTTATCAAAATTTATGAATATTTTGAAGGAGAAATGAAACATGAACACACAAACAAACACAGTGACGAAGAGTACTCAAAAAACGGGTGTCAGAACACTGGCAAAAGTTGGAATGCTTTCCGCAGTTGCCGTTGTTCTGATGATGTTTGAAATTCCGCTTCCATTTGCACCGGTCTTTTATAAGATTGACTTTAGTGAAGTTCCGGTGTTGGTTGGGTGTTTTGCGATGGGACCGCTTGCCGGAGCCGGGATAGAACTGATTAAGAATCTTTTGCATGTTGTGATTAGCGGAACACAGACTGCAGGTGTAGGCGACGTGGCAAACTTTCTGATCGGATGTGCCTGGATTGTGCCAGCTGGATGGATGTATCGAAAAATGCACACAAGGACAGGCGCTCTGCTTGGTATGGCAAGCGGAACTGCATTGATGACAGTAGTGGGTGGAGCACTGAATGCATATGTGCTTCTTCCTGTATATGCAAAAGCTTTCGGAATGCCGTTGGACGCACTGGTTCAGATGGGAACAGAAGTCAACGCAAAGATTACCAGTGTATCTACCTTGGTATTGTTTGCAGTGACACCGTTCAACCTTCTGAAAGGAGTGCTTGTATCCGTGATCGTGCTGCTGATCTATAAGAAGATTAGTCCTGTTTTCCGGATGAAGTAAAAAATTTTTTTTGTTTGTACAGATAGTATCCAATGAAGAATAATGCCGTCAGAAGCCAGGTAACCGGGTAACTGAAAATAATCGCGGAAATAGTCGGGGAAATCTTGAGTGCGCCGATCAGCCAGGCAATCCGCATGACACAGATTCCAAGTAAGGTGATGATCACGGGAACGATGACATCACCGACTCCGCGCAGTGCCCCTGCCAGTACCTCAATGAATACATAAACGATATACCATGGAGTGATCAAAACAAGCATTTCGCATCCGATCTGGATGACCGTTTCATCATTTGTAAACAAACTGAATAAAAAATTTCTGGCGGCGATCAGGAAGATGACCAGTACGGCTGAGACCAGTGCATCCATGACCAGACAGACACGGGTGCTTTTCCGGATCCGGTCTAATTTTCCGGCACCGTAGTTTTGTCCGACAAAGGTAGTAATAGAAATTCCAAACGCCGTACTTACCATCCAGAAAATGGCATCCAGTTTTCCGTAGGCAGACCAGGCAGCGGAAGTGTCGGTTCCAAATGTATTGACGGCAGACTGGATGGCAATGTTGGTAATGGCAAATAAAATCGCCTCAAATCCGGTAGGCAGTCCCAGTTTTAACTGATTCTTTAAGACGGAACTGTGGAAACGGATGCGGGACAAAGAAAGCCGCAGCATGCCTTCTGCATGTAAAAGTTTCCATGTGACAAGAAAGGCACTGAATGCCTGGGAGATCAAAGTGGCGACAGCAACTCCAAGAACACCCATATGGAATACAATTACAAACAGGGCATCCAGTACGATATTTAACAGGCAGCAGGCAATTAGATAGTAAAGTGGACGTTTGGAGTCTCCTACAGCCCGCAGGATACTGGATCCCATATTATATAAGAAGACAAAAATAATGCCTACAAAATAAACGCGCAGATAAATGATAGAATCCGGCATAATCTCAGCCGGCGTGTTCATTAATCGGAGCATAGCTGGTGTCGCTGCAAAGCCGATGATTCCCAGAGAAATCCCGCCTACGATGGAAATTGCATAGGCATTGTGGAGACCATCGCTGGCAGCATGTTCATTGTTGGCTCCAAAATACTGGGCAATCAATACGGAAGCACCGGAAGATAAGCCGGTAAAAAATCCGACAATCAAAGCCACAATCTGGGCAGAAGAGCCGCCCACACTGGCGAGAGCTGCTTTTCCTACAAATTGTCCTACGATTACGGTATCGATAGTATTGTACAGTTGTTGAAAAAAAGTTCCCAATAAAATTGGGAAAAAGAAAAATAAAAGTTGTTTCCAGATGACCCCTTCTGTAATCTGATTTATCTGTTGTTTTTGCGTCATAAAAATTCCCCCACTTTAAAAATATGAAAGTAATCGATATTCTCTCATGTAAAGAATATCAGATTTTATAGAGATTTAATAGAGCAAAAGTAAAGTTCTTTCATAAACGATTTTTCTGTAAGTAAAAGCGATACAAAATTTTCCGGTTGACAATTTGTTTTTCTTATATTAGAATACAGAACGTAATATTTTTGTAATATTTGTAATATTTACGAAATTTAGTTCATATAATAGAGGAGAACTATGTAAGAATATTGCAACAATCAGGAGGTTATTTTTTATGAAACAGAGAAATCGATGGGTGGCAGTACTGACTGTATGGACAATTGCCTTGTTATTTGCAGCAGGGTTTACAAGTCAGGCATCCGTTTCAGGTTCCGAGATGATTCAGAAAGAAGATACAGTATATAATGCAGGAACTGGCACAATGGCAGCTGTGATGGAGAAGATTCCATTAGAAGCAGTCGAATATACCAAAGCAAAAGTAGAGAAAGCACAGGAGGAAAGAGAGAAGGCAGAGGCAGAAGCCAGACGAAAAGCAGAAGAAGAGGCAGCAAGAAAAGCAGCACAGGCACAGATGACAGCTGAAGATCAGAAGCTTCTGGCATCGATCATCTTCTGTGAAGCGGGAAATCAGCCTTACGAAGGACAGGTTGCAGTAGGCGCGGTCATCATGAACCGCGTTAGAAGCGGGGCATATCCGAACAGCATTTCCGAGGTGATCTATCAGTCGGGACAGTTCGGACCGGCAATGACAGGATGGTTGGATACAGTACGTAGTTCTGGTGGATATACACAGACTGCCATGCAGGCAGCAGTAGATGCAATGTCAGGTGTGAATCCGATCGGGGATTGCCTGTATTTTGGAAACGGGAATTATGGAATTCAGATTGGGGATCATTTTTTTCATTAGTTTTAGAGAAAGAATGCGGTTATTGTCTGGGAGAGCCAGATGATAACCGCATTTTTGTGTTCCTTATTTTATTAATCTTTCAGTCTTACAACTGTATCTTCGAAAATGCTTCTGCAAAGGCATTGTTGATCGGTTCGTTCGCTTCTTTTGCCTGTTTTCGTAAATAATTGTTCACATCTTTTTTGCTGGCGCCTTTTCCTGATTTTTTCTTCCGGTCTTCGAAAGCGCTTAATTTTTCTTTATGTCCGCATACGCATACGAAGCGTTGGCCGTCGCCTTTGCCTACCAGATCCATTTTTTTGTGGCATACCGGACAGCGGGCGTTGGTATGGCGTGAAATGGTTTCTTTATGTCCACATTCCCGATCCTGACAGACAAGCATTTTTCCGTGTTTTCCATTGACTTCCAGCATGAATTTTCCACATTCCGGGCATTTGGTACGTGTCATATTGTCATGACGGAACGTACCGTCTGCTGATTTGATCTCCTGGATCAGAGCTTTTGTGTAAGTCTCGATTTCGCGCATGAAGGCTTTCTCAGATTCTTTGCCTTTTGCGATAGCCTGCAGGCGCATCTCCCAGGAAGCGGTCAGTTCCGGGCTCTTTAAATCCGAAGGCACCAGGGAAAGCAGTTGCTTTCCTTTGGATGTGATATGGATCTCATTTCCCTTTTTCTCCATCAGAAAACTGTTGAATAATTTTTCGATGATGTCAGCTCTGGTGGCGACGGTTCCGAGTCCGCCGGTCTCTCCCAGTGTTTTGACGATGTCTTTCTCTTTGTGTTTCAGATATTTGACCGGATTTTCCATAGCGGCAATGAGTGTACCTTCGGTAAAGTAAGCAGGCGGTTTAGTCTTTCCTTCTGTGATTGTCAGTGCGGTGACTGTAAGGAAAGCACCTTTTTGTACGTCCGGCAGAGAAATCTGGGAGAATGTATTTTGTTCGTCATCCTCATCTTCTCCGTCTGTATAACCGGATTCATAAATTTCTCTCCATCCGGCAGACAGCATGAAATTCCCTTTGGCATGGAACTGTTCTGTTCCGATCGTACCGCGGATGGCAGTCTCTTCATATTCACAGGCAGGCGAGAGAACTGCAAGGAAACGGCGTACGACCAGATCATAAATCTTGCGTTCTTCATTGCTCATATGATCCAGCTGTACAAACTGTTCTGTTGGAATGATCGCATGGTGGTCGGATACCTTGCTGTCATTGACGAAGGATTTGTTTGCCTGGAGTTTCTGCATGGAAAGCCGTCCGGCAAACTTACTGTAGGGTCCTACCGCGCAGGCTTTTAAGCGTTCTTTTAAAGTCGGCACAATATCTGTTGTAAGATAACGGGAATCCGTTCTGGGGTAGGTCAGTACTTTATGATTCTCGTAGAGTCGCTGCATAATATTGAGGGTCTGTTTTGCAGAAAATCCGAATTTCTGATTGGCTTCCCGCTGAAGTGCCGTGAGGTCATATAAAGCGGGTGCAAATGTCTTTTTTCGTTTTTTCTGGACATCGGTGACAAGTAAAGTCTGTCCAGAAGCGTGCTTCACATTTTGGATTCGTTCTTGATCAAAGGAACGGGCAGAACCGGATTTGGGATCTGTCCATGTAAAGATCATTCCTTCAGCAACTGCTTTGAGTCCATAATAAGGCACCGGTTTGAATGTACGGATCTCATCTTCTCTGGCAGCAATCATGGCAAGGGTCGGAGTCTGGACTCTTCCGCAGGAGAGCTGCGCGTTGTATTTGCAGGTCAGCGCTCTGGTGGCATTGATTCCAACAACCCAGTCAGACTGTGCGCGGGCAACCGCAGCCCGGTAAAGTGGTTCATAAGATTTGCCGGGGCGCAGATTTTGAAAACCTTCCCGGATGGCCTTGTCTGTAACCGAAGAGATCCACAGCCGTTTTAGCGGTTTTTGATTGCCTGCTTTATCCAGGATCCAGCGTGCGACAAGCTCCCCTTCTCTTCCGGCGTCTGTGGCGATGATGATGTCAGAGACATCTTTCCGAAAGATCAGTTCTTTCACGGCATGAAACTGACGCCCGGTCTGTTTGATGACGACCAGTTTCCATTGTTTGGGAAGCATTGGAAGCGTGTCCATGTTCCATGTCTTATACTGTTCCCCATATTGCTCGGGGTCTGCCAGTGTGACCAGATGTCCTAAAGCCCATGTGACGATGTAATCAGTTCCTTCTATATAAGTATTTGTTTTTTTATTGCAGTGTAAAACCCGGGCAATATCTCTGCCCACAGAAGGTTTTTCTGCAATGACCAGATGTTTCATAATGTTTCTCCTTGTATTTATAAAATATTCAGACGTTGTGGAAGCCTTTTCCGATGATCTCACTGGTATTGGAAATGAGGATAAATGCGGAAGGCTCTTCGTCTTTGATAAAATTACGAAGCCGGACAGCCTGTGGGCGGTTCAGCGCTGTGAAAATGACATATTTGTCTTTTCCGGAAAATGCGCCCTGTGCCTGACAGACGGTGGCGCTCCGGTTTAATTCCTGTACGATAAAGTCGCAGATCGGTTTTGGATTGTCACATACTACGTTAAAATATTTAGAAAGATTAAAACTTTCAATAAAGGTGTCGATCATAAAAGAACGGATCGCAAGTCCCAGGAAGGAATATAGTCCGGTTGCAATGTCAAACATAAAGCATCCGGCAACAGTGATCAGCACGTCTGTGATCAAAAGTGCATGTCCGATATCCACACTGGAATATTTTTTTAAGATCATGGCAATGATATCCGTACCGCCGCTGGAAGAGCCGATGTTAAACAGGATCGCAGATCCAAGGGAAGGAAGTGCAATGGCAAAACACAGCTCCAGCATAGGCTGGTCTGTCAGAGGGGCAGTCATCGGATAGAGACGCTCCAGTGCAGAAAGAGCAACAGAAAGTAAAATGCTGCAGTAGGCGGTTTTTGCGGCAAATTTTTTGCCAAGGATGAAGGAACCGATGATCAGAAGAATCATATTGGTAATAAAGTTAAAATCTCCTGCGGACATAATGCCGGTCTTGGCAACGAGAACGGCAAGACCGGTGATTCCGCCAAATGTAAAATGGTTGGGAAATTTGAAGAAATATGTGCCGGCTGCCATGACTAATGTACTGAATGTCAGCAGGAAAAAATGTCGTAGTTTACTTTTCATGTCGAATACCCCCGAATAAGATTAAGAAAATTGTAGCCTGTGCTTTCTGAAAAGTCAACGAATTATCACAGGATTATTGGGAAATACTATGTTTCAACAAGGAGGGTGAAAAAGATGTATCAGGATTTACCGATTCAGGATATTTACGCAAGAGAAATTCTGGATTCCCGTGGCAATCCAACGGTAGAAGTAGAGATCCTTGCCGGGAAACAGATCGTAGGAAGAGCAGCGGTGCCCTCCGGGGCATCCACGGGAAAATTTGAAGCCGTAGAACTTCGGGATCAGGAAACAAGATATGGGGGAAAAGGGGTAGAGCAGGCAGTACGTCATGTGAATGAAGAAATTGCGGAGGCTTTGATCGGTCACAATGTACTGGATCAAACCGGGATCGATCGCAGATTAAAAGAACTGGATGGAAGTCATGACAAGCACAATCTGGGGGCAAATGCAATCCTGGGAGTTTCTCTGGCAGCCGCCCGGACAGCGGCAGCAGCATTGGGAATTCCATTGTATGCTTATCTGGGGAATGTAGGAGAGAAGATCATGCCCGTTCCGATGATGAATGTGCTAAATGGCGGTGTGCATGCGGACAATGATCTGGATATCCAGGAATTTATGATCGTTCCGTATGGGCCGGACAGCCTGAAAGAACAGCTACGGATGGGAACGGAGATCTATCATGTTCTTCGAGGGCTTCTGAAACAAAGAGGACTGACTACGGCAGTCGGGGACGAAGGAGGATTTGCGCCGGAACTGAGAGATTCCAGAAAAGCCATTGAATTTCTGCTGGAGGCTTCCGGACAGGCTGGATATGAGCCGGGAAAAGATGTGGGGATCGCATTGGATGTGGCATCGTCTGAATTGTACCGGGAGAAAGAAAAGCGCTATTATTTTCCGGGAGAAAGCCGGGGAAAGGGGAAAAAGATTGCCCGAACATCCGATGATATGATGGAATATTATGAAACCCTGATCCAAGATTATCCGATCTATTCTATTGAGGATCCGCTGGATGAGGAAGACTGGAACGGCTGGAGCAGACTGACCATGAAGATCGGAGAAAAAGTACAGTTGGTAGGAGATGATCTGTTTGTGACCAATCCGGAGAGGGTGGCGATGGGAATTGCCAGAAAAGCCGCAAATTCTGTGTTGATCAAAGTGAATCAGATTGGAACACTGACAGAAACGGCAAAAGCCGTGGAACTGGCACATCAGGCAGGTTATCGAACGATCATGTCGCATCGATCCGGAGAGACAGAAGATACCACCATTGCAGATCTGGCAGTTGCATTTCATACAGGGCAGATCAAAACAGGAGCGCCGTGCCGTTCCGAACGCGTGGCAAAATATAATCAACTGCTGAGGATCGAAGAACAGTTGTGGAGAGTCATATGAGAATGACCACCTCGAAAAGAAGAGCATAGTTTCGAGGTGGTCATTTTATTGGAAAAACTGTATATATTAGATATTGACAGTAGATACAAAACAGGTTATACTGTGCTTGTAAAACAAGTACAGATAATACAGAAGGAGTCATGAAGTGGAGATTATTTTAAGCAATGTGAGCCAGAAGCCGATTTATGAACAGATCACTTCTCAGATCAAAGCAATGATCATGAATGGAGAATTAAAAGCAGGAGATCCTATGCCGTCTATGAGAAAGCTGGCAAAGGAACTGCACGTCAGTGTGATTACCACGCAGAGGGCTTACGATGATCTGCAGAAAGATGGATTTATTGTGACAGTTCCGGCAAAAGGGACTTTTGTATCCGCGCAGAATCAGGATTTTATCAGAGAAGAGAACAGAAGACGGATCGAACAGCTTTTGACAGATGCAGTGGAGCTTGCAAAGGAAAATGGAATTGAGCTTGAGGAATTGAGAACGATTGTAGAGGTATTATATCAAGAGGAGGACATGTGATGGAATTTGCACTGGAAGTCAAGGGATTACATAAAACATACAAAGAATTTGAATTAAAAGATATTTCTCTTAAGCTGCCAAAGGGAAGTGTTCTTGGGCTGATCGGGGAGAATGGAGCCGGAAAATCAACGCTGATCAATGCAGTTTTAGGACTGGTCGATTCCGAATATGAATCTTTAAAAGTCCTGGGGCAGGAGTTTGCCGGGAATGAAAAGAAGATCAAGGAAGAGATCGCAGTGATTTTTGATAAGACCTGTTATGATCTGGCGATGACTCCGCTGTTTATCGGAAAGATCTTAAGTAACGTGTATTCGAACTGGGATATGGAGAAGTATCACACCTATCTGGAACGATTTGAACTTCCGAAGAAAAAGAAGTTAAAAGAGTTTTCCAAAGGAATGAAGATGAAAATGGAGTTTGCGGCAGCCTTGAGTCATGATCCGAAGCTGATTATTTTAGATGAGGCAACAAGCGGGCTGGATCCGGTATTCCGGGATGAGATTCTGGATATTTTACGGGAGTACACAGAAGATGAGGAGCACACGATTCTGATATCTTCTCATATTACCAGTGATCTGGATAAGATTTCCGATTATATTGCATTTATCCATGATGGAAGATTGCTGTTTGTGAAGACATATGATGAGATCCAGGAGAACTATGGAGTCCTGAACTGCGGGCAGAGGATGTTTGATGCATTGAATCGAGAGGATATCGAGGCATACCGGAAAGATGCGTATGGATACCGTGTACTGGTGAAAAATAAGCAGGGGATTCGGAAAGTGTTTTCTGATCTGGAGATAGAAACAGCTACCATTGAAGATCTGATGCTGTACTGTGTGAAGGGAGAGAAAGTGGCATGAGAGGAATTATCTTAAAAGATTTGTATGAGGGATTCTGTATTAGGAAAAATACGTTAAACTGGGCAATATCCATAATCTTTATTTCGTTTCTGACTGCGGTCAACAGTATGATGAGAGGACCGTATGGATTTCTGCTGATCGTTGTACTGTTGCTTCCGATGTTGGGAAGCACATTGCTGCAGATGACTGTGGAGCAGGATGAAAAGTCCGAGTTTGACCGGATCCAGCTAACCTATCCTGTCAGCAAACAGGAGATTGTGCTTTCCAAATACCTGAGTGGTCTGATCGTACAGGGAGGCATGATCCTGTATTCGTTTTTATTCCTGCTGGTCTATGTGTATGGATATAAGACGCTGACATTTGGGGAGGCGATTTCCACCTGGGGGATTGGAGTGGCCGGAAGTCTGGTGTATTTCTCCGTGTCTTATATGGTATATTTCTGGCTGGGCAATATGAAAGGTGTAATCTTTACCTTTATTACCATGGCTGTTCTTGTAATCGGATTTTTGTTCAGTGTGTTCAATGTTGGACTGGAAGAATTGATGGCGATCAGCAAGGGGACGTGGGTCGTTGTCAGCCTGTCCGCAGGGGTGTGCTTGATGGTGATCAGTTATCTCGTCTCTTTGAAAATCTATACAAAAAAACATTCATAAAGGAAGTACATTAGGAAAACAGGTGAACGAGGATGTCACCTGTTTTTCTTTTAGCAGCTGCATGAGCGGCTTTCATTATGAAAAATGTAGAGACAAGTGCTGGGAAAAGAAGTGGATTTTATACATATAAATGGTTAATAATGTTTTGGAATTTGGAAAAACAGGAAAATAATGACATAAAATAGTAGTTATATAAATTTATTTTTAGAGAAAAGTATGATATAAATAATACAAATTTTTTGATTTACGATGGAGAAGGAGGCGAACAGAACCAAAATCGGCAAAAAATTAGAAAGTGTTAGAGAGGAAAAAGTGTACATGAAAACAAGGAGAAAAAAACAGACAAAGCGTGTTCTGGCTGGTACACTGGCAGCATTGGTGGCAGTATCTGCAGTTCCGATGTCCAATTCGGTTGTTCATGCAGAAGAGTCTCAGGACAGAAGTGAACTGAAACTGAAATACTCAAGCGCAGCGCCAGATAGCTATGACGGCTGGGAAAAATGGTCTCTTCCAATTGGAAACAGTGGGATTGGTGCCAGTGTATTTGGCGGTGTAGAGACAGAGCGTATCCAGTTGAATGAAAAATCACTCTGGTCTGGTGGACCAAGTGATAGTCGCCCGAATTATAACGGAGGAAACCTGGAAGAAAAAGGAAGAAACGGACAGACCGTCAAAGAAATCCAACAATTATTTGCGAGTGGGCAAAATGATGCTGCAAGCAAGAAATGTGGAGAGCTGGTAGGACTTTCGGATGATGCCGGAGTCAATGGATACGGATACTATTTGAGTTATGGAAATATGTATCTGGATTTTAAAGGTATCACAGATAAAGAAGCAGAAAATTATGAAAGAACACTGGATTTGAATACGGCCATTGCCGGAGTAGAATATGACAAAGGCAAAACGCACTACACAAGAGAAAACTTTGTGAGTTATCCAGACAATGTACTGGTGACAAGACTGACAGCAGAAGGAGACGACAAGTTGAATCTGGATGTCAGAGTGGAGCCGGATAACAAAAAAGGCAATGGAAGCAACAATCCACAGCCACAGTCCTACGAGAGAGAATGGAAGACAACAGTTGAAGATGCGTTAATCTCGATTGACGGACAGTTAAAAGATAACCAGATGCAGTTCAGTTCACAGACAAAAGTCCTGACAGAAGGTGGAACTGCGGAGGATGGAGATCAGAAAGTTACGGTAAAAGACGCAAAAGCTGTTACCATCATTACCTCCATCGGAACAGATTATAAAAATGATTATCCAGAGTATCGTACTGGGGAAACGAAGGAGCAGGTAGCTTCCAGAGTGCGCGCTTATGTAGACAAAGCAGCGGCTACGGTAGAAAAGGATTCTTACGATGCGCTGAGACAGGCACATGTGGATGATTATTCCTCCATTTTTGGCCGTGTGAATCTGGATCTCGGACAGGTTCCATCGGAAAAGACAACCGATAAACTTCTGAAGGCGTATAATGACGGTTCTGCAAGTGAAGCGGAAAGACGTTATTTGGAAGTGATGCTGTTCCAGTATGGACGTTATCTGACCATCGAGTCTTCCAGAGAGACACCGTTAGATGATCCGTCCAGAGCGACACTTCCGTCTAA
>OFLZ01001709.1_pt1 | contig 11948 bp, 10 predicted proteins | sample 1541321 | NCBI WGS metagenome assembly OFLZ01 (sample SAMN04209223, study PRJEB22552) | human gut metagenome | biome: gut; material: feces | host: Homo sapiens | place: USA: Oklahoma | reverse complement strand
GCGTGTCTGTCGGCACTGTATACAATTATTATCCCGCCAAGGCGGACCTTGTGCTGGCTGTGATTGAAGATTTTTGGAAACGCGTGTTCCACGGCGGCCTCTCCTGTGATTTTACCCATGGCTCGGATTTCAGCGCCGTATGCGGGCAGATCTATACCGCGCTGCGCACGCATCTGGCCCAGTTTGAGCACACCTTCCTGCGGGAGCTGGCAAGCCTGAACGAGGCCGAGCGCCAGCAGGGAAAAGCGCTGGAAATGCAGTATTGGGAGCACATTCGAGCGGGCATGCTGGCTGTACTTGCCAGGGATGCCCGTGTGCGGCCCGGCGCATTTACGGAGGCTTTCACCCGTGAGCAATTCGTATCCTTCGTATTCGGCACGATGATGTCGATGCTGCGGGCGGACAGAGAGGACGCCTCGTTTTTGCAGGAAGTCGTCTGCCGCCTGATTTATTGATGCAGGCAGTGCGGGCCTTGCACTGAAAAAGGAAAATTCCCCGTGCCCGGGCAGCCGGGTGCGGGGAAATACACTCATTAAAATGAACATCGTTCAGATTGGAGAGAAGCATATGCAGGCAATTATGGAAACTCTGTTCGACGCCGCCTATCTTGTCACGGTGGTGACGCTGGGGTGTATCATGGTAAAAAGCGCGCAGGACCGGGAAACGAAATTATTCGGCTGGATGGCCGTCATTCTGGGCTGCGGCGATGCATTTCATCTGGTGCCCCGGGCCTGGGCGCTGTGTACCGACGGCCTGGCGGCCCACGCGGCAGCACTGGGAGCGGGCAAATTCATCACGTCCATTACAATGACAATATTTTACGTTATTCTTTACCATATTGGAAAACGGCGCTATGGCCTGCACATCCGGGCGCTGACGGGCGTCGTATACGCGCTGGCCGCGGCACGCATCGGATTGTGCCTGTTCCCGCAGAATGCGTGGCTTTCGGCGAACCCGCCGCTGTCCTGGAGCATCTGGCGCAACGTTCCGTTCGCACTGCTGGGCGCGCTGGTCATCGTGGTATTCCTGCGCGGCGCGCGGCAGGCGGGGGACAGGGCCTTCTGCTGGATGTGGCTGGCCATCGTGCTCAGCTTCGCGTTCTATATCCCGGTGGTGCTGTGGGCCGACGTCGTTCCGCTCGTGGGCATGCTCATGATCCCCAAGACCTGCGCTTATGTGTGGGTGGTCTGGATGGGCTTTTCGGATATGCATCGTAAAAGGAAGGAGACTGTCAAATGAAAAAATTGCTGAACACCGCATTCATTTACGCTCTGGCCGCGATGGCCGGCGGCGTATTCTACCGTGAATTCACAAAATTCAACGGGTTTTCCGGGCGCACGGCGCTGGGCCTGGTACACACGCACCTGTTCCTGCTGGGAACGGTGTTTTTCCTGCTTGCCGCGCTGTTTTCCAAAGAGCTTGACTGGGCCCGGGAAAGAAACTTCCGGCTGTTCTACGGGCTGTACAATATCGGGCTTTGCGTGACGGCGGTAATGCTGGCCGTGCGCGGCGCGGCGCAGGTACTGGCGCTTCCGCTTTCCCGCGGGATGGACGCGGCAATCTCCGGCGTAGCGGGGCTGGGACATATCTGCCTGGGCGCAGGGCTTGTGGTGTTTTTCCTCTCCCTGAAAAAAACGGCGTGCACGGCCAATGTGCAATAATTAGCTTTAAAAAACAAAAGCCAGCGTTTTTCTCTTCGAAGAACGTTGGCTTTTTTATTTTCCTTTTTCATCGGAACGCCCCGCAAGATAATCCAAGGATACCCCGTAAAAATCGGCCAGCGTCATCAACGCGTCGATGGGAATCGCGACACGGCCCAATTCATACTTTGAATATGTGGTCTGCTTAATGCATAACAAGTCCGCTATTTCCTGCTGAGTCTTATCGTTATCCTCTCGCAGCGCGCGGATGCGCGTCAAATCCATTGCCTTCACCCATGTTTACTATACCCTAGTCTTATTGTGACTATTAAAATTTAGTCGCAATTGGACTATTATGATAAAGAAAGGAGGAAATAGAATGGACAGCAAACATTTAGAAGAATTGACTAAAACAATTGCTGAGAGAAATGGGACCACGCCAGAAGCAGTACGCCGGGAAATGGAAGCCGCACGAAACAGCGCATGGGATACCGACGATTCCAGCGCTCGCGGTCGTCAAAAAGTATTGTTTCCTGCTGGAAAGCCGCAGCTTTCGGAATTTCTGGAGGTTATCGCAAAAGAAATCAAAAAAGCATAATGTCTCTTTTTTGATTAAAAGAGCGCCCCGCACCTTTCGGTGCGGGGCGCTCTCTGCTTTACTTCGCTTGTGCCGATTATTCGTACAGCTTGGCAAGCTTGCCCAGGTACTCGTAGCGGTCCTTCGCGGCATCGGCTGCCTTGTCGAACAGCACCTGCGCACGCTCGGGGAAGGCGCGCTGCAGGCGGCTGTAACGCGTCTCGCTCTCAATGAATTCCTTGTAGTCCGCCGTCGGCGCTTTGCTGTCGATGGTGAACGGGTTCTTGCCCTCCGCCTTTTTGCGCGGATCAAAGCGGAACATGTTCCAGTAGCCGGCCTCAACGGCGCGCTTCATCTCATTCTGACAGTTGGTCATACCGCCTTTGACGCCGTGCATCTCGCAGGGGGCATAGCCAATGATGAGGGACGGGCCGTGATAGCTCTCGGCCTCCGTGATGGCCTTGATGGTCTGGTTCTTGTCCGCGCCCATGGCGATCTGCGCCACATACACGTAGCCGTAGCTCATGGCGATCTCGGCCAGATTCTTTTTGCCGATGGCCTTGCCCGCCGCGGCGAACTGAGCCACCTGACCGATCTGGCTGGCCTTGGAGGCCTGGCCGCCGGTGTTGGAGTAAACTTCGGTGTCAAAGACCATGACATTCACGTCTTCGCCGGAAGCGAGCACGTGGTCCAGACCGCCGAAACCGATGTCATAGGCCCAGCCGTCGCCGCCGAAGATCCAGACGGACTTCTTGGCCAGATACTGCTTCTGCTCCAGAATTTCAGCCGCAAGCGTGCAGGCCTCGCAGTCGCAGGTGGCCTTGCCGGCAGCCTTCAGGCTCTTCATATGCTCCAGCATGGACGCGGCGTTGTCGCCGAACTTCGCCTTGCCCTCGGCGCTCTCCAGGAACGTGATGCCTTCCTCTACGGTTAGCACGCCGTTCTCCAGCGCGGCAATATACTTATCGGCGGCGGCAGGGTTCAGCTTGCCGTCCTCCATAGTGTCCAGCCATTCCTGCGCAGCGGCCTTCAGGTCGGGCAGCGCGTACTCAACAGCAATCAGCGCACGGGTCTTGTCGGCCAGGCTCTCGCGGATGGTCTTCTGGCCCAGATACATGCCGAAGCCGTGCTCTGCGTTGTCCTCGAACAGGCTGTTTGCCCAGGCCGGGCCCTTGCCGGACAGACGGTTGCGGGTGTACGGGGACGTTGCGGCCGGGCCGCCCCAGATGGAGGAACAGCCGGTGGCGTTGGAAATATACATACGCTCGCCGTACAACTGGGTAATCAGGCGGGCGTAGCTGGTCTCGGCGCAGCCCGCGCAGCTGCCGGAGAACTCAAGCAGCGGCTGGTTGAACTGAGAACCCTTGACGGTCGTCTCGGCCATCATGCCCTCTTTCTTGCCCACGTTGGCTACAGCATAGTCGAACACTTCCTGCTGGGCCAGCTGGCTCTCCTGAGGCATCATCTTCAGCGCCTTGCCGGGGGCCGGGCAGACGTCGACGCAGACGCCGCAGCCCATGCAGTCCAGCGGAGAGACCGTCATGCCGAACTGATAGTTCTCGCAGCCCTTGCCGGTCATCGGCTTCACCTTCAGCGCGGCGGGGGCGGCGGCAACTTCCTCGGCGGAGAAAGCAAACGGACGGATGGTGGCATGCGGGCAGACATAGGCGCACTGGTTGCACTGAATGCACTTTGTAACATCCCACTCGGGCACGCTCACGGCAACGCCGCGCTTCTCATATGCGGAAGCCCCCTGCTCGAACTGGCCGTCCACATGATCCACGAAAGCGGAAACCGGCAGGCTGTCGCCGTCCATCTTGTCGACCGGGAACAGGATCTCCTTGACCATCTTGACGGTGGCGGGGTTGCCGGCCAGCTCGTGGTCGCCCTCGGCGTCCTTCGCGTCGGCCCAGGAAGCCGGCACGTCGATCTTGACGAAAGCGTCAAAGCCCGCGTCAATGGCCTTGTAGTTCATCTCGACGATGGCGTCGCCCTTCTTGGCAAAGGACTTGTAGGCCGCTTCCTTCATGAACTTCAGCGCGTCTTCCTTCGGCAGCACGCCTGCCAAAGCAAAGAAGGCGGACTGAAGGATGGTGTTGGTGCGCTTGCCCAGGCCAATTTCGATGGCCTTGTCGATGGCGTTGATGGTATACAGCTGGATATTGTTCTTGGCGATATAGCGCTTCGCCTCGGCGGGCATGTGGTGATCCAGCTCTTCCGGCGTCCACTGGCAGTTGATCATGAACACGCCGCCCGGCTTTACGTCGTTGACCATCTTGTAGCCCTTGATGACGTAGGACGGGTTGTGGCATGCCACGAAATCGGCCTTGTTGATATAGTACGGCGCGCGGATGGGCTTGTCGCCGAAGCGCAGGTGGCTGATCGTCACGCCGCCGGTCTTCTTCGAGTCATACTGGAAGTAGGCCTGGATATATTTGTCGGTATGGTCGCCGATGATCTTGGTGGAGTTCTTGTTGGCGCCGACCGTGCCGTCGCCGCCCAGGCCCCAGAACTTGCACTCGACGGTGCCTTCGGCAGCCGTGTTGGGCGCGGGCTTCTCCTCCAGAGAGAGGTAGGTGACGTCATCGTTGATGCCCAGTGTGAAGCGCTCCTTCGGAGCGTCCTTCGCCAGTTCTTCATATACGGCAAACACGCTGGACGGCGGGGTATCCTTGCTGCCCAGGCCATAGCGGCCGCCGATGATGGTGCCCTCGCGGCCCGCTTCGCGGAACGCGGCCATAACGTCCAGATGGAGCGGCTCGGCCAGAGCGCCCGGCTCCTTGGTGCGGTCCAGCACGGCAATTTTCTTCGCGGTGGCCGGAATGGCGGCCAGCAGCTTGTCGGCCGCGAACGGACGGTACAGGCGGACCTTCACCAGACCGACCTTCTCGCCCTTGGCGGTGAGGTAATCAATGACTTCCTCGGCCACGTCGCAGATGGAACCCATGGCGATGATGACGCGGTCTGCGTCGGGAGTGCCGTAGTACTCGAACAGCTGGTAGTTGGTACCCAGCTTCGCGTTCACCTTGCCCATGTATTTTTCCACAATGCCGGGCACGGCCTCGTAGAACTTATTGCAGGCCTCACGGTGCTGGAAGAAGATATCGCCGTTCTCGTGGGAGCCGCGCATAGCGGGGTTCTCGGGGTTCAGCGCATGGGCGCGGAACGCCTTCACCGCTTCCATGTCCGTCATTTCCTTCAGGTCGTCGTAATCCCAGACCTCGATCTTCTGGATCTCGTGGCTGGTACGGAAGCCGTCGAAGAAGTTGATGAACGGCACACGGCTCTCCAGCGTGGCCAAGTGCGCCACAGCAGCCAGGTCCATGACCTCCTGCGGGTTGGACTCGGCCAGCATGGCAAAGCCCGTCTGGCGGCAGGCATATACGTCGGAATGATCGCCGAAGATGTTCAGCGCATGGCTGGCCACGGTACGGGCGGAAACATGGAACACGGCGGGCAGCAGCTCCCCGGCGATCTTATACATGTTGGGGATCATCAGCAGCAGACCCTGGGACGCGGTGAACGTGGTGGTCAGCGCGCCGGCAGCCAGGGAGCCGTGCACGGTGCCGGCCGCGCCCGCCTCGGACTGCATCTCAACAACTTTCACTTCGGTGCCGAAGATGTTCTTCTGGTGCAGAGCGGACCACTGGTCCACCTGGTCGGCCATGGGGCTCGACGGGGTGATGGGGTAGATGCCGGCAACTTCGGTAAACGCATAGGCTACATGAGCCGCAGCGGTGTTGCCGTCCATAGATTTCTTGGATCTTGGCATTTTTCTTCCTCCGGTTCTTTCTTTATTCCCCCGCGGCGGCAGATGATTCCGGGCGGGGGGTGGTGTGAGCAGAAACAGGCGTTTTGCGGGGGCATCGTTTCTGCATTACGCTCGTCATTATTGTAGCAAAGTTTTGCGGGAAAGTAAACAAGGGGCAGGGGATTTTTATGGGGAACCGCGGCCATTTTTACAAAAAAATCCCACCTTCACACCTCCATGCGCCTCCTTTTACACGGATTTTACGCCCCGCATTTGACACGCCGCTTTCAATCCAGTATATTATAAGGTAAATATCCGGGCTTATGCGCCCGCATTCTATGGCCCGCGCTCCGGCGGCGGGCGGAAAGAAGGAGTTTTTTTCAGATGGACCCTGATGGTCTTAGTATCCTCATCGCAACAGCTTCCACGTTTGGCGCGCTTGCGGCGGCTTACCGCGCGGGCGCAGTGTCCGCAAGCGAACCGGAGCGGCAGCAGAGCGGCATCCTTGGTTTTTCCGACAGGATGGCCGGGCTTTGCGCGGCATTTGTGTTTGCGTGCGGATTTTTTGTTTACGGCTTTCTTCGCATTTTTGCACAGGCTCCCTGGTGGACGCTTCTGTGCCTGGCGGCGCTGGCCGCGCTGGCCGTGCTGCTGTACAGCCTTGGCCGGGCGAAGGGCCGCATAAAGGAGAAAAGCGGCTTCACGGCCGCCTGTATGCTGGGTGCGCCGCTGGCCGCTCCCGCGAAGCTGGTGTTCAAGGCGCTGGGGCTCTCGGCCCAGTCCGACGTAACAGAGGAGGATGTGCTCTCTTTCGTGGACGACGTGGAGGAGCACGATCTGATAGACGAAAGCCAGAAGAAGATGATCACCAACATCTTCGAGCTGGACGACGTGACGGCAGGCGACGTGATGACCCACCGCACCGAGATCGTAAGCGTGGAGGAAAACACGCCCGCCGCCGACGCGGTACGCCTTTCTCTGGAGCACGGATTTTCGCGCCTCCCGGTATACCGCAAGTCACTGGACGACATTGTCGGCATTTTGTATGTGAAGGACCTGTTCGCGCTTTGGGACACGCCGGAAAAGGCGCAGGCCCCGGTGAGCCGGTTCATGCGCGGCGCGATGTTCGTGCCGGAAGCCTGCCGCGCCCAGGAGCTGCTGGTGGATTTTAAGGTAAAGCACACGCAGATCGCCGTGGTGGTGGACGAATACGGCGGCACCAGCGGACTTGCCACGATGGAGGACGTCCTGGAGGAGATCGTGGGCAACATCCAGGACGAATTTGACAACGAGGACGAGGACCTTGTGGCCACCGAGGACGGGTTTGTTGCCGCAGGCAGCGCGGACCTGGAGGAAGTGTTCGAGGCCTTCGGCCTGGAACCGCCCGATGAGGACGAGGACGGCGAGGCCGATTTCGATACCGTGGGCGGCCTGATCATCGACCGCTTGGGCCGTATCCCCGCAGCGGGGGAAGATGTGACGCTGGAATACGGCGGGCTGGAATTCACAGTGCTGGAAGTGGAGGACCGGAGAGTGGGCAAGGTAAAATGCACCCGCGCTCCGGAGCTGAACCCCGAAAATGACGACGACGAAGAAGAGGATGCATGATGGCACATTTTGAAAAACGGCTTTCGAGCGAGACAAAATTCGAGGGACGCGTCATCACCGTGACGCTGGACAGGGTGGAACTGGAAAACGGCGGCACCAGCACCCGGGAGGTGGTACGCCATCACGGCGGTGCGGGCGTTGCAGCGCTCAACGACGAGGGTGAGCTCTATCTGGTGCGCCAGTACCGCTACGCGCTGGACCGGGAATTGATCGAGATTCCTGCCGGCAAGCTGGAAAAGGGGGAGGACCCATTGGAAGCCGCCAAGCGTGAGCTGGGCGAGGAAGCGGGCCTTGCCGCCGCCGAATACCGGGACCTGGGGTATATCATTCCCACCTGCGGATATTGCAGCGAGATCATTTACCTGTATGCGGCCAAGGGTCTTTCTCCCGTGGGACAGCACCTGGACGCGGACGAATTTCTCTCGGTGTTCACGCTGCCGCTGGACAAGGCCGCGGAAATGGTTCTCTCCGGTGAGATCACCGACAGTAAGACCGTAGCCGCTGTACTGAAGGTGAAAGCCCTGCGGGACGCGGGCCGGTTTTAAACAGTTTCAACACGCGGAGCACGGGAAACGGCGGTCCCTGTTCTGCCAGACAGAACGGCCGCGCCCCTGCGGCGGCATCTGCCGTTTTGGAAAGGAGCTTTTCGGAATGAACGTTGCTTTCTGCACCTGCCGGGACACAAAATGTCCGCTGAACCCCGTGAACCACGACAGGGGCTGCACGCCCTGCATTGGGAAATGCCTGCGGGAAGGTGAGCTGCCGAGCTGCTTTTTCAACGCGGTGGCCCCTTACCGGGGACCGGACGCGGATTATACCTATCAGGGCTTTGCACAGCTTGTGCTGGAGGCGGAGCGGCCCTGCACGGCGGACCCGCGGCAGGCGGGCGCGGAGCAGATGCAATCTCCGCCGCCGGAAACTTAAGAACATCCACAGGATATTTTTTCAGGCCATGCGGCCGCTTTTCACGCGGGCTGCGGCCGGGGGAATCGTTGGGATGAAAAACAGCGGCCGGATACTTCCCGGCCGCTGTTTTTTCTGTGCGGAAAATCTTATTTCTGCATCACGGCGCCTTCGTTTGCGCCCGACACCAGCTTTGCATAGCGCGCCAGCCAGCCTGTGGTCTCCTTAGGTGCAGGAGCCGTCCATGCCGCGCGGCGGCGCGCCAGCGTATCGTCGTCCACGCGCACGCCGATACGCCCGCCCGGGATGTCGATATCGATGACGTCGCCCTCCTCGATGAGCGCGATATTTCCGCCCACGGCGGCCTCAGGCGCCACATGTCCGATGGACGCGCCGCGGGACGCGCCCGAGAAGCGTCCGTCGGTGATGAGCGCCACGGATTTGTCCAGCTTCATACCCGCCAGCGCGCTGGTGGGATTGAGCATCTCGCGCATACCGGGGCCGCCCACCGGGCCTTCGTATCGGATGACCACCACATCTCCCGGCTGGATGCGGCCGTTGTAAATGGCGTCGATGGCGCTTTCCTCACCGTCGAACACCCGCGCGGGACCGCTGTGCACCAGCATCTCGGGAGCAACCGCGCTGCGCTTCACCACGCAGCCGTTCTGCGCAATGTTGCCCCACATCACGGCGATGCCGCCCGTCTTGCTGTACGGGTCGTCCGCGGGACGGATGGCGTTTGTATCGCGGTTCTGCGCGCCTGCAATGTTCTCGCCCACAGTTTTGCCCGTCACCGTGGGCAGACTTGTATCCAGCAGGCCCAGCCCGGCCAGCTGCGCCATGACAGCGGGCACGCCGCCCGCGGCGTACAGGTCCTCGATATGCGTGGGGCCGGCCGGAGCAAGGTGGCAGAAGTTTGGCACCTTCGCGCTCATTTCATTGAAAGTCTCCAGGCTCATAGGCACATCCGCCTCGTTGGCAATGGCCAGCAGGTGCAAAACGCTGTTGGAACTGCAGCCCAGCGCCATATCCGTGGCCAGTGCATTTCTGAATGCCGCCGGCGTCAGAATATCCCGGGGACGCACCCCGTCCCGCACCAGATCCATGATGCGCATGCCTGCATGCTTTGCCAGCTGCGTGCGCGCCGCGTATACCGCAGGGATGGTTCCGTTGCCGGGCAGCGCCATGCCAATGGCTTCGCACAGGCAGTTCATGCTGTTGGCCGTATACATACCCGAGCAGCTGCCGCAGCCGGGACAGGTGTTTTTGGTGTAATCGTCCAGCACGTCTTCGCCGATGATGCCGGCCTTGTAGCTCCCCACCGCCTCGAACATCTGGGAAAGCGAAACGTGGCGCGTGCCCTGCCGGCCCGAGAGCATCGGCCCGCCGCTGACGACAATGGACGGGATATTCAACCGGGCCGCGGCCATCAGCATGCCGGGCACGATCTTGTCGCAGTTCGGCACCAGTACCAAGCCATCAAACCCGTGGGCGCGCGCCATCGTCTCCACGCTGTCGCAGATCAGCTCACGGCTGGGCAGGGAATACTTCATACCGATATGGCCCATGGCGATTCCGTCGCACACACCGATGGACGGTACCAGGATAGGAGTACCGCCCGCCATGCGCACGCCCGCCTTGACAGCCTCGGCCAGCTTGTCCAAATGAGCATGGCCGGGTACGATCTCGCTGTACGCGCTCACAACGCCGATCAACGGACGGTTGATTTCTTCATCAGTATAACCCAGAGCATAAAAAAGGCTCCGGTTCGGCGCACGTTCAGCGCCTTTCAGTACGGATTCGCTGTTCAATTGCATGGTGTTCCTCTCCTTTTTTTGCTTTTTTCCCCACCGTATCCCATGTACAATAGACGCGGTACTTTTTAACTAGCCGCAATGTACCAAAAACGGCGCACAGCCAAGGCCGCGGACGGGCGCTGAACGCTTTTCCGGGCCCGCCCGGCGCTCCGCGGCCTTTCCGTTCGCACCTGCGGCATCGGATGAAGCCTTCGGAGCTTTCCGCCGCGCGGCGGAAAACCGCTGTTTTTATACACTGATACTATAGCACAGGCGCGGCAAAACTGCAAAGCATAAATGTGTATCGGTTGCAACCCCGCCGGGGAACGGGTATAATGAGGGCAGAGCGCCGCCGCACGGCCGCGCCATTGTCCGCGCGGCGCGGGCCTCCGGGCTCCGTCCCGGCGGAGACCGAAGGAGACAAGCTATGAATATCCTGATCGTAGGCTGCGGCCGCGTGGGCCGCAGGCTGGTACATGTGCTGGAGCGGCTGGGGCACGATGTTTCCGTGCTGGACGAAGACGCCGCCAATCTGGCTCTGCTCAATGAACTGGAGCCGCCATTTTCCGGCATGGCCGTGGCGGGCGTGCCCATCGACGGCGATGTACTGCGCAGTGCGGGCATTGAGGCCTGCGACGCCGTGGCCGCCGTCACCAAGGATGACAACATCAATCTGATGGTAGCGCAGATCGCGCGCGAGCTGTTCGGTGTGAAGCACGTCATCGCCCGCGTGGCCGAGCCCTCCCGCAAAGAGGTCTACACCGAGCGCTTTGGCCTGCGCATCGTGTGCGGCACCAATCTGACGGCCCAAGGCCTGCTGGCGGGTATTCTGCAGGAGGAGGACGACGAGGACCAGTGCGTGATGTTCGGTTCCTCCACGGCAAATTTTTCAGCTGTACCTGCCGCGAAGCATCAGTGGAACCGTCCGCTTTCGTCCGTACAGCCGCCCCGGGCGGGCATGATGGTATTCGGCGTGCTGCGCGCCAACGGCACGATGGAACTTGCCAACACCCAGCCTACGCTGCATGTGGATGATAAGATCCTGTTTGCGGAACTGGCGGACTGAGGAATACTCCCGCCGCCGCGGATAGCGGCCCATGCGGGGAAACATCATAAGGAGTACACAAATATGCGTGTTTGTATCGTGGGCGGAGGCAAAGTGGGCTACTATCTTGCCAAGACCCTTCTGGAGCACGGCCACACGCCGGTGCTCATCGAGGACGACCCGGCCATGTGCCGCAAGGTGGCCGACAGCCTGGACCTGACCGTGGTGTGCGGCGACGGCACTTTTGCCGAAGTGCAGGAAAGTGCGGACGTGGCTCACTGCAGCGCCATGGTTGCGGTAACGGGCCGGGACGAAGACAATTTGATCGTATGCCAGCTTGCAAAGCAGGTGTTCAAGGTCAAGCGCACGGTGGCCCGAGTGAACAACCCCAAAAACGCCGCAGTGCTGAAAAAACTGGGCGTGGACATTGCCGTGAGCGCTACCGATAACCTGACGCACCTCATCGAGCGCGAGGTGGAGACGGCGGCCATCCAGCAGCTGCTCAGCCTTGCGGGGGGGACGGCCTCGCTCACCGAGGTGCTCATTCCACAGGGCTTCGCCCATGCGGGGAAAACGCTGGCTGAGCTTGTCATCCCCAAGGATGCGGTGGTCATTTCCATCACGCGGG
>OFLZ01001692.1_pt1 | contig 12040 bp, 24 predicted proteins | sample 1541321 | NCBI WGS metagenome assembly OFLZ01 (sample SAMN04209223, study PRJEB22552) | human gut metagenome | biome: gut; material: feces | host: Homo sapiens | place: USA: Oklahoma | reverse complement strand
ACGTGTAATCCTCCACACCAAAGCGGCCAGCACGCATAATCAATGTCGGCATCGCGCAGGTCGGCACCGCGCAGGTCGGCACCGCACGGGTCGGCATCGCGCAGGTTGGCACCGCGCAGGTCGGCATGGCGCAGGTCGGCATCGCGCAGGTCGGCATGGCGCAGGTCGGCATCGCGCAGGTCGGCACCGCACAGGTCGGCATGGCGCAGGTCGGCACCCGAAAAATTCAAACCTCTTAAATCAAGACCATGTAAATCCTCTAAATAAAAATCTTTGTCGCCAGAGTTTAGTCTTTTAATTACATCTTCTCTTGTCAATTTTGATTCTTCCTATCTCAATTTCTTGCCCGTCTCGCTCTCATACCCTAAGCATACAAAATCAATCGGGACGGGCTTTTTATATGCGTTACAGTAGATTAAAGTTGTTTTACTCCTGCCTCTGCCACGGTATCCAATGATTTTTCCACCATGTTTGCACGTTCCGCATAATGTAAGCATGATTCATCACCCGTAGTAGGGTGTGCCGTATCCTGGAAATGATGCGTTGTGACCAAGATGGGAAAGGGCTCGATCTCACTTGCCCAACGTGCTGTTCCTCTGCCGTGTAGCCGTTCCCATATCAGTGGAACTCCTCCGGCGCCCCCAATGCTACACTGTAGCTGAAGGACTGCCTTATTTCGTTCGGGTTTCCTTGCGTGCCGCTCTCTGACATGGCAGTCGGATCAGCGGCGTTTCTGTTTTTGTAATCATGGTGACCTCCCGTATTTTAACTTGGGGCCTATGTCTCGATTCGTCCGGCCAGGACGATTTTCCCACGAGCCACCAGATTTGCGTTTGGCAATCAAAAACCAGTTGTCCGCCTTATATATCGTTCCCTCGTGGCCCTGATCGATAGACGCATAGGATATCAAGCCTTTTATTTGCGGCAGATGCTTGCGTATGTATTTGCGTGCCATCGCAAGCGCTTTGCTTTCTGTGTATGGCTCTGTGTCGTCGACAAAGTACATCCGGGTCAACTGGAGCAATTGTTCCTGATCCAGTTTGTGGCTTGTTGGTCGGCCCCACATCATAGCCCCAATTCGCCGTCCCTCATCATCCACAAATTCCATGCGCAATACAGCACCAGCGGGCGTGGATTGCAGATAATGATGCGCTGCTATCCACCGATCTATCTCAGTGGTGTGCACAATATGTAGTTGCGTAATTCATCATCCTTCCTCAATCAATTCAGTTTCGTGTGCCGCAGCACGCGGATTCTGATGTCCCCGTCCGGGTTGAGATCAGTTACAACGGCCTCCAACAGATCGCCAGGCCGCGACGGATAAATCCTGACACGGCGAACCGAAGGTTATGACGCTGACAGGCTCTATTTTGGTGCCATCGAGTTTGGTTATGTCTCCTAAGTGTTTCATGCTGACTCCGTTCTAGAGGTCTTAGGGCTTCCGCCCGGTTGATCGGGCTGGACACTGCTTTTTTTCATGTACTTTTCAAATTCTGCTCGTTCGCCATCCGAAAGAGGGCACCATACAGGGACACCTTTCCACCGCTTAAACCGCATGTAATATGAAAAAATTACAGGATTGTTGATGTTCAAGGTGTAGCCGTAGGGGTTCTTGCTTAGGATCGCTTCAGTAGGGATTTTCATACTTCCCACACTTTGATCCCGTGAACCCAAAGCATCAGCTTGCGCTTGATGATATAGTCCTTCGGGTGAAATCCTTTGACATCTTCAACGATCTCATTTCCGTTCTCCTCATACACAAAATCAGCTATGTATTTAACGGCCCTTTCCCCGTCCTGACTGGGGATTAATTCGAACGGAACTTGGCAGCGAAGGTTTTTAATCTTGCCCGCGCGCTGCAGTAGTTTCAGTTCTGCATATCGATTTGCTTCGCGCCTGCTGTCAAACACCATACCGTCAAGGATTGTCTTTTTCGCGTGGTACTTGTTCACTTTTGAAAACCTCCGTGTAAACCTGCCTTATGGCTTTTTTTGATGCATGCATCCCGTAAATTTTGCAGTATAATTCAAATGCTCCCCGCAGTTCCATAACCAGAACTTCATACCCGATAGGATCATCCATCCTTGTCACCCCGTTTCTCGTACTTTAGTGGAGACGTAAGGGCGTTTTGCATATATTCATCGAGATTGTAGGAGGCCTGATTCCCTTTTTGGATCTGTGGTCTACAATCTTTGAGGGGAAAAACGCCTTTCCACCCATTCAAGATTGACTGTTCAAGAATCTTAATTTGCTCTTTTTTATCCGATGATAACCTCCTGAGTTTTTTAAGCATCAGGTCAATTGCGTGATCCGTCATCGGCGCCCGCATTTTCTTGCGATTATCGATATAAGCACAGATTGCATCGTTGAGCGGCTCGTAATCGTCGTAAGGGGGTAAGGGGGTATTATTATCTGGTTTACTATCTGGTTTACTATCTGGTATTGGTGTCACCGTTTGCGTACATGCGTGTAACGGTTCGGTGACACCCGTGTCACCGTTCGCGTAAATGCAATACACCGTTTCGTCAAGTGCATACCACTGTGTACGATCAAATCCCTCCTTGTTAAAATTCCCTATGTGAATCGCCCCGCGTTCTTTTAAGTTCCTGATAATTCGCTCAATCTGTCTCCTGGACCAGAATGGAAACAACTCTGCAAATGCCCTCATACTGTTATACGTCCATGTGCGGCCGTCGCGATAATGCCTACCGTTTGCCTCATTTTTGGAGAGCCACCAGTAAAGGTTATGTATAAAAACTGCCTCATCCACACCGTAGATTTGCGCGATTTTGGAATTAAAACTGTAATCCATAGCGGCCTCCTAAAATGTGATCTGTTCCTCCGGAAGTTTTGGCTTTTGTAAGTGTCGGAAATGTGCCCTCACAGGGACAACAGCTTCCCCTTCTTGCTCCGCGACATACCGACGCAAGGCTTCCACAGTCTGCGCCGTTCTCCTGATCCTCCCATCACTTTCCCGGAGGAACTCTTTGATTTCGTCCACGTTGTTGCTTTGCCAGTATCCTTTGTCCGCACTGGATGACAGGATGTGCGCTCCTTTGCGCCTGGCTTCCTCTATAAGCGCCCTTACCGTCCGATCTGGTAATCCTGTCCGCCTTTGCAATTCGGCGCGGGAAACGGCGTTTTTGCGCCCGTAAGGGATATACTCGGTAATATCAATATCCACGTCCTCGCCTCCTAAAAGGGAAGGTCATCGTCGCCAATTTCTTCAAAATCATCATTTGACACATTCAGATTTGGCTTTCCACTGCCGCCTTTGGAGCCGCAGAAGCTTACGTTATCTGCAACAATTTCAACTGCCGTCCGTTTGTTACCATTTTTGTCCTCATATGTTCGCGTTTGGATTGAACCCTGAATTGCGATCATGGATCCCTTTGTGAAATATTTCTCCACAAATTCCGCCGTATGCCTCCATGCAACCACGTTCAAAAAATCTGCCTGACGTTCCTTTTGATACTTACGGTCTACCGCCACTGTGAAGGAAACGACGGATAGTCCCGATTGTGTGGTTTTCAGTTCCGGGTCTTTTATCAGACGGCCCATAATGACAACATTGTTTATCATGTTTCGTCCTCCAAATAATTCTTGTGAAATTCCTGTCTGAATTCGTCTGCTGTCCATCCATTTTCCTGCATAGCCTTCCGCTGCCCCCATTGGCGGAGCATTAGCATCGTTTCTGCATTCCTATGTACTGATTTCGGCCCATTTCGATGGCATTGATCCCCACAGAGATAAACCTTTAATCCGTATTTTTCGCTCTTCTTGCGCATGGCCCCTCCAAAAATGTGATGGCATTCCAGCGGATCGCCATTGCCATTTCTCCCACAAAGCCAACAGACGCGTTCATCCATTTTTCCATCCTTCTTTCAGTAAAGCGAGTTCTCTCGGTGTCATTGTTTCGATCCCCTGTTCCTTGCACTCCATCACAATCAAGTCAATCAATCGCGACATTTGCCGTGTGTCATATTCGCTTGATCCGTAGTACGATATGACGTTGATGTATCCGTCAAGCTTACTGTCGCCCATTTCTTCGCAAATCCATCCGATCCCATGTGCCTCCCAAATGCGCTTGTAATGGGACACGGCCTCGTTTTTGATGGGGGTAACGTAATAGTTCCCACCAATTGCGCGTATGGCTTCACGGTACACTTCTAGGGGCGTGATCCGCAGTTTTTCGGCGAGCTGTCCGATCAATACCCAGCAATAGGCGTTTGCGTCAAGGGATCGCTTCTTTCGGCGCTCTTTAAATTCTGCAACGTACTTCTTTTCAGGTTCCTGATTTTCGCAAAATTGCTTTGCAGCGGATGGGCTGTCTACAAGGATAGACAGCCATGTTCCTTTTCGATCTTGCCGCCATTCGGATTCCGTGAAGTTAATAGATGTCATGAGGTTTCACCCTGTTCTTCCCGAGCTTCTTCCTCTGCTTGTTTTGCCTTTTCTGCTTTGATGCGATTTTTCATTTCTAACGTAGCTTTTACATATCCGTCTATGTCTTTTGTATGATTACGCATAGCGGTACGAAACGCTTTTTCATACGGATATCCGGTGATTTCTTCATACTCTTCACAGTAATACAATAAGCATTTTCTTGTTTGTTCCGTTTCCTCATTGATATATGGATCGTCCGTGAATCCCCACTCAAATACCCGCTCGTTATACTTATCAACGATGCAAATATATTTGATCTTTCCTGTATTGCGGTTTACTTCCAGCCGGGAAACAGTAAACGAAATATATCTGTTCTTTGGTACGTGTTTTGATTTACCGTCATCGCTTTTTTTCTCTACGGTATCAATTTTGATCCAAATTGGAATTTTCGTATACAACTCCCGTCCGATCCCAAGACTGAAGCATGCTCTTTTGAAAGCATCGCTGGCCTCACCTTTAACTTTCTCGGTGTAGGACGCAACGCCGCAGTCCTGTTTCGCCACCCAATGTTTATACTCGTCATCCCACACCTCTATTGTGCAATACAGAGCGCCTTTGATCTCCGTGTATGTATCCTGCCAGCCAAGCACTCCAAAGGTTTCGTCCAAGATTCTCCGGCAAGCCCGGCTATCAACATATAGCAAAAACTGTGCCTTACCTTCCACACAGCCCTTCATGCGAAGGTCAACTTCATCTGCCCGAAGCGGTCTGATATCTTTCATAATGACACCTCAATGGAAATCCGATTCTCTTAACCCCGTGATCTCATATGGAGAGGCAGGTCGGTAATACATGGAAACCTGATCTTTTATATCCGAAATTTCATCCTGAAGGCGTTCACGTTCGGCTTCTATTTCGGAAATCTGATCCCCTAATTCGTCGATATAGTCTAAAACCTGCTGGATCGTGTAGTTCGCGCCTTGATCCAGCTTTCCGTAACGTGCCGGCATAGTGATAAATAACTGATCTAAATCAATTTGCATTTGACAAACCTCCGGTTTTCCCTTATAATAAGGGCGGTTAATTTTGCTTGCCGCCTCTCCGGGTTCCAGCCGGGAGGCGGCGATTTTGTTTTACTCGGTTACGACTACTTTCCCCGCCTCAATCAATTCTTTGAGATGCTCATTGAAATATTCTGCAATGTTGTGCCTTGCCTGAAGCTTCCATGCACCGCCGTCAGCTTCAAATATGCAGACGCTCACAGGGATTTCTTTCTCCCTGTCACCCGGCCGCACGCGCAGAAGAAATTCACTCTCGGGCTGTTCCACTTCGAGGAAAGTACGGTAAGGCGCGAGTTTTACACGAGGCTTAACGGTTTTTTTAGATTGCAATGCAATTCCCTGTTTTACGTTAACGGTCTGTGTCATCCCGTTATCGTTTGAAGCTACACTTTTTTCGTCGGAAATGCTGGACAAAAGGTCTACGACGTAAGCTGAATCGCTGTTCTGGATGAACCGGCTACGCATGGATATAATGGCATCCTCCGACCTGAGCCAAACTCCAATCTTATCATTTGGCAGATCAGGCGATGCGCTGTACAAAACATCTCTCTCCATATCTTCGCGATATGTAGTGAATACGCTTACTGAAACGGGAGACGCAACGTTTACGAACAGTGGGACTGTTACCCTCTCAATTTCCGTTTTGATCGCCTTCACGATGCTGTCGAGAGAAGAGAATTCGATGCTTCTGGGTCGGTCAGGAAATTCGTAAATCAGTTTCAGTTCCTTATCGGCGTATTCGCCGTTTCCGATCCTATATGTGGTTGCTGCCGCCATACTTTCAATTTTTTCAATAGTTTCTTTGTTTAAATCCACGCTAAATCCTCCATTCATGCCATTTTCGGTAATTTGATAATGCTTGCTTCGGCCTGCTCTTCTCCGTCAAGTAACTGCTGCCCTGGAATCTGCGGAACCATTTCAACCATGACCGGTTCTCCGTTACCGTCTGCGGTTACGCACAAGGAGCCTCCCAGGGGAGAAATGGGTTCTAATGTCGGTTTAACGCTCACTGCATAGGCTATTCCCGTGCGGTCGCTGTTAGGAAGAAACTCCACCGTCAATGTGAGCTTTCGCTTTTTTCCGCGCGTGTGTTGGGATCCATGATGTTATCAAAAATCTGCGCCAACACAAGATCACACCGTTCCTTGATTGCGCCGTTTGCGGTATCGAGGAAACTCTTTTGATCTACCATTTGACTTCATCCTTTCCTGCTGATATAATATACTTGATATGGTAAAATTTATCTTATGCCGCTTTTCCGATGGCAGTCGGGAAGCGGCTTTTCTTGTGCCTCTTCGTCCAGTAAGTCACCCAGAATTTTTTTAAGGGGTGCTTTTAAGTTATCTATTTGTTTTTCCACAAGAGCAATGGCCGTTTTGTATATCAACTCGCACGTAATATCGTCGTTAATGACAATCATCGATGTTTCGGCGTCTCCTATTTGTACCAGCGTCACATCTTCTATCTTCCTCAAGGACTTGAGAATTTTTTCAAGTTCTTCGATTCTCAGAGCCAGCGGAAACGCTTCTTTAAAGCTTGTCATCGTCATTCTGATTCCTCCCTATGAAAGCGCCACGCCCCAAATTAGCTCCTACGCCTAAAATTCCGTAAACGATTGCAGCGCCTAAAGCAAGCCCAAGTACTAGTTCCTGATCTGATTTTTTCACAAAGCTTCCTCCTTATATTTTCTTCCCACGCCATAACCTTTTTCTCGTGCCAAAATCCGTAAACCAGAGCGGCAGCGACGATTAAATAGGCTATGTAACGTAGTGCAAGCAAAACATAGATCATCCCTGCAACGGCCTCCAGCAGCTCGCCAGGCTGCGTGTAGTATCCCTGGCTGCCTACGGCGCCACGGACATGGTCGCCTATCTTGATTTTCTTCATTTGCCTGGCCTCCCTGCGCGTTTTACTCGCTTTTGGTTTGCCCGGTTGCGTGGCTGTTTATCCTTCCCTTGACCGCTTTTGCGATCCGGTTTTCAAACGCTATTAGCTTGTCCTCATGCCAGGTGTAGTATGCGATAAAGGCGATTGCGAGCGCTCCGCCAAGGGTCAGGGGCCATCTCCACCACCTACACCTTGCCTCTATGTCGCTTGGCGTCTGGGCCATCTCCACCACCTACACCTTGCCTCTATGTCGCTTGGCGTCTGGGCCGTGGACGATCACTACCCGGTCACCTGCGCGGATTGGTTGCGCCATAATAGCCATCTTCGTCATCTCGGTTCCGGCGTAATTCCCTTGATCCGGCAAAACTTTTCGCATTGCGGCTTTGTTCCGCTTTTCAAAGTTTTCCCGCCTGCATACACGCCGATCGGCGTTATACATGTATAGCTTCTGACTTCCCAATGCGTTGTCATTGTCCCACTTCCAAATTCGTGCCGCTTTTCGATCGTATAAATCATTTATGCTCCTCCTTCTTTTGCCTTGCTCGGGCAGCCAGCCTGTCCTCCCACTCCACCAGTTTGTCCTCCCGCCAACACGCCAACGCCACCAGCGCAATGGCGGCGAGACCGAGGAGGGCCTCAATCCAAATCGGCATCACACTCTGCCTCCTCAAGCACGGTGATCGAGTAAGCTCTACACTCGCGTTCCGACATTACATCATTGCGCATCTGCACCAGCGCAACCATGAGATCATCGGTATCAATCTCATTCCTTGGGTCCCAATTTGCGATCGACCGCATGCACTCAAATGCGTCTGTGATCGTATCGTAGGTGCAGGATAGCGGGTAGTAGCCGTTGGCGATTGTTACTTTATATTGTTTCATGGGTGGCTCCTTTCACGGTTTGATACTTGTCGCTCTCCGTGAGGAGAGTATGGATTGAAATCTATGGTCATGATGCAACCGCCTCCCCGTCTCTGTCGGTTCCTTGTAAATTCGCAAGCGCCTTGCACACCTGCGCTGCTTGCTCAACAACCTCCTGCATGGTTTCCGCCATTTCTTTGAGCAACTGATCAGGCGCCTGCCGGATACCGTGTTTGTAGTTATATAGCAGTTGCGGCCGGATATCGTATGTCCACTTTTTGGCCTGTTTTACGGCGGTACCGATCGGCAGTACGCCATCTTGTAAGCCCCAGTATACAAATGTGTTCGGTTTGCCGAGATACTTTGCAGCGACGTTCACGGATACAGTCTTTAAAGACAGTATGTATTCGTCAGTGTATTCGAGCATATTGTTCACCTCTTTGTTTACAACAAATCCAGATCGTGGCAAGATTGTGCTAGAATCGGTGTTAAATCCCACGTTTCGCGCGGGTTGAGATAAAAATGAATTGGGAAAGGCTGAGAGCATGCGATTGTGCAAAAAATGTGCTGCTGTGACCGCCTTTGTGCTATTGTTCTGTGCGTTGATCCCCTTAACGGTTTTGGGGCATTCAGGCCGTACAGATTCGCGTGGCGGACATTATGACCACCAGATGGGAATGTATCATTATCATCACGGTTTCCCTGCGCACGGGCATATCGATTGACAAAATCTCCGCACCGTGCCGGGACGCATCATCGTTTGGACCCATCATTCTTTATTCTTTTGCTTCCTGTATCTGTGATCATTGCGCTTATCATTTGGTGTTTCAGGTAACCATCTTTTCTCTCCTACGTCCACTAGCGTGGGGGATTTTTATGCGGAGCTTGGGAATCCGGCTTCTGCCGACGCAAACAAAATATCTTTGTCTATATCCGGGAAAAACTCAGATTGAATTTTGCAGACCTCCGGCCATGTAAACGCGGTTTTTCCTTGGATTTTACAGCTTACAGTTTTCTCGTCCAGAGACAATGCTTTTGCTATTTCTTTCTGTGTAATGCCTCTCAAAACAATTTCTGTTTTTAATCTAGGATACTTTATCATTTTTACACCTCCAATCTCCGTTAACGGTTATTATACTGTAATAATATCTCCGTTAACGGAAATTGTCAATAGGATTGCGACAAAAAATCTCCGTTGATGGATATTTTATTCTTGAACCTTTGTTTGCAGTGTGTTACACTACATCCGTAAGGCGGTGATCGAATGGGTCTTGAAAAAATTGACGTATTTAAAAAGGAACGCGGCTTAACAAATGAAGAGCTATCTAAATTGTCGGGTGTCCCGAAAGCTACAATTGATAAAATTACATCGGGCGCTACCAAAGATCCCAAACTAGAAACAATCAAAGCTCTAGTATACTGTTTGGGTCATACTTTAGATGATTTGGATGATACAAAAAAAGCCCCCGTACCGACCGTAGTCGATCCGGAGGCTATCAGACGCATGCAATTGTTAATCAATAGTTTTGAGGCTGCCGGGTATGTCCGCCCCGGCGAGGATCTCACCGACGAGCAGCTCCGTTTCTGCATGGCTCTCGTGGATTTTCTTGATACTTATTTCGGGCGAAACGCATAACGCCCGTGTTATTTTTTGAGGATGGCTTTTTTCTCCCAGATAGCAAGCTAACTTTAAAAAATTTGCGCGGATATGTATTGCTTCTGCTGCTGGCCGCTCCCCACACGGGGAGCGTGGATTGAAATGAGATGTCGGGTCATGTTGTCGCATCGGTATCCTCCTTATATGTGAAATGGATCAATTCTTCCGGTCGAACATCAAGCGCCTCCGCCAATTTGCAGAGGGTTGATGTCTTGATGTTTACATTTTCTTCTTTTTCCAGTTCTTCGATGCGCATACGGCTTACGTCAGATCGCTTTTCTAGTTCTCTTGTGCTGTAGCCTTTTGATTTTCTAATTTCTTTCAGCTTTAAATTCACAATATACACAACAACAGCCCCTTATGGCTATTATTGCATTCGTAATGCGTGATATGTATAAAGTGTGAAGGATAACCACAGGTAAAATATTAACAGATAATTGGTCATAATTGGGCAAAATGCAGTTTGCCAAGCGCGTGAAATACTGCACAAAGATTCAAAATGTGTCTTGTGAAAAAGGGAGAAAAACCAAGAAATCAAAAAACTTTCACTGGCAAGTGCAACATTTGACGATTTTTTTCGTTATATAGAGTAGAGGGCCTTTTTTATTATTCTAAATTATAATATTTAATGTCGGAAGGTTCGCACTTGATTTTTAATTTTTATCTCGCGTATCTCTTTTTTCTAGGTCGATCAGTTGCAAAAAAATGTAGAGTGTGCTGTAATAATAATGCAATAGCGATAACTTGTTATCTGTTTTTGCTGTCAGGCCCCACACAGGGCCTGTGGATTGAAATATCAACCTTCAAAATACGCGGTGATCCGGTCAGGCCCCGTGTGGGGCCTGTGGATTAAAATAAATACATAAATTGTGAAAAACACGCAAAGGAGATGCGGCAACGTGAAAAATCCCAACGGCTACGGCACCGTTTATAAGCTCTCCGGCCACCGGCGGAAGCCTTGGTGCGCTGCTGGGCCTGCAAAGCGCGAAGGCGGCCGCGTGAAACGCGAGGTAATTGGATACTTCGAGACCCGGAAGGAAGCCATGCTCGCCCTCTCCCAGTGGCATATCGCCCCACCCGCCGCAAAGGCCAACATGACTTTGCAGGAGCTGCGCGACGAGTGGAAGGCCGTCAAATATCAAAACCTCGATAAATCCACAAAAGACGGCTATAACGCCGCGTGGAAGAATCTAGCTCCGTTATATGAGCGCCGCGTCGCGGACATCCGCACGGGCGAATTTCAGGCGATTATTGATAGTATCAGTGCGTCCTATTCGAAACTGCACCAGATTAAGGTGCTTTGCACCCAGTTGGAGAGCTACGCGATGCAGAACGATATCATCGATAAAAATTATGCTTCCTTCATTGTGCTGCCAAAAAACGACACACCGACAAAGGAGGCTTTCACTGACCTGGAAGTCAAGAAAATTGAAAAAGGCGCAGCGGATGGCGTCCCCTACGCCGACTTGATTTTGATCCTGTGTTACACCGGATGGCGTATCACGGAGTTTCTGGAATTAACTCCATTTGCATATGATCCGGCAGAACACACCCTGCGCGGCGGATTAAAAACAGATGCTGGCCGGAATCGCCTTGTGCCAATCCATCCAAAAATCCAGTCGTATGTGGATCGATGGCTCGCAAAGGGCGGCCCTACAATCTTCTGTCGAGAGAAAACTGTAGGAAAACAAGACAACCAGCATATTGAACTCGTCCCCTACACGGCAAATTATTTCCGCGAATATTGCTACTATCCCGCTCTCGAGCAGCTCGGCGTGCGTAAACTTACTCCACACGCAACCCGCCATACTTTTATTAGCGCGGAACACCGTGCCGGGGCGGATAAACTGACGGTGAAGCGCATTGTAGGCCACGCCTCTGGCGATGTAACGGATAAAGTTTACACGCACGTTGAGATCGAAGAGCTGCGAAAAGCAGTGGAAATGCTTGCCTGAACGTCAAGCCACTGTGTCAGCAACGTGTTAGCAACCTCAGAAAAAGCAAGCATTTTCTACGCTTCTTTTTACAATTTGAGAAATATATTCCCGTACAAAAAAAGCCCTGAAACAACGCAGATACGTCGTTTCAGGGCTTTTCATGGTCCGAGTGGCGAGACTTGAACTCACGGCCTCTTGACCCCCAGGCAAGGTTACAAACAAAGAAAATAAGAGACGAAAGATGGAATCAG
>OFLZ01001688.1_pt1 | contig 12062 bp, 9 predicted proteins | sample 1541321 | NCBI WGS metagenome assembly OFLZ01 (sample SAMN04209223, study PRJEB22552) | human gut metagenome | biome: gut; material: feces | host: Homo sapiens | place: USA: Oklahoma | reverse complement strand
TAATAAGCCCTTATAGGGCTAGTGCAAACCACGTCTTTTAGGCGTGGTTATGATTCTTATGAAGATGCCCCTAAACCTCTTGTATTTGAGATTTTATGCCTTTTTTGTTTAATACATACGGATATAAGCGTCACGTTCTGCGCCTACGGAAACGTACCGGATGGAGCATCCAGTCATTTCTTCCAGCAGCTGAATGTAGTCCAGTGCTTCTTTGGGCAGTTCTTCTTTTGTTCTGCATTTGCTGATGTCACAATGCCAGCCTTTTACCTTGCGGATCACAGGTTTTGCTTCTGGCAGGATTGCGGCATAAGGGAATTCGTCAATGATTTCGCCATTGAGTTCGTACTGCGCGCAGATGGGGATTTCTTCCAGATAAGAAAGAACATCCAGTTTTGTCAGAGCAATTTCTGTGCAGCCCTGTACGCGGATGCCGTAGCGAGATGCCACTGCGTCAAAGGGACCTACACGACGAGGACGACCTGTTGCTGCGCCGTATTCACCGCCGGCTTCACGGAGTTCTTCTGCTTCTTTGCCGAAGGATTCACAGGTGAAGGGACCTTCGCCTACACAGCTGGAGTATGCTTTCATGATACCTACTACCTGATCCAGTTTATGATTGGGTACGCCTGCGCCAATGGGAGCGTAAGCTGCAATGGTAGAGGAGGAAGAGGTGAAAGGATAGATGCCGAAGTCGATGTCACGCAGTGCGCCCAGCTGTGCTTCGAACATGATCTTTTTGCCTTCCTTTGCAGCCTGATCCAGATACAGGCTTGTGTCGATGATATAATCTGCAAATTCAGCAGCGTAAGTATCCAGCCATTTTGTCATCTCAGCCAGTTCTACAGGGGCTGCATGATAAACGTTTTCGATGATCAGATTTTTGTATTCCAGAACATGTTTTAGTGTATCGTGATAGATGGCAGGGTATTTCAGATCACCCATACGCAGACATTTTTTCATGTATTTGTCGCCATAAACGGGAGAAATGCCGCGGCGAGTGGAGCCGTATTTTGCGTCGCCCAGACGATCTTCTTCCAGACAGTCCAGCATAACGTGGTAAGGCATGCAAATGACTGCTTTATCACTGATTTTCAGATTTTCAGGTGTAATGGATACACCAGCTTCCCGCAGACGGGAAATTTCCTTGTGCAGATGTTCCAAGTCGATCACCATGCCGTTGCCCATGACATTGACTACGTCACTGCGCAGAATGCCGGAAGGCAGCAAATTCAACACAAATTTGCCGCGATCATTGATAACAGTATGTCCTGCGTTGTTGCCGCCCTGATAACGGCAAACAATATCATATTCCTGAGAAAGTAAGTCTACCATACGACCTTTGCCTTCGTCACCCCAGTTAATACCAACAATAGAAGTAAGCATAAAATACCTCCTGATATATATAAGTGTAGTTGATTTTCCTATAAATTACTATAAGATTATAGTATGATAAATGCTTTGCGTCAAATGCGCACTTATTCGTTATTATACGTAATGTTGTGATAAAAATTCGCTTTCTGTAAAAAAGAAATGTCGAAAACATGTAAAATGTGGCGTATCGTTCGTAAAACAGTGTAATTTTATGCATTTCTTAAGCAAGTCTTTTAGAAAAATGAGTTATAGAAATATTTGATACCTTTTATAAAAATATAAAATAAATAAAAACAAATTTGAAAAGAATGGTATATTTGTCCTTCCCATACGGAAAATTGCAGCGCTAAAAACCAGAAAGATTCATATCTTTCTGGTTTTCTGGCATAAAATTTAAGATTTTTTCTTGCTTTCGGTTTTGCTGTCTTTGTGTTTCTTAGGCGCGGGAGCCATGTCATAAGCATGGTTGCGACCTAAGGTATAAGCAGCTTTGATGAGTTTCTTTTCGCTTTCTGTCAACTCCCGGTTCAGCTGTGTCATAAAATGCTGGAACAGGGCTTTTTTATCTGTCCGCAAACGTTTCGGTTTTTTTGCAAGCATAGTCAGTGGCTGGAAGATATCCGGTGTAATGGTTTCCGGATGAACAATGCGGAAAATTTTTGCTGTGTAAACCGCGTCGTTCAGAGCATTATGGAAAGCCTCCTGTATTTCGATGCCCAGTTCTGTTACGGCATTTTTCAGACCAATGGCTTTGCCCGCTTCCTGATGCAGATAAGTGGAAGCAAAAGGCTGGATATTCAGATATTGATCAGTTAGCGCATCCGCATCCAGATTATAGTAAAGGATATTGCGGAACAAAGACTTGATGTCGTCAGGACCCCATGTGCAGAGGATGGCATCTTCTTTGCCGATAAAGCGCAGAAATGCTTCATATGCTTCCGGGAAAGAGGGCTGTCCTTTTAAGTCGTCTTCCCGTATCCCGGTGATTTTTTCTACAAAGGGATGCAGACGGGGATAGATCTGGGGACGAATCATGTAGTTAAATTCTTCCAATATATCAAAATTTTCATTGAGCTTTACAGCGCCGATCTGAATGATTTCAAAAGGGCATTCTGCCACAGGCTCTGTTTTTTTTCCTGTTTTGAATGGAAAGGACTGGTTAAATTCCAAGTCTAATACAATGTAATGCATCTCCAAGCCTCCTGTTTGTTGTACTCAATTAGTATACCATGAAATGCCTTTGCGACAAAGAGAAATTTTCTTGTATATCTATTTTGCCAATGGTAAAATCATCATAAAGGAGGTTATTGCTATGCGTTTGACATTTACGGAACAGGAAATCCAGCAGGAACTGAATAAAATCTATCTGGAAGAAGACGATCTTCTCATGGAAGGGGAATGGCTGGAAGGTGAAGGACGCCATTACATCATTTCTGGTGTCGCAACCATTGAAGGCGAACGTTATCATGAATTTGAAATAGAATTTGAATTGTTGGAAGACCCTCAGGAACAGACAGCCGTAGGCATTTTGTCTGTAGACTGGGATTGGTATGATTTTTTATGCTAAAAGGAGGAATGGAAACATGAACACATTTCGTTATTTTATGCCCGTAGATACATACTTTGGACGGGACTGTATTGCAGAACATAAGGATGTTCTGAAAAAACTGGGGAAAAAAGCCCTGATTGTGACTGGCAGAACTTCCGCAAAGAAAAATGGTTCCCAGCAAGATGTGACAGACGCCCTGGAAGCATTGGGTATGCAGTGGGTATTGTTTGATGAAATCGGCGAAAATCCCGATGTGGAAACGGTTGTACGTGCGGCTGAGCTGGCAAAAAAAGAAGCGGTTGATTTTATCATCGGTATTGGTGGTGGCTCTCCTATGGATGCTTCCAAAGCCATCGCGGTGCTGACTGCAAATCCGGAAGCGGATGCAGAAATCCTCTTTACAGATCCTTCTGCAAAAGCATTGCCTGTTGTTGAAATCCCTACAACAGCAGGTACAGGCTCTGAAGTGACACAGTATGCCATTTTGACACTCCATGAAAAACGTACCAAAAATGGTATTGTGCAGCCTATTTTTGCTACTGTATCTTTCTTAGATCCCAAATACATGGATACTCTGTCTGCAAAAGTAACCAATAATACAGCAGTGGATGCTATGAGCCATCTGGTAGAAAGCTATTTAAGCGCCAATGCCAATACAATCAGTGAAAAAATCGTTGCCATGGGTCTGTCCTATTGGAAAGAATGCATTCCTGCGCTGAAAGCAAGAGAATATACTCCGGAAGTACGTGAAAAACTGATGCTGGCATCCACCATCGGCGGTGTTGCCATTGCCCAGACAAGCACATCCATTCCTCACGCATTGGGTTATTTCCTGACATATGAAAAACAGATTCCTCACGGTCGTGCAAACGGTATGGTAATGCAGGCGTATATGGAACTCTTTGGAAAAGATCATCAGAAAGTCAAAGAAGTTCTTGGCTATCTCGGTCTGGAAACCACAGAAGATATGGGTCAGCTCATGAAAGATGTACTGGATATTTCCGAAACATTCACAGCAGAAGATATTGCTTACTACGCAAAACGCTCCATGGAAAATCCCAAAAAACTGGCTACATTCCCTGAATATGGTCTGAAAGAGAAGGACATTCTGGAAGTTTACAGAAAAAGTCTGCTGTGATATAATCAAGATAGAGAAAAACAGATGCCGGAACTGATGAGAGTTTCCGGCTCTTGTTTTCTGGAGTTTCGTATGAAATTTGATAAAACGATGTTGGAATGAGATGAGAACAGTTGGGAGATGACAGGCTTGACACCTTTGATGAAAATACAACCTTTTATTCAGGCATATGTACAGGCCATTGCTTCTATTCTGGAAGCGGATGTTACCATTGTTGACCATGAACTCATTCGTGTGGCAGGCACAGGGGATTATCTCAATGAAATCGGCAACGCTGTTTCCCATGCCAATTTTTTTGAGAAGATTCTTAAGACAGGGAAAGGCGGTATCATTCGGGATGTGAATGATGATTCTAACTGTGTAGGCTGTGGGAAACGGGCATATTGCAAGGAGCTTGCCAATCTGGCTTATCCCATCTTTCAGAATCAGACAGTGGTAGGCATTATTTCCATCATTGCTTTCCGGGAACAGCAGCGGAAAAATGTTCTGGAAAATATGGGAAAATTAGAAGAATTCCTCAAGTATATGAGTATGCTGCTGGAAAGCAAGCTTTATACAGATGAAGCCAAAAGCAAACTGGAAGAACAGTTAAAGGCGGTACATACAGCAGAAAGCGCATGGTCTTTCGTAGGGGATAGTCCGAAAATGCAGGAGGCACTGCGTATTGGCAGAAAGGTAGCAAAGTCCGATTCTACGGTATTTCTCCGCGGGGAAAGCGGTACAGGGAAAGAAATCATGGCAAAAATGATTCATGACCTCAGCGACCGCCGGGAAAAACTGATGATTTCCATAAACTGTGCTGCCATTCCAGAAAATCTGGTGGAAAGTGAACTCTTTGGCTATGAAGAAGGGGCATTCACCGGAGCACGGAAGCATGGCTCTGTGGGGAAATTTGAACTGGCAGATAAAAGTACTATTTTTCTGGATGAAATCGGGGATATGCCTTTGCCTGTTCAGACAAAACTGCTCCGCGTCCTGCAGGAAAAGCAGGTGGAACGAATCGGCGGACGGAAACCCATTCCGGTGGATATCCGCGTTATCTGTGCTACGCATAAGAATATCGAAAAGATGGTAGCAGAAGGTACCTTTCGAGAAGACTTGTATTACCGTTTGAATATCATTCCCATTGAATTGCCGCCCTTGCGTATGCGGCGGGAAGACCTGCCAGCGTTGATTACTCATTACATTGGGTATTATAATCAGAAGCTGAATAAACATCTGGAAGGGATGGAGCCGGAAGCACTGGATGCTATGATTGCTTATGATTGGCCGGGAAATGTCAGAGAATTGAAAAACATTGTGGAGTATCTGGCAAATATTGTGGAAGGTACCCATGTGACTCTTTCGGATTTGCCGGATCATATTGCACTCCATGGAAGCAGAGGTGATGCCCCGCGTTCTTTGGATGAAATGATGTCCGATTATGAAAAACGAATTTTGATGCGTATGGTCAAGCCCGGCGCTTCTCTGGAAGAAAAAAATCACCTCGCAGATACGTTGCAGGTGAGCCGTGCCACATTGTATCGCAAGCTGAAAAAATATGACCTTATCTAGTTCTCATTATTGAGAAACTGTTTTCAAAAATGAGAAATGCATATAAGTCAAGAAAAAAGCCCGATTTTTGGTATGCCGTATACCAAAGGGGCTTTTTTAATTGCAAAAAACAGGAAAAGTGTATGAAAAAAAGAACATTATTTATTTGCATTTGAAAAATAAAGTAAGAGAAACAATCTGGATTTCTCAAAAATGAGAAATGGCATGTCAAAAAATGCGGAAAATAGGGATTTTTTGTTTGGCACGCTTTTTGCTCTATAATGGGGCAAGTAAAAACGAACGAGACTTTCTTCAAGGAGGATATACAAATGGATATGAAAAAGGCATTGGAAGCAATCAAAAGTGAAATGAAACCCAGCATGGGCTGTACAGAACCTGTAGCAATTGGTCTGGCAGTTTCCAGAGCATGTGCACTGCTGGAAAAACCTGCAACACATCTGGATATGGTTATCAGCTCTAACATTTTTAAAAACGCTTACAGCGTGCAGATTCCAAACGCTGGCACAAATGGTATTGAACTGTCCTGCGTACTGGGCTGTCTGCTGGCTGATCCCGACAACACCATGGAAATTTTCGCAAAAGTAAAACCTGAACATGTGGAAAAAGGTCAGAAACTGGTAGAAGAAGGCTTTGTAACTGTAAAAGTTCTGAAGAGCAGCCAGTTCTATATTGAATGTGTCGCAACAAACGAAACAGAACGTGCACATACCATCACGGAAGACGCGCATGATAATTTGGTATATTCTGAAAAAGATGGCAAAGTTCTGCTGGATAACCGCAAAGAAGATGTTGCTGAAGAAGAAACACATGAAGATTTTGACATCACACAGTACACATTTGCAGATTTCCTGAAAATGGCAGAAGAAGTAGATGTGAAAGATCTGGCATTCATCCAGGAAGGTATCGACATGAACCTGGAAATTGCAAAAAGAGGTCTGGAAAAGAAATATGCCATCGGTATTGGTCCCTGCATGCAGAAAATGGTTCTCAATGGCACACTGTCCAATGATATGGTTACAGATGTAAAATTGACTACAGCAGCAGCTTGTGACTTCCGTATGAGTGGTGGTGACGGTTCCGTTATGACATATCTGGGCAGTGGGAATCAGGGTCTGGAAACCATGCTTCCTGCAGCGGTTGCAGCAAAACATCTGCATGCTTCTTCCGAAAAATTGTTACGTGCAGAATTGCTGGGTATGCTGATCATTATGTATATGAAAAAACACGTTGGCAGACTTTCTCCTATCTGTGGCGCAACACTGGCAGGTTCCGGTTCCGCAGCAGCTATCACATATATGATGGGCGGCAATCTGGAACAGATTTCCGGTGCTGTACAGAATATGATGGGCGGCGTAGCAGGTATGTTCTGTGACGGTGCAAAGGGCGGTTGTGCGTTAAAACTGTCAATCTGCGCAGGCGAAGCTGTTTATGCAGCACTGTATGCCATGGACAACTCCATTGTACAGGCAACAGATGGTATCATCAGCACTGCAGTTGAAGATACAACCAAAAACCTGATGAAACTTTCTCACGAAGGTTTGGCTGATGTAGACATGAAAGTAATCGAAATTATGCAGAATAAAAAATAAAAAATTGTACTTGATGTCATACATCATAGCAAAAAGTGGAATTTAGCGAATAAATCGCACAAAAAATTGCACAAAAGAAAATGGTCATTTTCTGTAAAAAGATTGGATACTGGATACTGGTATCCAATTTTTTTGTGCGAAAAAGACTTTCTCCTTTGAAAAGTGACAGACGGAAAGTGGTTTTTGATGGCATTGTATTGCAATTTGTATGCAGCCAATAAGGATTTGCAGCAAAAGAAAATGTTTTTCGGTGCTATATTGTTATGCAAACGATAAAAAAGGGGGAGAAAAACATGCAAAAAGCAGTGGTGTGAAATGAATTTGTAGAAAGAATAGGTGAAAATCACCATACTTTTCAAGCGGTGACTACTCAATAAATCTCACTGCTTTTTGCCAATTTGAGGGCTTACAAGCTTTTTTGTGGATAGGCATAAGAGTTCTTATAACAGCCTTATCTTGTGCGTTATTTTGGAGCTTTTAACGAGGAATTTGGCAGGGAACAAAGAAGAAAGCAAAGAATGGAAAAACGGATGTGAAAGCTTTCAGAAGTCTTATAAGAGCAAAAAAGAGAGAAGCATAAATTGCTTCTCTCTTGTAATATCAATATTACCAGCCATTCTGGAACTGCAGTACATCGTCAGGGATATTGCCTGCTTCGTAATCAGCCATAGCTTCATCCAGGATTGCAAAAGCCTTGCGGAACAGATCGTGGTCGATGTTCAGAGGCGGCTGAATTCTCAGGATATTGCCGGCAACGGAGATTACCAGCAGACCTTTTTCATAAGCGCGGTAGAGGATTTTGAAAGTACCGTCTAAATCAGGTTCTTTGGTACCGTCAGCATTTGTTTTTACAATACCGATACCACAGGACATGCCCAAACCGTTGGTTGTGCTGATGATATCGCCATGTTTTTCTTTCAGCATTGCGAAGGATTCCTGCAGGATTTCGCAGTTTGTTTTCAGGATATTCTGGAATTCTTCTGTCTGCATATAGTCAAAGGCTGCAATACCAGCGGAACATGCCAATGCGTTGCCGCCCAGTGTAAACAGATGGGCAGGAGCAGGCAGGCAGTCCATGATTTCATCTCTAGCCATGAAAGCACCCAGTGTTAAACCTGCACCAACAGATTTACCTAAGATGATGCCGTCAGGTACGATGTCATAATGTTCGATACCATACATTTTGCCGGTACGGTAGAAAGCCTGCTGTACTTCTTCAGAAATAAACAGAATGCCGTGTTTCTGGCAAAGTTCATACAGTTTTTTCATGAAGATAGGATGTGCGGGGATCAAACCGCCGTCACCCTGAACAGGTTCGATGATCACTGCTGCCACATCGTCTGCAGGCAGATAAGTGTCAAAAGCACGCTGCATTTCTTTCAGACATTCTTTTTCACATACATCATCTTGTGTGTCAGACCCGAAGAAGGGGAAAGGATAGATTTCCGGCAGGAAAGGTCCCATTTTCTTTCTCATACGGGTTGTAACAGTTGTCATGGAAGAAGAACCGTAGGTATTGCCATGATAACCATTGATGAATGTGATGATTTTGGTGCGTCCGGTAAATGCTCTGGCGAATTTTACAGCTGCGTCATTGCCGTCAGAACCACAGTTACCAAAGAGGATTTTTGCTTTTACACCGCCAGGATATGTGCTGACAAGGCGTTCTGCATATTCAATGGCAGGAATATTATATGTATAAGCAATGGTATACTGTGAATATTTTTTCAGCTGTTCTTGTACAGCAGCTTTTACATGGTCATTGCATGTACCAAGGTTTAAGGAAGAAGCGCTGCTGAGGAAGTCAATATATTCATTGCCATCCAAGTCGCGGATAATAGAATCTTTACCGCTTTCTACAACAAGTGGAAAGTAAGAAAGATGCTGGGTAGGAGCGATTACCTTTTTATCTCTTTCTACCCATGAAGTACATTTTTCTGTGTTCATAGTTGCTACACCCCTATCTTTTGTATGTTTTTTATTAGATACAACGTATAGAAATAAATCTTGTTCAATACTGTAACACCATTCATGTTTTTTGACAATGGCAGAAATCATAAAAAAACGAGGGAAAAAAACAGATTATTATTGTGAAAAAAGATGGGAAGCTTTTGCATAAACATGGAAAAAATTGTGTAATCTATTTCTTTACAAAAAATAGGACAATATGGTACAATCTTCCATATTCGATTTGTTGTACTTAAATCGATACAATTCTGGTTTCAAAAGAAGAATCTGGAAAATGCAAAAGAGAAAGGGGAACAAGGTATGGAAAACAAGGTGAGTATGGCAAATGTTGTAAAATTTGCCGGCGCATATGTGGCATGCGCCATCGGTTCAGGCTTTGCAACAGGGCAAGAGATTATGCAGTTCTTTACAGCACAGGGGATTATGAGTATCCTGGGCAGTATTATAACGATGGTAGTCTTTGCTTGGGCAGGCGGTATGTTTATGAAGCACGGGAAGGAGCTGCAGCTGAAAGTTCCTGGTGCGATTGTACGTTATTATTTTGGTCATACAGTTGGTAAGATTTTTGAAATTCTGTTCCAGGCATTCCTGTATGCGATCTTTGTTATCATGATTTCTGGTGCAGGCGCTACATTGGCAGAATATTATGGAATCAATCCTTATGTAGGTCGTGTCGGTATGACACTGGCAGCATTCTTTACAGTTATCCTGGGTCTGCATAAACTGACAGACATTCTGGGCAGCCTTGGTACAGTTATCATCGTCTTTTCTGTAGGCGTTGGTCTGATCAGCTTCATGGGCAATGCAGGCGGATTGGGTCATGCGGCTGAAGTCATTCCTACATTGGAAATCACGAAGAACAGCGGCGGCTGGCTTTTCTCCAGTATCCTGTATCCTGGTTTTAATGCCATTGCTGTATTGATTTTCTCTGCTGGTATCGGTGCTAGTGCAAACAGCAGTAAAGAAGCTCTGTATGGCGGTCTGCTGGGCGGCGTGCTTTTCGGTCTGGCAATCCTGTGCATGAACCTGGGTCTGCTGGTAAACATCGAAAGCGTTTATGACAAAGCGGTACCCTCTCTGGTGCTGGCAGACAATATCCATCGTGCAGTTGGTGTTGTATTCTCTGTTATCCTGATCTGTGGTATCTATACAACAGCAGTACCTATGCTGTGGGGTGTAACCAGTCAGTTCGCACAGGAAAAAACAAAGAAATTTATGTTGGTTGCTCTGGTTCTGACAGTGATCGCTTTCTTCCTGGGTATGACAGACTTCAAAGTTCTGGTAAATACTATCTATCCTTTCAGTGGTTACATGGGTATTATCCTGATGGTTGTAGTGCTGTATCATATGCTGTGTGACAAACGAGATAAGAAAGAAGTGGGCGCAGCCCTGAATGCAAAATACAAAAAGTTGGAACAGCAGCAGTAATCTAACGATAAATTAGGTTTAAAAGAAAGCCTCATGGGACTCTTGGTCACATGAGGCTTTTTATATGCTTTGAAAAAAGAAAACCCCCACTGCAAGAGCAGCGGGGGAGTGGTATCAAAATTAGATGATGCCCATTTCTTTTGTGATTTCAATGATGGCATCAGCAGCTTTTTCCAGATCTTCTCTGGTGTGTGCTGCGGAAATCATCACACGCAGACGAGCGGTACCTCTGGGTACAACAGGGAATTTGATTGCCTGTGCGTAAACGCCTTTTTCATACAGACGAGCACTCAGCTCTTCTGCTTTTTCTGCATCGCCAACGATAACGGGGATAACAGGTGTTACAGTGGAGCCTGTGTTCAGACCTGCTTCTTCCATACGTTTTGCGAAATATTCTCTGTTTTCCCACAGACGTTTTACCAGTGTGTCGTCATCAGCAATTTTGTTGATGGCAGCCAGTGCTGCTGCTGTCAGGCAGGGAGCCAGAGGAGAAGCGGTGAAGATGAAGCTACGAGCCTTGGGACGCAGTTCTTCGATAAATTCTTTCGTACCTGCTACAAAACCGCCGGCTGCACCGAAAGCTTTGGACAGGGAGCCTGTTTCTACTGTTACTTTGTCACGCAGACCAAAGTGTTCAACAGTACCTTTGCCGTAAGGACCCATTACGCCGTCGCCATGCGCATCGTCAACCATGAACATAGCACCGTATTTTTCAGCCAGTGCTGCCATTTCGGGCAGAGGAGCCAGATCGCCGTCCATGCTGAATACTGCGTCAGCAACCAGCAGTTTTTTGCCTTCTGTGGGTTCTTTCAGCATTTCTTCCAGTTTTGCCAGATCCATGTGAGGATATACTTTTACATTTGCACGGGACAAACGGCAACCGTCGATGATGCTGCCGTGGTTCAGTTCGTCACTGTAAATGGTATCGCCTTTGCCTACCAGTACAGGAATAACGCCTGTGTTTGCCGCTACGCCGCTGTTGAATACCAGAACAGCTTCTACGCCTTTGAATTTTGCCAGTGCTTCTTCCAGTTCATCATGGATTGCGAAGTTACCGACAATGTTTCTGCTGGCACTGGGACCAACACCATATTTGTCAATGGCTTCCTTTGCTGCGGCTACCAGATCGGGGTCGTTAGCCAGACCCAGATAGTTGTTGGAGGCCATATTGATGATTTCTCTGCCGTCCAGATTGATGTGTGCACCCTGAGGTCCATAAAGGGTTCTGTACATGTTGCATCCTTCTTTCTGTGATAATCCCTGATTTTGCTTTCAAATGAAATTTTAATAAAAAACCCTAAAAGCATTATAACACCATTGTGAAAGATAAGTCAATGAAAGGCGAAGTAAGGAAAAGAAAAGTGGAACATTTCACAATCAAAACCACTAGTAAACTAGTGGTTTGATCAACCCCTAGAAGGGGTATTACGTGCCGACCCCTAAAAGGGGCATCGAAAAATATCAT
>OFLZ01001686.1_pt1 | contig 12066 bp, 15 predicted proteins | sample 1541321 | NCBI WGS metagenome assembly OFLZ01 (sample SAMN04209223, study PRJEB22552) | human gut metagenome | biome: gut; material: feces | host: Homo sapiens | place: USA: Oklahoma | reverse complement strand
TAATTTACAAGAATAATATATTGTAGTTGCTACAAATAAATAATTTACAAGAATAATATATTGTAGTTGCTACAAATAAATAATTTACAAGAATATGTCAGCACGTGAAATGTAGGTTGAGTTCGAAAGACGAATTACATTAATGAATCCAGACTTTGAGTTGAAAGAGAAACTCACTTCTGATACTATCTTTTCCTTCTTGAATGCCTATACTGAAAGATATGTAAGAATAAATTACTTACAAGAAGACTAGGTATTAGATGGAACTAGAGCTCAGAAAAAGAATGCAGATGCATTAAAAGGATTGATTGTAAGAGGTCTTTATGAAGTAGATACTAAAGACGCTAACAATACTGATAAAGTATCCGATAGAGTTAAATTGCCTGAAGATTACTTTCTGTATATCAGAAGTAACAGCATGATCTCTAAAAACTATAAAATAGAAACTGAGATCAACAATCCAACAGATTATGTTATTACTCCTAATAAGACTATTAGGGAGGATGATGTAGAGAAGATAATTTCTACTTACTACAACAAAGCAATCATGCTTAATCCGTATGTAGTACTTAATGCTGGTAATAATGCTGATACACAGAAAAGTATTTACATTAATATTATACACGATGAATATACTGTAATTAAGAAGCTTGATTTAGTATATTATCGTAAACCAAAGAAATTTGATGTAATTGGTGTTGATGGTGTCACTATATTAAATAAATGTGAATTACCTGACAACGTACATATGGAGATTGTAGAAGGCGCAGTAGAAATGTTTATTACTGAGGCTAGATATCGTCTTAACATGAAACAAGACTAATTATGAAATATATTGCCCTGCAAGAAGCATTTGAATTAGAGATTAATAAGTTAGATGATAACTTAAGTAAACCTACTACAAATACTATAGAATACTTTCTAAATGCTGGTTTAGATAAGTTCTGGAAGACCCGTTACTCTGCTATGAATTATAAGAGAGAAGGGTTTGAGTAGACTGAAAAGCGTATCGATGATCTTCGTACTTTAGTACAAGAAGAATCATTTGAAGATGCTGCTATTACTACAGTAAATCCTTCACTATATACAGTAACATTACCAGAAAACTATGTACTGTTACTTGGTGATACTGCTGGTATACAGCCTGCTGATGGAGTAGAGATACCTTGCTGGGAAAAAGATGAAGAAGGTAATTATATAGTACACTATACAGATACTATAGAAGGTACCATAGAAACTGTAGATAGAATCAAAGAGAATTCACTATCAGAGTATCATCTACATTATACTAAAGCTAGACCTATTAAGTTGATCGCTAGAGACTTAATTAAACTATATACGGATGGTAAATATAAAGTAAGTAAATATACTATTAGTTACATCCGCAAACCAAACAAAATAGATATTCACAAAGAACCATTTGCTGAATATACAGATATGCCTGAACATACATAGTTAGAGATAGTAAAGTTAGCAGCTTAGCTATACTTAGAGAATCAGGCTAATCCAAGATACCAATCGTATAACAACGAGGTTAGTACGATGGAATAAAGAATAAGCGCTTACTGACGTGGAAATCAAACTTTTAAGTTAGGAAAGTAGAAGGTAAGCATGTTAAACAAGAAAGCGCTTAATTAATGTTTAACTAAACAAATATAAACTATGATTACAAGAGTTGGTACCGTACTTATCGGTAAAAATTGTCCTGCTTCTTATACTACAGCTGACGCTTTGGCTGCTGGTGATGTAGCAATGTTTGACCAGGATAGAAAAATTATCAAAACAGCTGCTGAAGCAGTAAAAGCTAGTACGCTGTATATTGGTGTAGCACAGGATAAAGTAACTGTAACTAAACCTGATGGCAGTACTGAACAAAAAGCGAACATTGAATTTTCTAATGCAATTCAAAAAGACTCTAATCCGTCTGCTGTAATTGGTGAATACGAAGCTCCAGTTCAGGAAAAGATTACTATTACTTTGACAAATGCTACAATTGTTGCTGGAAACCGTTACGTTCTTCGTATTGTTTACAAAGACATGTTTGAAGATCCGGGACAGTTTACTCACACTTACGAAGTATTTGCTGAATCTGCAACTGCTGCTGATCTGGCTACTGCTATCGTTAAGAAGATTAACAAACACGCTAACCGTCGTGTTCAGGCATCTGCAACTGCTGCTGTTATTACTTTAACTGCTATGGAAAAAGATGATAACGAGGGTGTATATTCTATCAATGAATACAGCGTTGTATCTATGGACGCTAGCTTGTATGAAACAATTCCGGGCGCTTTATTGAGCAACTACCCGAAAGCAGTTGCTGGTGCAACTATTGTTAAAACTCCGAGTAACCCAGGTAAAGGTTATTGGAAACAAGTTAGAGACAGAGAAGCACGTCAGATGGGTTACAAAGGACATGTATTTACAGGTGCATATCCTGAAGTAGAACAGGTTAGAAAAGTAGTTGCTGGTGATACTTATGACTATGCTACTATTGAAAATGATAACTTGTATCTGAGCAATGATAACCAGTATATTAAGACTACTCCTATTTTAACTGAATTGTACGTTAAGGCTGGTACTCTTAATAACTCTGTACTTGCAAAAGGTTTGCAAGCATTTATCAGCGGTGTTGCTCCGTCTGCATAATATTAAATTTCAGTGTACCGTAAAGGGGGTTAGGGGTAAAACCCTGACTCCCTTTTTTATTTAAGTAATATGGAAATAACTAAAACAGAAACAACAATTGAGATCAAGCTGAAGTCAGCTATGAATGTAACAGCAGTGTATGTAGATAACTTAGATAACTTTAAGAATGCGTATTCAGCTGTAGTTACTAATCATACTCAAGCAACTGTAAAAGAATTCGGTAGTGTAACTGAAATCAGTATACCATTTGAAGAAGGTACTTCTACAAGTGCATTTACTGTTACTATTAGTACTGCTGATGGAGTATAGGAAGTTGGTTTTTACTATGATAAAGATCAATTATATTATGCAGAAATTGACGTTCTAACTAATCATTGTAATACTTGTTTAGATAAACAATAGAAAGAAAGAATGGCATTATTTATACTTAAGAAAGATCTATTAGAATATGCAGAGTAGAATAATATGATAGACAATGCCGTTAACTTTTACATAGACTTAGACAGAATGCTAAATTTAAGTAAGCTATCTAGATCAGTAGATACTTATAATACTGTAATTAGAGGTTGTAACAAACAGTGTAAGTGCTGTTGTAATGGATCTTGTGCAATATGAATAAAGACACATATATAATCGGTGCAGGTCTAAATTATGAAACTAAAGTAAATCTAAACTATAAGAAATGGTATATGCTTAATTTCGTATGTGCTGAGCATATAATGTAGTTATTAGATGATTCTAGGAGTAGTAATCTTTCATATGAATAGATTGAAAGACTTAGAGCTCACATTAAAAAATTAATAAGATATGACTATAGACGAACTTTACCAGTTAGTTAAGTAGATTCAAGCACAAGTAGAACTTAATACACTTGCAGTTCAAAGTATATCCAATCAGCTTAATACCTATACCCCGTTATCACAATTCTATAATGTGAATAATAAAGTAAATGGTTATGATGCTACTCTAACTGATATAGCTAATAAGGTAGCTACATTGTCTTTAGATCTATCTAAAGTGAATAAACTATCTACTATGTTAGACACTAATATCAAGAATGCAGCTATAGATGACATACTATAGTTTGATGGTGATAGGTGGACTAATGTTAAAGCAAGTGGAATTGTAGGTGGTGGTGGAGTTAACAAACTAGAAGATTTGTCAGACGTTAGAATAAGTAACAAATTAGATAAACAATCTCTAGTATGGGACAATACTACTAGTAAATGGATCAACTATACTGTATCAAGCGGTGGTGGAGGATTAGATGTTACTGCTATGTGGCAAGAATTAGCTAAAGCAGACTCTAGTAAAACTATAGATCCAAGCCACATTACTGGATTTGTACAGTCTACAAATGGAACTGCTACTAATCTGACAGTAAATACTTTAACTACTAGTGGAAATGTAAGAATGACTAATGGTAGTAAACAGCTTAGCTTGACTACTTCTGGAGTAAGTGTTAATGGAGATCTTACTTCGACTGGAGAAATAACAGCATACAAACTAGCGTAAAAATGAATAGAAATAACATATATACAGTTAATCCATTATATAATGGTTCTACTACTTAGACTACAGAAGATGGTTCTGTACAAAGTGGTGGAACCACTATTATTTACCAATAGGGTGGTGGAACTGGTCTAACAGATGCTTAGAAATAGAAACTAGATGGTATTTAGGAAGGAGCTGAAGTAAATCAGAATGCTTACTCAAAAGTAAGATTAAACGGTTCTGATGCCTTAATAATAGAAGCGAAGAATAAAACCGACATACTTAATATGTCAGGAGTATATCCTATTGCTATTGCTATTAATGGCAACGGAGGTCTTGATTTTACTGTATCTTCAGATCAATCTAATACTAATTCTGTAGTAACACAATCATAGTTAAAGGCAGCTATAGACTAGTTAGAAAAAGATAAGTATTGGAAAGTAGATGCAGATGGTAAGTTATATACTGAATTAGATGTATATTCTCACAAAGAAATCTCAGCGTATGGAGCTGGTGATGGTGGAGGAAGTACAGGTGGTGCAGGTGCATTATATGAATGTGCCGATGTACTTAGAGATGGTGATAAAGTAAAAGGAGCGGAAGTAGGCTCTGTATTATCATACAATGGTACACACTGGTATGCTATTCCACAATCAGCAATTGTTCCAGATCTTAGCAGTTATGCTACTAAATCGTATGTATCACAGGAGATTAATGATCTAATTGGTGGAGCTCCTGGTACTCTAGACACTTTAAAAGAGATTGCAGAAGCATTAGGTAATAACCCTAACTTTGCAACTACTGTTACTGAGATGATCAATAACATTGGTCTCAGAGTAGATCAAGTAGAGGATAGAGTTGTATCCTTAGAAGACATGTTTGAATGGGATAAATCTGCCAGTGCTTCAGATCCTAGTCTGTGGAGAATCAAAGCTAAAAAAGATCTATACGGTGTAGGAGAAATTAGTGCGTATGGATATTCATCAGGTACTGTACCAACAGGTGCACAGTACATGTATGAACTGAAAGATGTACTATTTACAGAACTAACCTCAGGTCAATTGCTTCAATGGAATGGTACCAAGTGGATAAATATAGATAAGAATACCGTAGGTCTCAATGAAACAGAGTTAGCTAAGTATCTTACTAATAATAACTACGCTAAGAAGTCTGATATTACTTGGGCTAATTTACTAAACAAACCTACTACTTGGGGATGGGCTAATATCACAGGTAAACCTACTACATTAGCAGGTTATGGTATTACAGATGGTGTACCTAATACAAGGAGAGTATCAGCAGGAAACGGACTTGCTGGAGGCGGAGTATTATCTTCAGATGTAACTATATCATTAGGTACAATAGGAACTGCTGGTACATACACTAAGATTACTACAGATATGTATGGTAGAGTGGTATCTGGTACTACTTTATCTGAAAGTGATATACCTACATTACAGATAAGTAAGATTAGTGGGTTGTAGTCTGCATTAAACAGCAAACTCAATATAAGCGATTTCAATACTTGGTTTACTATAAAGAAAGACTCGCAAGGAAGAATTGTTAGTATTTAGGCTAACTACGATTTCTTTAGTGTAGGAGAAATTAGTGCATATGGTTTAGGCGAAACCCAACCCTCTGTTACTACTCTTGCTGGATTAGATGATGTTACTATTACTTCACCAGCTAATGGGCAAACGCTTATATATGATTCAGCTACTTCACAATGGAAGAATGGAACTATTATTGGAGGTGGCAATATTTCTTTAAATGGTACTGTATATAAACCTGTTAATGGTACTATTACTTTACCTAATTTATATGAAAAAGTTGCAGGAGGTACTTCTTCCCAGTTCCTCAAAGCAGATGGGAGTGTGGATGGGAATTTGTATGCCTTAGCATATAATGGAAATCAGAATAAAGTCTTAGAATCTAATGTTAGCAATTCTCTACATGTTATTGATAGAAGAGAATCTTCCCCAGCTCCCACAGACTTTGAAGCTAGAACTATTAGCACTTTCTTTAATCTAAACAATATGCCTTCTGGTACTTGGTGGAGCGGTATATCTGTAAGCGGATGGTCAAATGAAAACTATGTAACATGGCAATTGGCAGGACCATCGTCTATGAATAATACTACAGCTAATCTTCGTTTTCGCACAGGTATAGGTTCTTCTTGGAATGAATGGAAGATGATATTAGATAAAGATTACGCAGATGGATTGTATGTGAGAAAAACTGGAGATACCATGACTGGTTCTCTATTCATTTCAGCTGATGCTATTAACCCGCCATCTCTTTCTGCTACACCTAAACTATTATTTTCTGCTGCAAACGGATCACAACAAGTAGCGTTTGTTTATACTGATTTTGACGCTTATCGTGCACCAGCCGGAATAATACTTATGGGTAATCAAGGTGGTGAATGGTTTGAAGCTCCTTGGGTTATAAGCAATAAATTTAGCGCAGATATTTTGTCTACACAAAATATGTCAGGAGGTAAATTTGTAGCAAATTATTTTGGGAATGGTTCTATGTTTGACGGAACTGGTAGTGCTATGACTGGAACCATAAAGATAGTATTGCCCATTACTTGGAGTAGTACTATGTCAGTATATAAGATAATGCTTTATGAATATAATGGTAGAGGTAGCTCTGAAATAACTGTAAGTTTTTATAATTATAAGAGTTCTGCAAGTTATTGTAATTATAGTTGCCAGGTCAATGGAGAATTTAGTGGAAATATTAGAATTGCTTACGATGACAGTGCTGGTAGATGTTGTATCTTACTTGGAGATCCAACTTATCAATGGAATTACCCAAAAGTATTTTTATATCAAATATTTGGTGGTCAATACACCACATATGATTATGTCAATAATTCATTTAGTATATCTATTATAACAGCAGAAACAGGACTATCAAAAGCTGTAATAGTTTCTAAGACTTCTATGAATAGATACGATGATAATTACATCAGAGCTATAAACAAGAATGGATACTATGGAATGGGTAAAGTTGGAAATATTGATACAGACTGGATCAGAACAGCAAAACCTGGGCTAATTCCATTTGAGCCTGGATCGTCTTCAGGCAATTCTTTTTTAGGTACTGAATCATGGCAATTTGGTAAAATCTTTGGAGCAATAATATATGGGCAAAGAGTTTGTTCTTTAAATCACAATCTGTATTTAGGATCTTCAGGAAATTCCGGATGGGTATATTGTCAAGACCTTTGCTCTGCTAACGGAGCTGCGGAAGCTTATTGGAGTATAAGAACAAATGGATCTGCGGTATTTACTAACTTAACTTCTAAGAATACAATTGAAGGAAATATAGGTGGGTATGCTATGTATTTACCTACTAGCTATTATGGCGGAGTGCAAGCTAATCCACAAACTTATTTCTCTCAACACATGGGTCTTAGAGTTGCTATGACTGGTATTGGTTTTGGAGGGCCTTGGTCTGATACCTTATGGATTAATGGATACTCAGGTGGTGATGTACTTCCAATGTGTGCCTTACATTTTATTAGAAATGGGACACCTAGATTTGGTATAAGCACCCAAAATTCTAATGGGACTTCTTATGGTACAAACTATGAAGTATGGACTGCTTATAATAGTAATAAAGATGGTATTAATTGGTCAGCTCAAACCTTCTTTTCAAGTATTGGTTTAAAAAGTAGAAATATTTGTATAGAAACTGATAATTCTGGTAATGACGGAGGATGTTCTTCTGAGATAAATAACTGGAACTCTAGATTATATCTACAGCATAAATCAGGTCAACATTTACAGATGTGTAATGGAGGTGGTAATGTTGCAATTGGAGGAATTAGTCCTGATTATAAATTAAATGTATCTGGTGATATTCGAGCTTCGTCTTGGATACGTACAGACGGTGCTACCGGATGGTACTCTCAATCTTATGGAGGTGGGATCTATATGACTGATTCTGATATGGTTTAGGTATACAATAATAAAGTGTTATATAACTCTGGTTACAGATCTTGGGGTATTGGCGGTCATTATTGTGGTATAAAGCTATACAACACTAATCACATAGGAATTAATTTAGCTAACAGTAGTTATACATGGGGAATATACTCTAATTAGGATGGAAACATGTATATAGGTAGAAGAAATGGAAATGTAAACAATACTACAGGAAGTTATGTTGTAACAATTACTGGAAGTACTCTATCAGTAACTGGCAGTGTGGTTGCATCTGGTGAGGTAACTGCATACTCAGATGCTAGATTAAAAAGTAATATACATACATTAAACTATAGAGGAAGACTAATACCTAGACACTATGTAAAAGATGGTAAACAATCAATAGGTTTTATAGCACAAGAAGTACAAACATTGTATCCAGAGTTAGTATTAGGCTAGGACTAGAGTCGCCCATATTTATCTCTGAACTACAATGGATGTACTGCTGTACTGTCTGCATAGTTGAATTACGTTGAAGATGAAGTTACTTTGTTGAAAAACAAAGTAAGAGAGTTGGAGATTAAGGTTTCTGTTTTAACAGAGCAACTTCATTCTCAAGCTATCTGATTCTATTTTTAAGTACTTCTACTTCATCCTCTACTTTATTTACTTGAGCTGATAGAACTGCGGTAATTGCACCGTAGTTTAAGCTCAGGTAATTCTCTATAGTACTTGTGTTTACTTTAACAAGTTCAGGGTATAAAGTCTATACCTCTTGCGCAATGAAACCAATACTAGGCTTATTATCTTTGATGAACCATTTAGGAGCTAACCTTCCTTTGTAGTTTAAAGGTTTAATATTAGTTTTAAGTCTTACATCAGAATATGCTGTAAATTCACCTGTAGAAACAATAGTACCATTAACTTGGAAATAACCTCCCATACCCAGATACATTAATTCTGTATCGTTATGTTTCCAGCTAAATTTTAGAATATCTGTTCCTCCTCCTCGATGTACGTCAAAGCGTGCCCATTCAGAATACCAGTTTACAGCATATCTGGCAACTACTGAATTTACAGTAGAACCAATTTTTCCATAGATGATAGTTTTAGTAGCTTCAGAACCGTCAACTTGTAAGCCAATTTGACTATTGCCGTTGCTTTTAAAACCTCCCTGAGTTAATATAGCATCTATCTCTGCATTATCAACATAGAACTTTCGACCGTTATAAGTTCTTATCCAAATACTATCTACCATATACATACCACCAGCATAGGTTTCATTATACCATCCTGTAGATCCAACAGTTCTAAGCCAACCTGATGTAAGGTGTATTCCATCACCATTTATATAACCGAAATTTGTATACCAGCCATTCAGACTAAGGTTTGCTAGACCACTACCACCCTGAGCATAGATTCCAAATGTAGAACCATCATTCATTCTTATAGATCCTGCAAATACTCCTGGTTGGTGAAAACCGATCCCAGGTTTAATAGTATTAGCAGTACCATTACCGTTGACCATTATACTCAATTGAGAATAGTCATTTCCACTAGGTATCCTGAAATATGCGTTATGGAATCTTGCGTCTGTTGATCCCCAATATCCAGCATTAGTGGCATTAGACACAAAATTAATAACTCCGTCATGATCCCAATTAAATCCGGTATCCGTGTCTCCGATTGCTAGAGAGATAGATGGAAGTGCAGAGCCAGCAAATATATTTCTGTGAACATAAACTTTATCTCCTGCTAGAAACATTCCGGTAGCTTGAATATTGCCAGCAGTATAGATAGTGCTAGAAGCATTGATAGTAGTTACATTTTGTAAAGCTCCAGATACGTCTTGCGTGCCATTAAAAGGTTGTCCCCATAAATTTCTTGTTGTTCTTAGATTCGCAGGTGCCCAATATACCTGGTCAAATGTTTTCTCCATTGGAGAATTATCTTGTGAGGTTTTTACTGCCGCACTATACTTATAAGATCCGTTAGCCCAAGAATACCCATTTGGGTGAGGAGTTAGAACTTGATGATTTGTAGTCCTATAATAATATATCCCTCCTCCACGTAAATAAATAATTTCGTGAGATCCCATTGTGTTTTGTTGTCTACCTCCAAAGGCAGTTTCCCCACCGTAAGATCCATGATACCAGTCTAACTTAGTGATAGCACTTAACGTTCCCCAACCGGAACCCGTCACATAATAATCTAGCAACAAAGAGAATCCAGAATCATGTGATGCCCACGATGGTTTATTACCTCTAAGACCATTAAATATAGTGATCCTCAATGGGGTTCCACCGTAAGCTGGAGCACCAAGAGAACAAGGATACCACTTATTAGAATCAAAGCTTGAAAGGTCTAGAGTTAATTGATTTTGGTTTAAACAGTTTAGAGCGTAATTCCAAGTAGTTCTTCTTATAAAAGCATCGTTTGAAGTATAGAAATAATTCCCCGCATACTCAGTATCTATATTAGGACGAATATAACCAGTATCCAGATAACCATTAATATCTATAGAGATTCCTTTACCCGGTTTTGAAGTGTTAGAAGTTTCAGTTCCGGCTAAACAAATCTGGAAATACTTTACCGGATTTCTTCCTATAACCCATTGCCCATCAACTTTACCGTTCCAAGCATTTTGAGATCCAAATTGAATATTAGACCACCCATTTGAAGCATTTCCTATTCTAATACCTTCATTATAACCGCCACCTGTTGTCGGTAAGACCAAGAAAGTATCACGTACTTCTGTCTTAACATAAAAGTCATTAATGTTGTCTCTAAAGATAGCGTTCCAACTAGATACTTTACTATTGTATATACCTAATTGATAATTTTCGGTAGAATTTCTAGCTGTAATAGACCAATATCTTTGATTGTTAGCTCCCATCCATATATCACAAGGATTATTTGTTAATGTGATTATGTTCAATTCGGCTCTAGACGTAGATAATTGTTCTACAGGAACTCCAACAGAAATCATATTGTTCGCTCTAAAAAAGGGAGCAGTAAGACGTCCTGTCATAGTATCACCTGCTTTTAGTACAAACTTATTACCTACAATACCTTCGTAATTTCTAGATGTTATTAGCTATGACCAATCACTCCAAGTATTATTATCAGCTGTCTTTCTGATATAATACGCTTCAGTAGTACCTCCATATACTACAAGCTGAAAACCGTTGTAATTACTAATTGCAGATAGACCTCCCCAATACATGGTTGGTCCAACCGATGTACCAGAATTATTCTGTATTAATCGTAGCTTTCCATCATGATATGTAAAATCTATAGATTCTGGGACAGATACATGACTATATTCCCAGTATCTATTCCCATCCACACTCCCATCTGCTTTGAGGAACTAAAGTTAAACAAATATAAATATGTATAAAGTATTAGAAAATATAAGTAGTAGAGATCTATTAGAACACATATATGTAATGTAGTTATAGATACTAAATAAGCTAAATAAAATGGATGATGACGGTAAAGAGTTTACCTTAAACTTATTAGCTGACTTACTTGGTACTAAGATAGTAGAGCGATAGGATTCTGTAAGATTTGATTCTAATGGCACTACAACTCGTAGTTAATTACGTTAAATATACATAAATTATATTAACAATATGGAAAGAAAACAGATTATACAAGAGCTTAAACAGTACTTTAGTATTAAAGAACTGGTATGCCCACATGTATATAGTAAGTTTGGTGAGACAGCATGGATGTTCTTATCAACTCCTTTACTTCATACTTTACTAGTAATACGTAGAGACATATTACAGAAACCTATGATAGTAAATAACTCTTCTAACTATACGCAAAGAGGCCTGAGATGCAACATATGTTAGATAGTAAAGAGTAAGAGCTCAGCATATTTGTCTGCACATGTATTAGGAGAAGGATGTGATTTCACATCACCTAATGTATCTGCTGAAGATATTAGAAAGTTAATTGCAGAGAATGAAGACAAATTGCC
>OFLZ01001682.1_pt1 | contig 12090 bp, 9 predicted proteins | sample 1541321 | NCBI WGS metagenome assembly OFLZ01 (sample SAMN04209223, study PRJEB22552) | human gut metagenome | biome: gut; material: feces | host: Homo sapiens | place: USA: Oklahoma | reverse complement strand
GGCGAGCCGGTCGCCGACACTGCGCGAGTGCTCACCAGCATGGCCTACAGCATCGTCTGGCGAACGTTCGGTCAGGACCGCGTCGAAGAGATGGCGAAATACGCCACCTGCCCGGTCGTCAACGCGCTGACCGACCAGTTCCACCCCTGTCAGGTGCTCGCCGACCTGCTCACCATCGCGCAGCACCGTGGCGGTGTGGATGCTTTGCCGGGCAAGACCATCGCCTATCTCGGCGATTCGGCCAACAACATGGCCAACTCGTATCTGCTGGGCGGTGCCACCGCAGGCATGAACGTCCGCATCGCCGGTCCGTTCGGGTATCTTCCCGATCCCGCCATCGTCGCCGACGCGGAGCGGATCGCCGCCGAGAACGGCGGCTCCATCCTGGTCACCACCGATCCGCGGGAGGCGGTCGCCGACGCCGACTGCATCTTCACCGACACGTGGGTGTCGATGGGAGAGGAAGCCGAGTACGCCATCCGCTCCAAGCCGTTCCGGGATTATCAGGTGAACGACGAGCTCATGGCTCTGGCCAAGCCCGACGCGCTGTTCCAGCACTGCCTGCCGGCATACCGCGGCAAGGAGGTCACCGCGTCGGTGATCGACGGCCCGCAGTCCGTGGTGTGGGATGAGGCCGAGAACCGTCTGCACGCGCAGAAGGCGCTGTTGACCTGGTTGATCGGGCAGCAGCGGGGCGATGAATCGCTGCTGGCCTAATGCTCGATGCCGTAGTATGCGGGTGGCTTGCAGGGTGCGCAGACGTTCAGCAAGCCACCGGAAAGGGCATAAATGAGTGAATCGACACCTCCCGTGCAGCGGCCGGCCACACGTGCCGCGCGATTGAGCGCCATCGAACAGGTGCTGCTCAAGCACATCGTCACGTCCCAGTCGCAACTGTCGGATCTGCTCTCCCAGGAGGGCATCGAGGTGACGCAGGCGACGCTCAGCCGAGATCTGGACGAGATCAACGCGATGAAGACGCGACTGTCCAACGGCAGCATCGCCTATACGATCGGCGACCGTCCGCTCAGGGAGTCGGTCGGCAGCGGCATCGGGTCCAAGGCCGAGCAGCAGATATCCCGCGTGCTCAGCGGCTTGGTCACATCGGTCGCGTCGGCCAAGAACCTGGTCGTCATCCACACGCCTTCGGGCGCGGCCCAGTATGTGGCGAGCGTCATCGACAAGCAACCCATCGACGGCGTGCTCGGCACCATCGCAGGCGATGACACGGTGATGGTGATATGCGCCGAGGACGACATCGCCTTCGAGCGCTCGCAGTGGCTGCTGACGCTCGCGTCGAAGAACTGAATCGCTCGGGAAGGGGCCCGTTTCAGTATTCGCCACACCGATTGCATAAATATACAGACATTCGTATATACTTGCAGCAGTTCGTTTTTTGTAGAAAGGCATCCCATGGCAGACAACAACCGAATCGTACTCGCATATTCCGGTGGCCTTGACACCTCCGTGGCCATCCCGTACCTCAAGGATCGTACCGGCAAGGACGTCGTCGCGGTGTCCCTCGATGTCGGCCAGGGCGGCGAAAGTCTGGAGACCATCAAGAACCGTGCGCTCGCCTGCGGTGCCGTCGAGGCGTATGTGGTCGACGCCCGCAACGAGTTCGCCAACGAGTACTGCATGAAGGCCCTGAAGGCCAACGCCATGTACGAGGGCGTGTACCCGCTGGTCTCCGCCATCTCCCGCCCGCTGATCTCCAAGCACCTCGTGCGCGCCGCCCACCAGTTCGGCGCCGACACCATCTCCCACGGCTGCACCGGCAAGGGTAACGACCAGGTGCGTTTCGAGGTTTCCATCTCGTCCATCGACCCGACCCTGAGGGCAATCAGCCCGATTCGCGACCTGTCGCTGACCCGTGACGTCGAGATCGCGTTCGCCAAGGAGCACAAGCTGCCGATTACCCAGACCGAGAAGTCCCCGTACTCCATCGACCAGAATGTGTGGGGCCGCGCCATCGAGACCGGCTTCCTTGAGGATCCGTGGAACGGCCCGACCAAAGACTGCTACTCCTACACCGACGACCCGGCGTTCCCGCCCGTCGAGGACGAAGTGGTCATCGAGTTCAAGGAAGGCATTCCCGTCAAGATCGACGGCCGCGACGTCACCCCGCTGCAGGCCATCGAGGAGATGAACCGCCGCGCCGGCGCCCAGGGCATCGGCCGTATCGACCTGATCGAGGATCGTCTGGTCGGCATCAAGTCCCGCGAGCTGTACGAGGCCCCGGGCGCCGTGGCTCTGATTACCGCACACCAGGAGCTGGAGAACTGCTGCCTGGAGCGCGAACAGCACCGCATCAAGCGTGACATCGACAAGCGCTGGGGTGAGCTGGTGTACGATGCGCAGTGGTTCAGCCCCGCCACCCAGTCGCTCAACGCCTTCATCGAGGACACCCAGAAGTACGTCTCCGGCGAGATTCGCATGGTGCTGCACGGCGGTCGCGCCGTCGTCACCGGCCGTCGCTCCGACAGCTCGCTGTACGACTACAACCTCGCCACCTACGACTCCGGCGACAGCTTCGACCAGAAGTCCTCCAACGGCTTCATCGACATCTACGGCCTGCCGTCCCGCGTGGCCGCCGCCCGCGACGTCAAGTTCGGCAACGGCATCGAGGTGCCGAAGAACACCGTCGAGTAATATCGTCGAACGGCTCCCGCTGATTTGCAAGGCTCTTTTGCGCATATGCGCAGGGGAGCCTTTTGCCTTACTTGAGGACAACTGACATGACAGGGTTACACCCGCTTGGGAACAGCGTAAGTTGGGCGAGGTTGCCCCGCTACAGCGTGGTTTTGACTTACCAGTCAACCAAATGACACCCGGTCCTTATCCCGTTGTGATGTCGAATGGGATAGGCGGATGGCACTCAAAATATATGGTTAAGGGCCCGGGTGTTGTTACGGGTCGTTCCGGGACTATTGGCAGTCTTCATTATATCGAGCAAAACTTCTGGCCACACAACACCAGCTTATGGGTCACTTCATTCAACGGCAATGAGCCAAGATTTATCTACTGGCTTTATGCCTCAATAGGTCTTGAACGTTTTGGATCGGGCAGTGGCGTACCCACTCTTAACCGAAATGACGTACATGATTTGCGAGTTGGATTTCCGTGTGATGTTGCCGAGCAACGCCGAATTGGCACTTTCTTTTCCCGTCTCGACTCCCTCATCACCCTTCATCAGCGTAAGCGCGAAAGCCGCATCATCCGCGTGCGCTCATTCATATGGTTAGCTGGTGATATATCCGGCATCGGCGTAAGCGCATATCAACCAGAAAGAGAAGACCGTATGACCGAAGGCAATACCAACGCCGAAACGTTGTTTTGCGATTACTACGAGCAATGGATCAGCGTATACAAGGAAGGTGCAATTCGTGAAGTGACCATGAAGAAATACCGGCTCACGCAGGCATGGTTGGGCCGGCTCATTCCCGATCTCAAACTCGCCGACATGGATCGCGTGAACTATCAGAAGCTCATCAACGGCTACGCCGAACATCACGAACGCCAGACGACGATGGATTTCCATCATCAATTGAAAGGAGCCATTCTTGACGCGGTCGACGAAGGGCTGATTCAGCGCGACCCGACTCGTAAGGCAATCATCAAGGGCAAGCCGCCATGCTCAAAGAAAACGAAGTATCTCAATCAGTTCGAGCTTCATGCGGTCCTTGCGGATCTCGAACTCGGCAAGGGACCAAGCTGGGATTGGCTGATACTGTTGGTGGCGAAAACCGGGTTACGGTTCTCGGAAGCTTTGGGACTCACACCCGACGACTTTGATTTCGTGCATCAGACCCTTTCGGTCAGTAAAACATGGGATTACAAGAACGGCGGAGGATTCGTCCCCACCAAGAACGCATCCTCCGTACGAAAGGTGCAGCTCGATTGGCAGCTTATCATGCAGCTCTCAACGCTCCTGAAAGATATGCCTGCGAGCGACCCCATTTTCGTGAATGGCAAGGTGTATAACTCCACCGCGAATAATATCCTCGCCAGGCATTGCGAACGGGCCAACGTTCCCGTGATTTCGATTCATGGGTTAAGGCACACCCATGCCTCGCTGTTGTTGTTTGCCGGCGTATCGATTGCCAGTGTGTCCAAGCGACTTGGTCATGCAAGCATGAACACCACACAGGACACTTATCTTCATGTCATCCGCGAACTTGAAAACAAGGATGTCGATATCGTGATGCGTGCCCTCTCCACCCTCATCTAACCATTTCAACCACTGCCGCTTACGCTGATGAAGGGTGATGAGGGAGTCGAGCTTAGCAAAGAATTGGCCAATTTCTTTTTGCTCTCTACCGTCTGGGATAGTGACTTCTGCGCTCAGTAAGTCCTTGTTGTAAAGTCGCTTAATCGTGCTGCCCTCTAAGCCCCATTCAATTTTGGAGTATAAAGGCTTGAGAAACGCATCGTTCAATCTATGATCATGTTCGAGCCAAACAATGTTTGAGTCTTGAAAATATGCCTTCTCACCTTGGTACTCAACAATCCGCCCGATACTTCCTGCAGCCGATATCAATAACGTACCCGGGGTTGGATACGGATAGGTACGCTTGCAGTCTTCAAATAGCTCATTGGAGATGAAGGCATCTGGATCCGCACCAAAAGTTCCAATCTTAAAGAACGGAACATCGCCCTGCTCCGAGGTTTGCTCTTTGTAGATGCGCTTGCACATGGCAACAGAACCAAATTCCCCCAACTTACGCTGTTCCCAAGCGGGTGTATAATTAATGCATTTATACTGCGGTTTGAAAGCGTGGGATGCGATGACGTACTCCGATTTGATTGAACATGAGGCTGGTGAAACAGAGATACGCTCATATCTAGTAGACGGTGACGTGGTGCCAGTTACCATGCGCATTCCCGCTAACCTGCGGGATTCCGCCAAAGAAGCCGCGTCTCTGAGAGGAATGAGCTTCTCAGCGTTCGTAAGGACATGCATGATCAATGAGTTGGCGAAGGGCGGCAAGTAATTGATTGCGCTCACCGCCATGACCATACAAATAATTGACAACAATCCGGATGGTATCCGTATTTGCCGGGTGGACGGGGAATCGCTTGTCACTGTCGTGGTGCCCAGAGACATGTTGGGCGAGGCGAAGTGTCTTCCCGATCTGCCAGACCGCGGTGTGTATTACCTGCTTGATGAGGATCATGGTGTGCTGAGTCGTGTGTACGCGGGGCAAACCACGAGGGGACTTGTCAGACTTGATGCGCACAAGACCAAAAAGGAGTTCTGGAACAAAGCCATCATGTTCCTCGATAACGATGTCAATATCGACCGTGATGTTCTGGATTCGCTTGAGGCGAAGGCCATCGATTACGTGCGTGAACACGGCTCATATGAGACCGATAACGGGAATACTCCCGCTCCTCGCATGAACCCATACAAAGAGCAGCGGGTGGAGGACCTGCACGGCAGCATTCTTTTCCGCATGCGCGTGCTCGGATATGATCTCGACCGCAAGGAGACAACGCCGGTTGCGGTGAATACCGTGTTCCACACCAAGAAGAATGGCGTGCGTGCGACTGGACGATACAACCGGGATACCGGCCGTTTCACGGTTCTTTCGGGCTCCGAGGTGGACCTTGGTCATGCGGTGATCAAAAATCAAGGAGCCGTGGCAGCTCGACGGCAGCTTTTCGCCGCGCAGACAGGCAAAGTGATTCTTGCGGACGATGTCGAGCTGTCCAGTCCCTCCTCCGCCGCTGTATTCGTTCTCGGCGGCAGCCAAAACGGGTGGACCGAATGGGTCAATGAGCAGGGGCAGACCCTTGATTATGTGTACAGAAGCAAGGAGCATATGAATGAATAAGCAGCAGCTCGCCGCCAAGATCTGGGAGTCGGCCAACAAAATGCGCTCGAAGATCGAAGCCAACGAATACAAGGATTACATCCTCGGCTTCATCTTCTACAAGTTCCTTTCCGAGACCGAAGTCACTCGTCTGCATGCTGATGGCATGGGGGACGAAGACCTCGAAGAATTACGGGAGGATGATACCGAGACCGCGCAGTACGTGCGCGATCTGTGCGGCTACTTCATCTCCTACGATAACCTGTTCTCCACATGGGTGGCGAAGAAGGGGGATTTCGCCATCGCCAATGTGCGCGACGCGCTTTCCGCGTTCGACCGCAACATCGACCCTGCCCGCAAGCGCGTGTTCGCGGGCATCTTCGACACCTTGCAGACCGGCCTGTCCAAACTCGGCACCGATGAGAAAAGCCGCAGCAAGGCCGCACGTGACCTCATCTACCTCATCAAGGACATTCCGATGGACAGCCGGCAGGACTACGACACCCTCGGCTTCATCTATGAATACCTGATCAGCAATTTCGCCTCCAACGCGGGCAAGAAGGCCGGCGAGTTCTACACGCCGAGCGAGGTCTCACAGCTCATGAGCGAAATCGTGGCCTGGCATCTCGCCGGCCGTGAGGAAATCAACATCTATGACCCCACAAGCGGTTCGGGTTCGTTGCTCATCCACATCGGCCAGGCGGTGGCCCGTCGCAACGGCAACCCGAATGACATCAGGTATTACGCGCAGGAACTCAAGGAGAACACCTACAACCTCACGCGCATGAACCTTGTCATGCGCGGCACCCTGCCGGACAACATCGTGGCCCGCAACGGAGACACACTGAAAAGTGACTGGCCGTGGTTCGACACCGACGAGACCAAGGATGAGACCTATGAGCCGCTGTTCGTGGACGCTGTGGTCTCGAATCCTCCCTACTCCCAGAATTGGGAACCGCCGGAGGCCGGCGAGGATATCCGCTTCGAATACGGCATCGCGCCCAAGTCCAAGGCGGACTACGCCTTCCTGCTGCATGACCTCTACCATCTGCGCGACGACGGCATCATGACCATCGTATTGCCCCATGGCGTGCTGTTCCGTGGTGGTGAGGAAGGCACTATTCGCCGGAACCTGGTGGAGAACCACCACATTCAGGCCATCATCGGCTTGCCCGCGAACATCTTCTTCGGCACCGGCATCCCCACCATCGTGATGGTGCTGCGCAAACATCGCGACGACGATCATGTGCTCATCGTGGACGCTTCCAAATACTTCACCAAGGAAGGCAAGAACAACAAGCTGCGTGCGAGCGATATCAAACGCATCGTGGATGCGGTGACAGGGAATCGTGACGTCGATAAGTTCAGCCGCTTGGTGGGTATTGATGAGATTCGGCAGAATGACTATAACCTCAATATTCCTCGCTACGTGGATTCCTCCGACAATGCCGAGAGCTGGGATGTGTATTCCACTATGTTCGGCGGCATTCCTAAGCGGGACATCGATGCACTCAGCAAATATTGGAACGTGTTCCCCGGACTGCGCCGGTGCCTTTTCGCGGAGGAGAACGGCCATTCGGCCAAGCTCGCCGTGCAAGACGTTCGTGAGGCGGTGAATGCCGACTCAGATGTGAAGGCATATATCCAGCGTTATCATGAGGCGTTCATCGATTATCCGGCTTATATACGCGGTGAATTGGTGGGTAATGCCGCCAATGTGAGCATTGCCGCCGAAGAGGAGACTCTGACAAATGATCTGCTGCGTCGTTTGGCTGGTATCCCTCTCGTAGACGCCTATGCGGCGTATCAGGTGCTTGACGATAGTTGGCAAAAGACTATCTCCATCGACCTTGAAACCATACAGGCCGAGGGACATGACGCCGTTCGCAAAGTCGATGCCAATATGGTCGTCAAGAAGAAAGGCGGTAAGGATGTCGAAGTGCCGGACGGCTGGGTCGGGCATATTCTGCCGTTCGATCTCGTACAGGGGGAATTACTTAACTCTGATCTTGCGGAAATTGCCACATTTGAATCTCGGCTGAGTGAGATTGGCGGCGAAATCGCTGACATTCTTGAAAATCTGGATGAGGATGACAAGAGTTCGACTGATGCCGTCAGCGAGGATGGAGATTCTTTCGTTGCCGCTGAATTGAAGAAAGCAGTGAAATCGATTGGGAAGAATCCCGAGACTGACTTTGACCGTGCTCTTGTGAGTGCACAGCGGTTGTTTGATGAAGAGCGTGAAGTCAAAAAGAACGTTAAGAATCTCCGTTCAGCGCTTGATGAAAAGACCCGGACCGTTATTGAAGGACTGAGCGATGAACATGCTGATGACTTGCTTGCTGCCAAGTGGGTGGAACCATTGCAGCACAAGCTTGAGGAGCTCCCTCAGACGGCTGTTGATGAGTTGATTGCAGCGGTGAATGCGCTGAACGACAAGTATTCGACCACATACTCTGATGTGTGCGAACAGATCGAACAGGCTGAGGCAGAACTTGGCAATATGCTTGGTCAACTAACCGGCAATGAGTTCGATATGGCCGGTATTGCCGAGCTGAAGACCCTGTTGGGAGGTGAATGATGACTGAACAGGCGAAAGTTCCTGCGATTCGTTTCGCTGGTTTTACTGACCCTTGGGAACAGCGTAAGTTCGTGGATTTCGTTGAAGCTTCAGGTATTCGGAACAAAGACAACTTGCAGCTCGAAAGCTATTCGGTATCTAACGATCGCGGTTTTGTGCCTCAAGATGAGCAGTTCGAAAACGGCGGAACAATGCGAGATGCCGACAAGACAGCGTACTGGATTGTCGAGCCTGGGTCTTTTGCCTACAACCCCGCAAGAATCAATGTTGGCTCAATTGGCTATCAATCTACCAGGAAAAACGTAATCGTCAGCTCCTTATACGAAGTATTCAAGACGGATCATTCTTGCGACGATCGCTTCTTGTGGCACTGGTTCAAATCATCGCTTTTTACAAAGCAAATTGAAATGCTTCAAGAGGGCGGTGTGAGACTGTACTTCTTCTTTGACAAACTTCAAAAGAGCGAGATTTGGATGCCCAATGTCGACGAGCAGAGAATAATCGGACAGCAATTTGACCAACTAGATTCTTTAATCACCCTTCATCAGCGTAAGTTGGAATTGCTGCAGAATATCAAGAAATCCTTGCTCGACAAGATGTTTGTGTGAGGGGAGGTAGAGCAATGGAGACATTCGATATCGTGAAGCTCGCCTCATATCGCGAGAATAACCGGATTGAAGCGAAAGCAGCGAAAGGCGGTCTCCCACGCAGCATGTGGGAGACCTATTCCGCCTTCGCCAACACCTATGGCGGTGTCATCCTGCTTGGTGTCAAAGAACGCGAAGACGGCACATTTGAAACAGTCGGGCTCACACCAGTGGAAGCGGAACATCTTCGCCAGGACTTTTGGAACACGGTCAGCAACCGGTCCAAGGTGAGCGCCGTGCTGCCCATCGAATCGGAAGTCGAGGTGCTCGAAGCGGATGGTGGCATGGTGGTGGCCATTCATGTTCCGCGTGCCCCGCGCGAGGAACGCCCTGTGTATATCAACGGCGATCTCTTTGCGGGAACCTATCGCCGGCGCGGTGAGGGCGATTATCGTTGCACGAGGCAGGAGATTTCGGCGATGCTTCGGGACCAGGGATTCGAGACGATGGACTCCAAAGTGTTGGACGATCTCACCGTCGCCGATTTCAACATGGACACGGTGAGGGCGTATCGCAATCGTTTCCGCACGGTACGTCAGGGCAGTTCATGGACAGGCCTTGATGACGAGCGTTTTCTACGCGCCATTGGCGCGGCGGCGGTAAGCCGTGAGGATGGCAGGCTGCATCCCACGTTCGGCGGCCTGCTCATGTTCGGCAACGACTATGACATCGTGCGCGAATGCCCGCAGTTTTTTCTTGACTATCAGGAGACTCTGGACCCGGCGATTCGCTGGACCGATCGTGTGCATTCGGGAGATGGCATGTGGTCGGGCAACCTGTTCGATTTCTTCTTCCGCGTGAACCGCAAGCTTGCCGAATCCCTGAAGACCCCATTCAAGCTCGACGGCATTTTCCGCGTCGATGACACCCCCATGCATAAGGCGGTCCGTGAGGCGTTGGCCAACTGCTTGTTCAACGCCGATTACCATGGCGTACGTGGTGTGGTGGTCAGGCGCACCCCCGACAAGCTGGTGTTCGAGAATCCGGGTGATATCCGAACCGGCATTGAACAGATGCGCCTCGGCGGGGTGTCTGATCCGCGCAACGGTCTTGTCATGAAGATGTTCAGCCTAATCGATGTGGGCGAGCGAGCTGGTACGGGTGTCCCCGATGTGTTCGCCACATGGGCGAATGCAGGACTTCCTGAACCACGGATTGAAGAGAACTTCGGAGAAGCTGATCGCACGATACTCACGCTCATGTTGGAGGCGGATGCCAAGCCTGATAACAATGAGCAGATATCTGACGATTATGAGCAGATAAATAGTTCGAATGAGCAGATATCTGACAATAATGAGCAGTTAAATGGTTTGAATGAGCAGATAACCGAGAGACAGCGAGTCATTCTTCATTTTGTAGAGAAGAGCCCCAGCGCGACATACGATGATATGGCGCGTGCTGTGGGAGTCTCATCAGCGACTGTGCGAAGGGATGCTGAGATACTCATTGGGTGTGGATTGCTTAAGCGCGTCGGCTCGCGAAAGGCAGGACACTGGGAAGTTCGGGGAGAGAAGAATCATGATATTCGATAGCGAATCGGTGTTTGAGGAAAACGTCATCACCGTGCTTAAGCAGCATGGATGGAAGGACGGTGTCCTGCGCTATCCAACTGAGCGGGATTTGCTCGACAATTGGAAAGACATACTGTACCGCAACAACAACGACATAGACAGGCTTGGCAAATACCCGCTGACGGATGGGGAAATGGCACAGATAATCGAGCAGATCGAGACCCTGCGAACGCCGCTCGCGCTCAATTCGTTCGTCAACGGGCGTACCGTGTCTATCACGCGTGACAACAAAGAAGATGTGGCGCATTTCGGCAAGGAAGTCAGTCTCTACATCTATGACCGCAAGGAGATCGCGGGCGGCAAAAGCACCTACCAAATCGTTCAGCAACCGGTCTATCCAGCCAAGAACACGATGCTGAACTCGCGGCGCGGCGACCTCGTGCTCCTCATCAATGGCATGCCATTGATCCATATCGAGCTCAAGAGAAGCGGCATACCCGTCAGCCAAGCGACCAATCAGATCGAAAAATACGCGCACGAAGGCGTGTTCACCGGCCTGTTCCGTCTCGTGCAGATCTTCGTGGCCATGACCCCCGACGACGCCGTCTACTTCGCCAATCCCGGCGCGGACAAATTCAATCCAAGCTATTACTTCCATTGGGCGGACTACAACAACGAGCCTATCTGTGGCGGGCAACACCCAGGCAAAGACGAATGGAAGCTGTTCATCGGAGGCACTTCCGGCACCGCCGGCCTGCTGTCCATTCCCATGGCGCATCAGCTCATCGGCTTCTACACCATCGCCGACTCGGCGGATGGATGTCTTAAGGTGCTGCGTAGTTATCAGTACATCGCGGCAAACGCCATCTCCGATGTGGTGAGGAAATGTGATTGGGAACAGCGGCCAGTTACCCCAGGACGACCCGGCGGCTATGTGTGGCACACCACCGGTTCAGGCAAGACCATGACCAGCTTCAAATCGGCTCAGCTCATTGCTGACTCGCATGACGCCGACAAGGTCGTGTTCCTCATGGACCGAATCGAACTGGGCACCCAATCGTTGAAGGAATACCGTAGCTTCGCCGATAGCGAGACGGAAGTGCAGGGCACGGAGAACACCGGCGTATTGCGGGATAAACTCAACAGCACCGATGTCAACGACACTCTGATTGTCACCTCTATCCAGAAGATGAGCAACGTGAAAGCAGGGGAGCGGGGCGTCACCCAGACATGGCTGGATCAACTTGCTGCACGACGCATCGTCTTCATCGTGGACGAATGCCATCGCTCCACCTTCGGCGACATGTTGCAAGTCATCCGCCGTTCCTTCCCCAACGCGCTGTTCTTCGGATTCACAGGCACACCCATTCTGGGCGAAAACCAGAAGAAGAACTCCACCACCGCCATGGTATTCGGCCGTTGCCTGCACCGGTACAGCATCGCCGACGGCATTCGTGACCATAATGTACTCGGATTCGATCCGTACATGGTGACCACGTACAAGGATTCTGAAGTCAGACGTGCCGTGGCTCTCG
>OFLZ01001679.1_pt1 | contig 12112 bp, 6 predicted proteins | sample 1541321 | NCBI WGS metagenome assembly OFLZ01 (sample SAMN04209223, study PRJEB22552) | human gut metagenome | biome: gut; material: feces | host: Homo sapiens | place: USA: Oklahoma | reverse complement strand
CCCTTCCCCTTTTCCGGAACACCGGAAAACATCAGGAAGCGGAAGCCTCCGTCACATCAGCAAAAACAGCCTCCGCCGCCCGGCATAAATCCAGGGGATTGAGTTCAATCTGGCACCCCAGGCGGCCGCCGCTCACCACCATCTCCGGCAGAGCCTCCGCGCTGGAATCAATCACCGTGGGGTACTTCTTCTTCATTCCCAGGGCCGTACAGCCGCCGCGTACATACCCTGTCACCGCCGTGATCTCCTTCACGGGAAGCATGGCAACGGCCTTGGCGCATGCGGCGCGCGCCGCCTTCTTCAGGGAAAGCTCCGCTCCAATGGGAATAACGAACACGTAATACTGGCGGGGAGCGCCCACCGTCACCAGCGTCTTGTACATCTTCTCCGCCGGCAGCCCCAGGGCCTCCGCCGTATGCCGGGCATCTACAAACTCATGGCACTCATAGGAATAATGCCTGTAGGGAACCCGCAGCGTATCCAGCAGGCGCATGGCGTTCGTCTTTACTTCCTTCTCCTTCTTTTTGGCCATAAGCTTGAAACGGAATCTGCCCGCAAGAATAGGAAAAACGGCGCCCTTTGACAAGACCGGGGACCTTTCTCCCCCGCACGCGCGGAAAGGGAAAAAGCCGTTCCCTCCCCCTGCACCCTTGACTTGACGCTGACAGAGGGGCTAACATCCGGTATCATGGCAGATCATCACGTCCGGAGAAGCATTGGGGAACACATCCTGCGGTGCTCCGTCCTGATCGTGGCGCTCTTCATCATGTCCCTGGGCATCGCCCTCTCCGCCAAGGCCAACCTGGGAGTCTCCCCCATCTCCTGCACGCCGTATGTGCTCAGCCTGGCGCTTCCGCTGACGATGGGAACCGTCACCATCCTGATGCACCTGACCTTCGTGGCCGTGCAGGCGGCCCTGCTGAAAAGGAACTTCCGCCCGGCGCATCTGCTCCAGATACCCGTGGTATTCCTCTTTGGGGCGTTGACGGACTTCTCCATGTGGCTGATGGCCCCTCTGGAACCGGGCGGCTACCTGTGGTCCGCCGTACTCTGCCTGCTGAGCTGCCTGGTCATCGGCTTCGGCGTCTTTCTCCAGGTCAAGGCGGATGCCGTTCTGCTGGCCGCGGAAGGAATGAGCCTGGCCTTCGTCAAACTCTTCAAATGGGAATTCGGGGCCGTGAAAACCAGTGTGGACTGCACGCTGGTCTGCATTGGCCTGGTGTGCTCCCTGACGCTCCTTCCGGGACTAACGGGCATCCGGGAGGGAACCATTGTGGCGGCCGTCCTGGTGGGAATGATCGTCCGATTCTTCAACAGGCACGTCTTCTGGCCGGACAGGCTGCTGGAACAGCTGACACGCTCCGGAGCGGCGGAAGAACTCCTTCCGCTGGCACGGACAGCTGCTTACGCGCCGGACGCTCCGCTGGTCATTTCCATTGACCGGGAATACGGCTCCGGCGGCCACGCCATCGGCAAAATGCTGGCGGAGAAACTGGGAATCCCATTCTACGACTCGGAACTGGTGTACCTCACCGCCTCCCAAAGCGGCCTTACTCCGGACTACATCCGCAAGCATGAACAACAGCTCACCAGCCGCTTCCTGCACGAGCTCTACGCGCAGAACTACGCCTACACGGCGGAAGAACTGCCGCCGGAAGACGCCACCTTCCTGGCCCAGAGCAAAGTCATCCGGGATATCACGGCCAGACAGGCCTGCGTCATTGTGGGCCGCTGCGCCAACTTCATCCTGAAAGGAAGGCCCAACCTGTTCAGCGTCTTCCTGCATGCGGATCCGTCCGTACGCATGCAGCGCGTCATTGAAAACTACGGGGTGCAGCCTGCCCGCGTAGCCAAAACCATGGACACCATGGACTCCCGCCGCCGCACCCACTGCCTGCACTATACCGGGCAGGAGCTGGGCAACGCCCGCCTTTACGACCTGTGCGTCAACACGTCCGACTACGGGCTGGAACGCACCGTGGAATTGATTTTGGAAGCCATCAGCACCAGAACGGCGGACTCCCCCGCCGCGGAAACAGTCCCCGTCAGGAACTCCGCGCTACCGGAACCGGACGCCGAAGACATCCAGGGAGAAATCTCCCTGGCCTGAGGATGATTCCGGACTCCGGGAAATCCGTATACGCTCCCGGCCTTCCATTACAGAGGCCCCCGGAGACAGATAAAATCAACGCCGTCCCCGTATTCACAGTCCAAGAGTTCATGAGACTCTGGTCCCTCCACCCTTCCTACCTGGACTCCATCGGCCTGATTGCCCTGTGGCGGGAAGGTTTGCTCGCCCGGAAAGTCCTGCTGGGCCAGACAAAAGGCTATACGCATCATCCCCAGCTCATCCGCTTCCGGGAAACGGAAAACCCCATTCAAACCATAGACGCCTACCTGAAAGCCGTCCATGACGAATCTGTGCGCAGGGGCTACAACTTTGATTTAAACAAAATTTCTCCCTGCGAGTGTCAACCGCCTCCCCGCCTCCTCCTGCCGGACAAACAACTGGAATACGAATTCCACCATCTCCTGAATAAGCTTAAGACAAGGTCTCCCCAGCAATATTCTATTTTGCAACAGATCACCCCCGTCCTTCCTCACCCACTTTTCCAAGTGATGTTGGGAGACATTTGTTCATGGGAAAAATATGATTAATCAAAACGATTAAAACAAAATTCATTTAGCCAAATCAATACAAATAACTTCTATATTATTTTCATAATCAATAGGAATCGAATCTTTTACCCTCTCTAAAAAAGAATCGTGACCACTGAAATTAAATATTAAATAAATTCCATGTTGTACATTTGAAGAAAAATACTTGTCTATCAATTGATTTTTAATACTTGTATACAACTCTCTATTACTATCTTTCTTACATTCAATCTGTATTTCAAAATCTTCTACGTTATAACGTACATTAATGTCCACTCTATTATTGGCTTCATATCTTTCCTTGGCCATATCAAGATCATTTCTATATCTATCTTTCAAACGACGAAGAATAATATCTCTACAGCATTCTTCATCTTTCGAAGAACCATCCTGATTATAAAAAGAATCTTTATCATTATCACGATTATCCTCTATCGTTTTCTTCAACTCAATCAATCTACAACAAACATCTATAAAGAAATCCTCTTTTGATAAAATTGTGTCAGATATAATAAATTCCTTGAGATTATCAATAGGAATCGAATTTTTTACACTGTCTGCTTCTTGTTGAATCAGTTCACTAATTCGATGTGTGATTAGATGTGTCCAAACATCATTTTTATTCTGACGCCTGACTTGCAATTCTTGCATCTCTCCTAAATTTAAAAGATGGAAGCTATCTCTTCTCAAGAACGTTGTACACCAATCACTATCTGATTGAACTTCTTTTACATATTCTATTGATTCGGGTGTTGTAAAACAACTAATCATATAGTCGATGGATCTTACTTTCATATCCGAGGATAAAAAATGAAAACTATATCTACTTGGTACACAAAATTTACTTAATATAATTGCATGTCTTTCAATAAATTCTTCCTTTTTGTCTTCTAAAAAAATAATCAACGTTCGAATTTTATCTTTATTCTCGTCTGTTAGTTCATACTTCTCCAATTGCTGTAAAGTTTTCAAATCTAATTGAAAAGCCGTTAAACGCAAAAATGTCTGGACAATATAATCTACATCAATTTTACAAGCCACGGCCATTTCTTTTAATTTTTCAATCTCATTTTCTTTTTCAAAATACGGCAGTAATACATTTTTTAGACTTGGAGCTTTCTTGGCAACCGCATATTGTAAAAAGCATTTCAGAGATTCTTCGGCCAACTCTGATTTGTTTATATTAAAATATTCTGCAAAGTCATTTTTGATAATTCCTCCTGTATTGGAATGTAAAATACAATTAATGTAAATGTATTTTTGAATTTGCATATCCAATTGAGAGAGTTCCTCATTTGTATTCAACGAGCATGCAACATAGTAAACCATATGAATGGAATTATCTTCCATCAATGAATATACATCTAAATTATCAAATCTCAATCGATCCGCATGATATAAATTTTTAATAATATTTTTTAATCGTTTTTGTTCATCTTTAGAAACAGGAATTTCTTCTTTAAGATAAATAAATTGTGAAATCCAGCAAAGATTTTTATCTACAATATCATTGTCACTTCTATTTTTAAAATATTCATCACTTTCTATTATTAAATTTTTATGATTTTCTTCTTGTTCTATTTTATGATTTTCATATTCAATCATCCATTCTTCTTTAGTAGGATTTATGAGTTTTTTATATAAATCTAAAAATTGAAATTTTTGAGCAATTTCCTTTACATTGTCGGAAGCTTGATTTTCTTTTGGCAATCCACAAAATGCAAAATGAAACAGTTTCTTATTTATATTATCATTAAGATTTAAGCTCATTTTCTCAAATAATATATCACTCCATTTAGTTACTCCACATACCGCAAATAAATATCTGAATTTATGAATTTCATATTGTTCTCCATTGCTCTTCAAAAAATCGTCTACATACAAGGAAAACAATTCATTAGCCAATTTATATATTTTTTTCGAATTTTTCTTCATTAATTCTTTTGCTAAATATGAAGATTCAATGGGAAGAGTTTCATACCAACAATAATATTTTTTAAAATGAGTTAGGATACTATAAATTTGAAAAGCAGATAAAACTTCTTCAAACTTTAAGATTGTTTCAAAGAAATATTCTTTTATAAAAAATTCTGTATTTCCAGGAAACTTCACACCAGTTTTACATTTACTAAGCTGATAAATTCGATCTATTAGCTGAAACTTATGTTTATATCGTATATTGTACAAAAAATCCCCGTGACCTCCCATCCATGATCTTTGGTAGATCATCAGCCATTCAGGGATTTTCTCTAACGATATATGATTAGGATACAGTAACTTCAGTAATTTGTCTTTTAAAACATCATCGCCATCCTCGATATTTCCATTCTTAATTAAATCAAGTACTTCCATTAAAAATGCCCAATCCTTAGATACACCTTCGAGCATTTCAGTTTTATAGTAAGCGGAAATTCCTTTTGCTACTATTTTCTTTTTCAAAAAATCAATCATTTTAGCACTCAAAGATGTATTTGATACAACAATCCGTGTAATCAAATACACATAATGGTTATTTAAGCGCAATGCTTCTTCTAATTCACTAATAAAAAAATCATCAAATTCAGGATCATAAATATCGGAAAGAAATTCTGTTCTGTTGAAATTCCAGAAATATGGATTATCCAATGAATATTTTTTAATCTCCAGAAGAATCTCTCTTTTTTGTTGATCATTAAACAGCGATGAATCACCGTAAACTAGCTGATAATAAGGGTCTATTTTAATGAATTCATTATTCCGCGACAAAGAACACAACCATGCATAGGTACCTCTTAATTCTGTCGCTACCTTGCCCTTATATGCAAACATATTTTTAACACGCAAAAATGATGATGGACAACTTTCTGACAATTTATACTTCTGAATGAACATTGCTGCTGCAAATTCGGCAATGGTTCTGTGAATAAAGTGATGTTCTGCAAACAATGCTGTTCTAAGAGTTGCTTCCAATTTCTCTTTAGGATAACCATTGGAAGTGTCACATATTTTGTCCAATAAATCTCCTCCCAGTTCTCCGATATCTGAAAACATATAGAAAAACGCAATATACCCTACATATTTCAGCATTTCATCAGGTTCAAGCCTGTATTCCCTTCTACGATTATGCGAAATATTATGTTCACGTGCGGTTATAATAAATTCCTTATAGAGTTCAGATTTGGCATCAAAATTTTTCTCAGGATTATTTTTATACAGCTGCACTAACATTGTAAACATCTGAGGATTACTCAAAAAACCATGACTTGAAAATTTCCTCATAAATATTTCAATATTATCAACGCTATATAATTCAGCCAATTCTTTCTGTTGCAATTCATTCATCGGTTGGATTTTATAAACGTTTGCGATGTTTCCAACTACATCTTTTAATGCTTGAATATCACTTTCTCCATACCAGTCCATTTCCCGACAAGTTATGACCACTTTTATTGTATCTGGTAGTTCTTTTATCCTATGGGCTAGTTCTTCCATTAGAAATATTTCATCTTTTTCGAAACATCTACTTTCATCCAAACCATCCAACAATACTATTTCAGTACAATCTTCCATAGCTATTGGAAATTTTAAAAAAGATTTTATCTTTATAAACTTGGTCCTTGAGGGATGATCTTGATAATATTTTTTTAAGAGAGATGTTTTCCCACTTCCAGGAGCTCCAAGAATGATTATGATTCTGCTTTCTTGAAGTGCATCATTAAATGAAATAATTTCTTTTGTTTCATTAGAATGCTTCTTTAAAAATAAATCTATATACATAAAATATTAATTATAATTTTTCACTTATGCTAATTTCATAGTAGTATCCCCTGTAGTATTCTCTAGACCCGGCCTATTAAATATCTATATCTGGTAGCAGGTACCACAAATCTCGATAACTCCCATATGCTTTAAGGATTATTGTCAAGGAGATTTTGTATGTTCAAAAGCTTCCCTTATTTTTATCCGTGAACCTTACAACTGGCAACACCATATTCATCATGGGCTGTGTTTTTACTAAGATACAACAAGGAAACGAGCGGGTTCCGTTTGGTGATATTTCCTCAATCTCACCAAACTAATATGGATGATTTTTTCCGGACCACTAGTAGTTGATAAAAGGAAAAGGCCTTAAAGCGTTTTTGCTTTAAGGCCTTTATTTGGTGGAGCATAGCGGGTTCGAACCGCTGACCTCCTCAATGCCATTGAGGCGCTCTACCAACTGAGCTAATACCCCTTGACTTTCGTCTTGGTGCGTCCTGTTGAGGACGGGGAGAAAGTACCATTACTGGCGCAGACGCGCAAGCTTTTTCTGCAAAAAAAGATGCGGATGGATGATTTTTTCCGGGAAATCCCGGACTGGGAAGATTCACCAGGCCACGCCTGCCCGGAAATCGGGACAGCCCAAATAAATGTGTTTGAATGGGATGCACGGCTGTTTTACCTTTCATGAAAGATGAAACGGCCCCTTTTCCAGCATCGCATGCTTTCCGCTGCCGCCCTGGCGGCTTTCTTCCTGGCAGGTTCCCTTCACGCGCAGGAACCTCCCGCTGCTGCCGGACAGCCGGCTCCCACGGCGGACAGCGGCATTTCCACACCCCGGCGGGTAGCCGGACTGGGCGTTCTGGCGTTCCTGATTGGCTGGATGATCTGGAGAAGCGGTTCCCGCCGCCAGAAGGACGGCAGCCAGGAGCAGGAGAAGCCTCATGACACCGAACCCCGGGAATGACGCCGTTTTTGAAAGGTTGCCCCTGTCCTTTCCGTAGTCGTTGCAGAGAGTATCCCTCTGCCCCATTCATTCATGAACGTTTTTTTACCCATCCTGAGCCTCCTGTGCGGCGCCTTGCTGACGGAAGCCGCTTCCGGCTCGTCCGATGCCGGAGAGCCTTCCCCGGGCGTAGCGCAGGAGTTATGGTTCGGTATTCCGGGAAGCTCGGTAAGAGATTTAACGCACGGGAAGGTTTTTGAGACAGCGGCATCAGCCGTTTACAAGATAAGCAGCCTGGATGTAACTAATCTGGGCGACCAGTACGGAGCCCGTTATTCCGCCCTGATCCGGGTACCCGTCAGCGGCAAGTACCGTCTTTACCTGTCTTCCGACGATTCCGCGGAGCTGTGGCTTGGCAAGGACGCCACCCAGAAGGACATGGCCTGCATTGCTACGGTTAAAGGGTATTCCGATCCCCATAATTGGAGCAACCAGCCCAACCAGGCTTCCGAGCCTGTTCAGCTGGAAGCAGGCCGTTTTTATTTTCTGCTGGTGATTCACAAGGAGGACGGAGGCCCGGACCATATGTCTGTCGCCTGGTCGGGGCCCGATATTCCTGCCCCCGTCATCATTCCGTCCACGGCCCTGTTCGTTCCTCCAGGCATCCTCCCGGAAGACAAGCTCCAGGCTCCTAAAACGGCCGAGTAACCCCTCTGTGCCGTTCCGGGTGCCCTTGGAAATTTTTCAGGGTATCCTCCCATATTTAGCCCTTTAGAAAAAGGGAGGCGTTTCATGTGGTGCGACAGGCGGAGTACGGGAACGTTTTACCTACCGAGGAATAAACTACCGGGCCTCCCCCTTCAGGGAAGCCCGGCTTTCTCGTCGTATATCACGTAGTTAATCGGAGCGACCTGACACCAAAAATGTCAAAACACCCACTGAAATCAATCTAGCGGATTTCTAATCCGTCTTCATTCCGGATGCCCTGAATTTCTTCTTAAAGAGTTGAATTTCTTAAGTTATTCAAAGAAATAAAGTTTACACGGAGGAAGTATCAGGAGAACTTTTCTACAGGAATGGAGAATTTCCCGGCATGGGGACGGGAGCGGCAGAGCCTCTTTTCACGATTCCTTATTTCATTTTTTATCACCATTCATTTATTTTATGCGCATTTTATTAATTTTTTCAGATACTCCGCTTTAGTTGCACACCTGTTATTCACATTCTATTTACATCACCTTTTATCTTCGGGGAAGCTTCCGTCCTGTTTTTACACGGCCAATCATGAATGCGAAACCCCAGCAGGGAATAAAAAAGAATGAAGACCTTCAAGCTACACTCAAAAACGGACAGGAGAAGAGCGGGAAACCCACTCTCCCAGCCGCCTTTCCTGTTCTGGAAACAGGCTCCAGAAAAGAACTGCAAATCACCTGGAACGATTTTCCAGACCGGGATCAGCTTCAAGAGTTATACACATCTTATAAACATGTTATTATCAAACCTCCCATGATTTGCTGTGATTTTTGCCGTCATCGGCAAAGTTTCATAACAGGCGGCATCAAGGAAAACACCGGAAACGGCTCTGACCGGGAGAAGGCTGTTTCCCGTAGATTTCTTCCAGATATTGAAGAGAAGAGTTACCGCCACCGTTATCACATTCATATTATTAAGCCACAAAATGCACCATTCTCGTGCTTTTTTTCAAGCACCAGAGGATCAGACGTCCGCAAATATTTTCACGTACGCATTTCTCCCGGAGCACGGATTTTCCATCCATTTCCGCAGGACAGAATGAGAGTAAACGGAAGGATTTAAAAACGCATGGCCATGAATGGCTGTTTCCACGGCAAGCGTGACGCCAATTGTCCTTGTTCCAAACGCGGACGAACGGTAGATTTTCCGCGCCATATGACCAGAGCATCCAGAATAGAACGCCTTGATTATCTGAAGGACCAATTGAGCAAAAGGATTGTTATCCTGGATGGCGCCATGGGCACCAATATCCAGAAGTTCAGGCTGGGAGAGGAGGATTACCGCGGGGAACGTTTTGCGGATACGGAGCGCTACCCCAACGACCTGAAGAATAATAACGACCTGCTCGTCCTGACCAGGCCGGAGGTGATCCTAGACATCCACCGCCGCTTTCTGGGTACGGGGCATGCGGATATCCTGGAAACGTGCACGTTCAGCGCTACCAGCATCGGCCAGCATGATTATTTCTGGCACCGTCCGGAAGAAGGGCGCCGCAAGGACCAGGAGTATTTCCAGGAGGTGGTGGACGCTCCTGAATTGAAGTCCCTGATCCGGGAAGTGAATTTGGCCGCCTGCGCCCTTGCCCGCCAGGCATGTGACGAAGCGGAAGCGTCAGACGGCAGGCCGCGCCTGGTGGCCGGCTCCATCGGTCCCATGCCCGTTACCTGCTCCCTGTCCCCGGACGTGAACGATCCCGGCTTCCGGGCCGTGAATTTCCGCCAGCTGAGGCAAGCCTACCGCGACCAGGTTCTGGCCCTGCTGGAAGGAGGAGTGGACATGCTGCTGGTGGAGACGATTTTCGACACGCTGAACGCCAAGGCGGCCCTGTTCGCCATTGAAGAGATTTTTGAGGAACAGCCGGAGGACGCCGTTCCGGTCATGGTGTCCGTAACGCTGACGGACAAGGCCGGGCGCACGCTGTCCGGCCAGACGATTGAAGCGTTCTGGAATTCCATTCGTCACGTCCGCCCTTTTTCCGTGGGCATCAATTGCGCCCTGGGGCCGGACCTGATGCGCTCCTTTGCGGAAGAGCTTTCCGGCCTGGCGGATTGCTACGTGTCCATTTACGCGAATGCCGGGCTTCCCAACCCTCTCAGCCCCACCGGCTACGACCTTCTTCCGGAGGACATGGCCCGGTTCATGAAGGAGTATGCCTCCCTGGGCCTGCTGAATATCGTAGGCGGCTGCTGCGGGACCACTCCGGAGCATATCGGCGCCATTGCTGCAGCCATGGAAGGGGAGCCTCCGCGCATTCCGGCTTCCCAGGAGCCCGCGCTGCGCCTGTCCGGATATGAAGCGTACAATCATACGCGGGAGAAGAATACCCTTTTTGTGGGGGAACGCTGCAATGTGGCGGGTTCCCCCAAATTTGCGCGCCTGATTCGTGAAGGGAATTATGAGGAAGCGGTATCCATTGCCCGCCAGCAGGTGGAGAATGGAGCCGTGGTGCTGGATTTCTGTTTTGACGACGGCCTGATCGACGGTCCCGAGGCCATGGTCCGCTTTCTTAATCTCGTTTCCGCGGAGCCGGATATTGCCCGTGTTCCCTTCATGGTGGATTCCTCCAAATGGGAAGTATTGGAGGCCGGCCTGCAATGCATGCAGGGCAAGGGAATCGTGAATTCCATTTCACTGAAGGAGGGGGAAGAGGAGTTCCTGAAGAAAGCGGCGCTGATTAAAAAGTACGGCGCTGCTGCCGTGGTGATGGCTTTTGACGAACAGGGGCAGGCTTCCAATTACGACGACCGCGTCCGCATCGCCAAACGGGCCTATGACCTGCTGGTGGAGCGGGTGCAGTTCCCTCCGGAGGATATCATTTTTGACCCGAACGTGCTGACCGTCGGCACCGGCATTGCGGAACACGCCAATTACGCGCTAGATTTCTTCAAGGCAGCAGGCTGGATTTCCCGGAACCTTCCCCACACCCACATTTCCGGCGGCATTTCCAATGTCTCCTTCGCCTTCCGCGGCAATAATCCGGTGCGGGAGGCCATGCATTCCGCCTTCCTGTACCACGCCACGCGGCAGGGGCTGGACATGTGCATCGTGAATGCCGGGATGCTGGAGGTGTACGATAATATTCCCAAGGACAGGCTGGAGCTGATTGAAGACGTTCTGCTGAACCGGAATCCGGACGCTACGGAACGCCTGACGGATTACGCTGAAAAACTGGCCGCGGAGAAGACGGAAGACGGAAAGGAAAAGAAGCCCGTGCTGGCCTGGCGGGAGCAGGACGTCGCCAAACGCCTGGAGTATTCCCTCATCAAGGGCATTACCGAGTTCGTGGATGCGGATACGGCGGAGGCGTTCCGGGAGCTGGGCTCTCCGCTGAACGTGATCGAAGGCCCGTTGATGGACGGCATGAAAGTCGTCGGGCAATTGTTCGGGGACGGCAAGATGTTCCTGCCCCAGGTGGTGAAGAGCGCCCGCGTGATGAAGCAGGCCGTGGCATGGCTCACTCCGTACATTGAAGCGGACAGCAAGGGTTCCTCCAAGACGGGAAAAGCCGTGATCGCCACCGTGAAGGGGGACGTGCATGACATCGGCAAGAATATCGTCGGCGTGGTGCTGGGCTGCAACGGCTTTGAGATGATTGACCTGGGCGTAATGGTCCATTGCGATACCATTCTGGACCGGGCGGAAGCGGAACAGGCGGACCTGGTGATGCTTTCCGGCCTGATTACCCCTTCCCTGGAGGAGATGTCCCACGTGGCCGCGGAGATGGAGCGCCGGGGGATGACCATTCCCCTGATGGTGGGGGGAGCCACCACATCCGCCCTGCACACGGCCCTGAAAATCGCCCCCCATTACAAGGGTGCCGTGGTTCATACGGTGGACGCCTCACAGGTGGTGCCCGCTGCCGCCTCCCTGGTGAGCGAGAAGAAGGATTCCTACATTGCCGCCGTGAAGGCACGGCAGGAGGAGTTGCGCAACAGGCATGAAAACAAGCCCGTCCGCGACCTCCTGCCCCTGGAGGAAGCCCGTGAACTGCGCTGGAAGGGGGCGGAGGACGGCTAC
>OFLZ01001676.1_pt1 | contig 12123 bp, 9 predicted proteins | sample 1541321 | NCBI WGS metagenome assembly OFLZ01 (sample SAMN04209223, study PRJEB22552) | human gut metagenome | biome: gut; material: feces | host: Homo sapiens | place: USA: Oklahoma | reverse complement strand
CTGGTTCAACTTTAGGTAAATCAGAAGTTGAACCCATAATAATAGCAACTTTCATCTTTCTCTCCTTTTTAGAATAATCCTATAATTTTTCCATCTTCATCAATATCCATATTGACAGCGGCTGGACGTTTTGGAAGTCCTGGCATACGCATAATATCACCAGAAATAGCCACCAAGAATCCTGCTCCAGCAGATGGAATAATATCATTTGTTATGCGGCGGCTACGCCCTGCTGCAATCCCGGCGGACAGACCTTTTTTCAAGATTTTTAAGCGATATATCTGATATATTTTGCTGAGCGCTCTCGAAAGCATTGCGCCGTATTAGCATAGGCTTTTATATATAATATAATATTTAATTATAACTGTCAAATGATATAGACAGGCTAAAAGTATTGTATGAATATAAAATTATTTCTTATCTGTGATTATAATCGTCCATTCTCTCACCTGAGCGTCGGCAAAAGCATAAAAATAAAACCGCCAAAAGCTCCTGCTCCCGGCGGTTACGATTTTATTGTTTTATTGTTCGTCTCTTTGTCTCTTTAGATTTTCCTTATGTTTTCTGATAAACTCAGCTTCCGCCTTGTCGCCGGCGCCTTCTAAGATCTCCAGAAGTTCGAGACCTTCATCCAGCTTTCCCTGCTCTATCAAAGCGGTAGAAATATTCAGATACCATACTATTTCGCCTCTCATGGTCTTAGGACGGCAGTTCATGGCCAGAAGATCGCTGTAGAACTGTTTAGCGTCTCCGCTGTTTCCGTATTTATCCACGACTTTTTTCAGCTCTTTTGAAAAGCCCGAAGAAAGGCGTGCATTTATAAATGCAGGGATAGCCAGGAAAATTATGGCGACTATGAAAAGAGCGCCTAATATAACCGCTACCACACCCCAAAACGAGTGGACGGAACCCTTTACCATGTATAAATACAGAATTTCTACCAATATAAGAAGAAGCAGCATATAATATGATCTTCTCTTGTCATTTTTTTCGTATTGTTCTCTTTTTTCTCTTAATTCTTCAGGAGCGTATTTTATCATTATCCTCTTTTAAACTTTAAACCTTTCATAAGTATGTTCACTTTTGAGTGATTACATATCAGCATATCAGAACGAGAGAAATAAATCAACTCTATTGATAATAATTTTGCCAAGCCGGGCTCATAATATTTGCGTCAGTTTTGGAAAGAATAAAAATAAAAAAGGAGATTATAGATATGGCAGTTAATTTGAGAGGAAAGAGCTTTCTCACGCTCATGGATTTTGGGCCTGAGGAGATCAGATATCTGCTGGATCTGGCCAAAGACCTTAAGGCTAACGCCAGATCAGGCATAAGAAGTCAGATGTTAAAAGGAAAAAACATCTGTCTTTTATTTGAAAAGACGTCGACCAGGACTCGGTGCGCCTTTGAAGTTGCCTGCTGCCAGGAAGGCGGAAATGTGACTTTTCTTGACAGCAAGAGTTCTCAGATGGGTAAAAAGGAGTCTTTGGAAGACACGGCCAAAGTACTGGGGCGGTTTTTTGACGGAATAGAATACAGAGGCTACGATCAAAGCGTAGTTGAAAACCTGGCTAAATACGCAGGCGTTCCCGTATGGAACGGGCTCACGGATGTGGATCATCCCACCCAGATATTGGCGGATATGATGACTATAGAAGAACACGTACCAAAGCCGCTTTCGCAGGTAAAAGTAGTTTTCTGCGGCGACGTGAGAAATAATATGTCTTACGCATGGATGCAAGGGTGCGCCAAGATGGGAATGAACTTCACAGCATACGGTCCCAAAGAACTGGCGGAGCAGATAGACCCGGATGTCATCAGGCGGACAAAAGAAGTGGCCGAAAAGACCGGCGCCGTCATAGAAATATCGTCAGACGAGAATTCTCTCGCCGGAGCCGATGTGATATATACCGATATATGGGCGTCCATGGGAGAAGAGGATCAGATACCGGCAAGAGTAAAATTGCTCACTCCTTACAGAGTGACGGAAGAGATGCTGAAAAAGACCGGTAATAAGGACGTGATATTCATGCACTGCCTGCCTTCGTTCCACGATTTTGAAACGACTCTGGCCAAAGAGCAGAACGAAAAAGGCTACGATATACGCGAAGTCACCGACGAAGTATTCAGATCAAAGAATTCAAAAGTATTTGACGAAGCGGAAAACAGGATGCACACCATCAAATCAGTAATAGTGGCAACTATAGGTTAGTCTCCGCGGCAGTATCTAAAGAAAGGAGACAAGCTTTATGAAAAAAGGAATACACAATTATTCTGAAATCGGAAAATTGAACAGAGTCCTCCTTCACAGACCCGGCAGAGAATTAGAAGCTCTTACGCCGGCCACCATGGAGAGACTTCTGTTTGACGATGTTCCGTATCTTAAAGAAGCGCAGAAAGAACATGACCAGTTCGCAAAAGTATTGAAAGACAACGGCGTAGAGGTCATATATTACGAGAAAGAGACTGCAAAGGCCCTGAAAGAGACAGCCGTGAGGGAAGAATTTGTCAGCAATATGATAGAACTCAGTTTCATAGAATCTGAGGGAATGAAGCAGGCTATCAGATCATTTCTGATGAGCCTCGAACCTGAGAAGATGGTGGAAGAAATCATATCAGGTGTAAGACGCGATGATCTGGGAGAAGTAAAGACGGGATCGCTGTCAGATCTTGCTCAGTCCGATTATCCCTTTGTCATGGATCCGATGCCCAACTTGTATTTTACCAGGGATCCGGGAGCGTGCATAGGAGACGGTATCAATATACACCACATGCACACCCCTGCCAGAAGGAGAGAGTCCCTCCTGTTAAAATATATGTTTGAACATGATCCTGACTTTGCCACAGAAGGAAATAAGCAGTTTTATGATATTTACGACGACTATTCGGTAGAAGGCGGAGACGTTCTGGTACTGTCCAAAGATATGGTCGCCATAGGGTACTCCGAGAGGACTACCATAGCCGGAATAGAAAACTTTGCGGAAAATCTCCTGAAAAATTCGGGATTCAAAAAGGTGATAGTCTTTGATATACCTAAGTGCAGGGCGTTCATGCATCTTGATACCGTATTCACTATGGTTGACTACGATAAGTTTACTATCCATCCGGAGATAGAAGGCCCCCTTTCGGTGTACGAGCTCACTCTGGGCAAAGACGGAAAATTGGAATTTGACACTTTAGTGGGAGATCTGGACAAATTACTTGCAAAGGAGCTTAAGCTCCCTTCTGTAGAACTGATACGATGTGGAGGAGGAGACCTCATAGCTGCTCAGAGAGAACAGTGGAACGACGGTTCAAATACTCTCTGCATAGCTCCGGGCACTGTAGTCACGTATGAAAGAAACTATGTTACCAATGATCTGCTGGACAAACACGGTATAAAAGTCCTGACTATACCCAGCGCCGAGCTTTCCAGGGGAAGGGGAGGCCCGAGATGTATGTCTTGTCCGGTGAATCGTCAGGATCTGCAATAAGGAGGTTATATGTCAGAAAAGATAGTTATAGCTTTAGGCGGCAACGCTCTTCAGTCCGGGAAAGATCAGCCCACTGCCGACGCGCAGCTTAAAGTAGTAAGAGAGACCAGTGAAAAGATAGCGCAGATATGCCAGAGAGGATATGAAATAGCCGTAGTCCACGGAAACGGACCGCAGGTAGGAAGAATACTGCTTGCTTCTGAAGCTGCTAAAGACGTTACGCCGGTGATGCCTTTCGATGTATGCGGAGCCATGTCTCAGGGATATATAGGTTACCATCTGCAGCAGTGTATAAAATATTCTCTTAACAGATGCAACAGAGATATACCCGTAGTCACGGTAGCGACTCAGATGATAGTAGAAGAATCCGACCCGGCCTTTAAAAATCCGACCAAGCCTATAGGGCCTTTCTATTCAGAAGAAGAAGCTGAGAAGCTGTCTGCAGAAAAAGGCTACGTGATGAAAGAAGACTCCGGGAGAGGATACAGGCGTGTAGTAGCCTCGCCGCTGCCCAGAAGGATAGTTGAGATTTCAGCTATAAAAAAATTGTGGAACTCCACCGTGGTGATAAGCTGCGGAGGCGGCGGAATACCTGTCATAGAAAAGCAAGACGGCAGGCTGGAGGGCGTAGCGGCTGTAATAGATAAGGACTTTGCGGCAGAGCTTCTGGCCGAACAGGTTCATGCCGATACACTGCTAATATTGACAGAAGTAGAGAAAGTAGCCATAAACTTCAATAAACCCGACCAGCGTGATATCAAGTCTATGAATCTCATAGAAGCAGACCGGTACTGCACACAGGGGCAGTTCGCCCCGGGGAGCATGCTTCCAAAGGTAGAGGCAGCCATGAAATTTGTTAGAGCCAATCCCGAAAAGAAAGCCATAATAACTTCCCTTTCAAAGGCCTTAGAAGCTCTCGAAGGAAAGACAGGGACGACCATAACATTTGCATAAAAAAACGGGCTTATCTGTAAGCCCATTTTTTTATGAGAATCTGGATGATCCCTGCCGCCGGCACCGCCAGCAACATTCCTATTATACCGCCGAAGTAGCCGAATATACTTACCGAAAGAAGCACGAACAGCGGGTGAAGACCTGTAGAAGATCCTACGACTTTAGGATAGATATAATTGCTGTCTATCTGCTGCACGCCCAAAAGAGCGAGAACCGCGATTATAGCCTGCCCCAGGCCGTTTGTCGTCAGGGCCACTAAGAAAGCCGGCACCATTCCGAAGAAAGGACCGAAATAGGGGATTATATTCAGCAACCCTCCTATTATTCCTATTATTACGGCATATTCTACTTTTACCAGGGACAGGGCCAGGGATGAGAGAAAAGCTACGATGAGGCTGTCTATCAGGGCTCCTTTGATAAAAGTCGTTAGAACGTTGTTTATCTCGCCTAATATTTCATTCGTGACTCCGTGAACTTTCTGTTTAAGAATCATGGACAGAAATTTCTGCCATAGAGACAGAAAAAACTCCTTGTCCTTTAACAAGTATATGCTGGCCACAAGGCCGATGAACAGGCTGATAAGGCTACCTGCGAAGGTAGTGATAAATTGTATTATTCCTGTAAAAGAGAACTTGTCACGAATCCAGTCTGCCAGAGCGCTCTTAAATTGGCTCACGTCGGCGTACTGAGATATGAAGGACGTGATATTTTCAAAAGAACTCTCAAAATAGTCGTAGACATTTGCCGCCGTCTCCTCTATTCCACCTGAAGGCAGAGCTCCTAATATGAGGACGACAAAGGCATATATTATTAAAAGAAGGATCATTAAAACGGCGGCATAAGTGATAAATATGGCCGTGCTTCTTCCCTTGGGAGTCTCCTGAGGAAGGGGCTCGTGAGGACTTCCCGCTATCTTGAGCCGCACCCATTCAACGGCCGGATTAAAAAGGTAAGCCAGCACCAGTCCGATCATGAGAGGGGAAAGCGCATGAAAAATCACTGCGATGATCTGCCAGAAACCGCTCAAAATATCCAAGAAAAAATTATCCATCTTGCCTGATCCTCCTACGGGTAGTATGATATAAAAAACAAAAATTTATGAGGAACAAATATGAAAAAGATAGAACTGCTGGCGCCGGCCGGAGGCAAGGCGCAGTTTATAGCCGCTGTGGAGAACGGAGCAGACGCCATATATATAGGAGGGAAGAACTTCAGCGCCAGAGCAGGAGCTCAGAATTTTTCCGATGAAGAGGCCGAAGAAGCCATAGATTACGGCCACCTGAGAAATGTCAGGACTTATGTGGCCATGAATACTTTGATGGATGACAGTGATCTTAAACCGGCGTATGAACAGGCCAGGCGCTACTACGAGATGGGCGCAGACGCTCTGATAATACAGGATCTCGGTCTTGGCAGAATACTTAAGAAATATTTACCGGACATGCCTCTGCACCTTTCCACTCAGGCGGGAGTATGCAACGGGCAAGGGGTTAGCGCCGCTGCCCGGCTTGGGTACGAGAGAGTAGTACTGGCAAGAGAAACCAACGCACAGGAAATAAAGAAGGCGGCAGAAAAAAACGTAGAGATAGAAGTCTTCGTCCACGGAGCCCTATGTATATGCTATTCGGGGCAGTGTCAGCTGAGCAGGTGGATAGGAGGACGATCGGGCAACAAGGGCACCTGCGCTCAGCCGTGCAGACTTCCGTATAGAGGATCTGACGGAAAATATCCTCTCAGCCCCAGAGACCTTTGCCTCATAGGAGATATAAAGCAGTTATGGGAACTGGGAGTAACTTCGTTCAAGATAGAGGGACGTATGAAATCTCCCGAATATGTAGCTGTAGTAACTTCCATATACAGAAAATACATAGATCGCTGCATCAGGGGAGAAGGCTGCAGCGTTTCGCCCGAAGATATGGAAAGGCTTAAGCAGATATTCAACAGAGGAGGCTTTACGAAGGGGTATCTTCACGGCGATCCTGGCTCTGAACTCATGGCCGCGGATTTTTCAAAGAATTCCGGAGTATATGTGGGCAAAGTGGCAAGAGACAGCAGAGGACCTCTGACAGAGATCACTGATATGCCGGACTTTGATAAGAGAAGACCCATAGAAAAGGGAGATTATGTAGAGATAAGAAGTGAAAAACTTACGGGAAATCTGGTCACTTATATCCGCCAAAAGAACGACAATATAGTAATAGGAGATATAAAGGGCAGCGTATCCAAAGGCGACGAAGTATACAGGCTGATTTCTGAGACCCAGATGAAAGAGGCTAAAGCGACCTTTGACAATATAGACTTTAAAGAGGGAAAATACTTCAGAAAAACACCTGTGACCATGGATCTTAAACTGATTGTGGGAAAAGAGATGAGTCTCTTTGCCTCTTCTTTGGGGGAAACGGTAAAGGTCACGTCGGACGTTTTGCCTGAACCTTCAAAGAGCGGCGTGAGTTTTGCTGAAACGGCGGAGAACCAGCTTATGAAGACCGGTGGAACCGTATTTTGTGTTGAAAGAATAAGGATACACGAACCTGAGCCATCGTTTGCATCCATATCTTGTATAAACAGTCTGCGCAGAGAAGCATTGTCTCTCTTAGAAAAGGAGATCATACGAAAGTACAAGAAGGCAGCGCCGGCGGCCGTCATATCCAGCGAGCCGCCAAGGGAAGAAGAGGACATTCTCGAAATATACTTTGCAGAAGGAAAACTTGACAGCAGCATAATAGACAAGGCCCTTTCTGTAAAGAAGAACGTCAGATGCGCCGTACCGGCTGCCGATTATGCGGAGTTTAAGAAAACTCTGAATGAGAACTACAGAGGAATAGATGTGCGCCCGTATCTAACCCCTATGGAAAAGATAGACGAACTTAAAATTGCGCAGATAGAAGAACAGCTGCAAGACAGAACCTGCCCCGTGTATGTAAATAATATAGGCCAGATAGAGGCTTTTAAAAGAATGGGGCACAGGATATACGGGGATCACGGTCTCAATGTGACTAATGCAGAAGCCCAGGAGGCGTACAGACAGCTCGGTGTGATATGGTCGTGGCCTTCTCTGGAAAAAGCCCATAGCTGGCAGGGGAATTATCCTCTGATGGTAACGGAACATGAATTCAGATCCGGCGGGCTTACAGACAGAAAAGGACAGCAGTATGACGTTATGTTTTATGAGGGAAGTCACAAAGCGGTGATAAGGAGCAAAAAATCCCCTGTCATGTGGGAAAAGGCAGGCCGGATGAGAGCAATAAGAGTCTATTTTTAACATGGACTTCTGAAATCCTCAATCTATTGAAATGCTGGGAATAAAAGCCACTGGCATGTATCGAAAAAAATGCACAAAAAAACGAAAAAAATGTTTGACTATCATGTATACACGGGTATATTATAGACATGGTGAAACTGTTATGTTCTTAACGAATACAAGATATTGTGCAGGTAACCATTTTTTAACGGCGACATTTGTATACAATATACAAAAACTTAAAATGTACAAAGAAAATAGGAGGAGATGTATAGTATGAGAAAAGAGTGGGAAGGCTTTGTCGAAGGCAGCTGGACAGAAAACATTGCGGTAGAAGAATTTATTCATTTAAACTATAAGCCATATGACGGTGATGCAAGCTTCCTGGCAGGACCTACTGCCAGAACAAAAGAATGTTCTGACAAAGTACAGGAACTGCTGGTAGAAGAGAGAAAAGCAGGCGGCACTTTAAAAGTAGACGCAAGCAGAATCATGAGAATCAACGCTTTCGAGCCTGGATACATCGTACCGGGAAAGGATGTTATCGTTGGACTTCAGACAGATGAACCGCTTAAGAGAGGCATTTGTCCGTTCGGCGGAATCAAGATGGTAAGAGAAGAAGTCGCTGAATTCGGAGAAAAGCTTCCGGAAGAAATCGACAAAATGTTTGACTATATAACTACTCATAACGACGGAGTATTCAAGGCATATTCCAAAGAAATGAGACAGGTAAGACACCTTGGCTTTATCACAGGTCTTCCTGATGCTTACGGCCGCGGAAGAATCATCGGCGACTACAGAAGAGCTGCTCTGTACGGTATCGACTTCCTCATCGAAGAAAAGAAGAAAGATCACGAAATGATCGCTTCCAGACACGTGATGAGCGAAGAGAACATCAGAACAGCAGAAGAAATCACTAACCAGATCACTGCCCTCAAAGAAATCAAGAAGATGGCAGAAAGATACGGTTACGACATATCCGGACCTGCAAAGGACGTTAAGGAAGCAATCCAGTGGACATATTTCGCTTACCTTGCAGGAATCAAAGAAGAAAACGGCGCAGCAATGTCCATCGGAAGAACTTCCACTTTCATCGACATCTATGCAGAGAGAGACCTTGCTCGCGGAACATATACAGAAGAGCAGATTCAGGAATTCATCGACGACTACATCCTGAAGCTGAGAGTTGCAAGACACCTGAGAACTACCGAGTACAATGAGCTGTTCGGCGGAGACCCGATGTGGATCACCGAAGGTATCGGAGGCGTAGGCAAAGACGGCAGACATAAAGTTACAAAGAACTCCTTCAGAGTTCTCCAGACTCTGTACAATTTGGGACCTGCTCCAGAACCAAATCTTACGGTTCTGTGGTCAAAGCACCTGCCTGATCCGTTCAAGAAATACTGCGCTCAGGTTTCCATCGACACCGACTCCATCCAGTATGAGAACGATGACAAGATGAGACCTGCTTACGGTGAAGACTACTCCATCGCTTGCTGCGTATCGGCTATCCAGATGGGAGAGCAGATGCAGTTCTTCGGAGCAAGATGCAACCTTGCAAAGATCCTGCTGCTGGGATTAAACGGCGGTATTGACGAAAGAACAGGAGAGCACGTTGGACCTCAGATGGAATCCGTAGGAGACGGTCCTATCGACTTCAACGAAGCTTGGGATAGATTCAACGTTTACCTTGCATGGCTGTGCGAGCTGTATGTAAACATCATGAACATCATCCACTTCATGCACGATAAGTATGACTTCGAACGTTCCCAGATGGCGTTCCTGGATTCAGAAGTAAAGAGACTGATGGCATTCGGAGTTGCAGGATTCTCTGTAGCAGCAGACTCCCTGTCAGCTATCAAATATGCAAAAGTATATCCTATCAGAGACGAAAACGGCGTTATCGTTGACTTCAGAACTGAAGGCGAGTTCCCTAAATACGGAAACGACGACGACAGAGTAGACGACATCGCAGTTAAGATCTCCGAGAGAACTATAGAAGAACTGAGAAAGCACCCTACTTACAGAAATTCCGTACACACTCTCTCCGTACTGACCATTACTTCCAACGTAATGTACGGAAAGAAGACAGGAAACACTCCTGACGGAAGAAGAGCAGGTACTCCGTTCGCTCCTGGCGCTAACCCAATGCACGAGAGAGACAACCACGGTGCAGTAGCTTCCTTAAACTCAGTATCCAAGATCGACTGGGATACTTGTCAGGACGGAGTTTCCAACACCTTCTCCATCACTCCTGCCGCATTAGGTAAGGAAAAGGACGACAGAGCAACTACTCTGGTAGGACTGCTTAACGGTTACTTCGACAGAGGAGCTCACCACCTGAACGTAAACGTTCTCAACAGAGACTTGCTGGAAGACGCTTACGAAAATCCTGAAAAATACCCTAACTTAACCGTAAGAGTATCGGGATACGCAGTAAGATTCAACGCGCTGTCCAAGAACCATCAGAAGGAAGTCATCGCAAGAACGTTCCACCAGAACGTATAATTGTGAACCACCATTCTTTGATAAAATAAAATGCTTTAAGCATGCGAGGTGCCCTTTTGAGAGCACCTCGCATGTTATTCAGATGAGAATGTCTTGCGTGCCGAAGCAAGCCGCAGGGCACAGTAAAACGGCAGACTTGAATTAGGAGGCAGAGATGAAAGGCAGATTACATTCCGTGGAAACTTTTGGAGCCGTGGACGGTCCTGGGATCAGAACTGTGTTTTTTATGCAGGGGTGTCCCGCAAGATGTCTGTATTGCCATAACCCGGATTCGTGGGGAGAAGACGGAGGAAGAGACATAGAGATAGACGAGATAATACACTGGGCCGTAAGGGGGATGCCGTATTACGGAGATAAGGGCGGAGTGACTTTTTCCGGCGGGGAGCCTCTCCTTCAGGGAGAATTCCTCATAGAGGCCATAAAGGCTCTCAAAGAGAAAGGAATAAACACTGCGGTGGACACCAGCGGAACATATCTCGATGAGTTTACAGATGAAGTGATACAAAATTGCGATCTCGTACTGCTGGATATAAAACATCCGGATCCCGAGCGATTTAAAATAATAACCGGTAGGGATCAGGAGACTCTGTTTGATCTCATAGATATCATAAACAAACATGATAGACATGTATGGATAAGAAATGTGATAGTACCGGATATAAACGATACGGAAGCCGATATAGAGGCTCTCAATGAGTTTATAAGGAGAATAAACCATATAGATAAGGTAGAACTGCTGGGCTATCACACTATGGCCGTAGAAAAGTACGGAAAGTTAGGCATAACATATAGGCTTAAAGGAGTCCCTCCGATGGATGCAGACCGGCTGGCGGAACTTAAAAAGCTGGTAGAATGGAAAGAAGAATAAAGTATGAGATTGAAAAGTCCCGGCCATGTGGCCGGGACTTTTGATGTGTTTTATTTTCTCGTAATGCTTAGATCAGAATTAAGCCTCCAAAGCTTTCAGAGCAGCTTCTTTTTCCGCTTCTCTTTCTTCCAGTATTCTCTGATACTCTTCTTCGGTCATCTTGGCCATGGTGATTCCTGTGAATCCGAAGATTATGGAAACTATAGGGTTGAGCCAGTTGAGAATAGCATACGGTATGTAGCCGCTGTTCACACCCAGGAACGATCTCATGGTCGCGCCGCAGGTGTTCCAAGGGAAGAAGTTTGAAGTGATAGTTCCGCAGTCCTCGAGACATCTCGACAGGTTCTTAGGAGCCAGTCTTCTGTCTTCGAACGCTTCCTTAAACATTCTGCCAGGCAGTACCAGCGATAAGTACTGGTCGCAGCAAACTGCGTTGACGAATAAGCACGAGAATTCTGTCGCCAGAACCAGTCCGCCGGTTCCTTTTGCCATCTTGAGCAGAATATTTGCGAAGGAACCCATGATGCCCGTGCAGTCTACTATACCGCCGAAGCACATCGCAAACAGGATGATGGATATAGTCCACATCATTCCCTGGCTTCCTGCGCAGGACAGAAGATCTGCCAGCTTTTCTATTATCGGTGACGGATTTTCAGGGAGCTGTCCCATGGATACGCCGTTGTTCAGAATATTGAATACATTGGCCGGAACGTCAGTCTTGCTAACTTCTGCAGCGACTAATGCTGATTCAACAGAAGCCTTGTTCATGAACATGAACGGTATTCCGATCAGCACTCCGCCAAACAGTGAAGGTATGGCAGGAAGCTTGAGCGCTACCGCTACTATTACAAATATCGGCGGCAGCAGAGCTATTATACTTACGTTAGAAGAAGCCTTGATAAAGTCTTCTACTTCTGATATAACGCTCAGATCTACTTCATTGCCGGATGAGAACATGAATCCCATGACGGTATATGCTATGAGGGCGATAACAAGAGATGTACCTGTAGTGTAGATCATGTGTTTGATATGATCGAACAGGGTAGCGCCTGCCATTGCAGGAGCCAGGTTTGTAGTAT
>OFLZ01001667.1_pt1 | contig 12173 bp, 8 predicted proteins | sample 1541321 | NCBI WGS metagenome assembly OFLZ01 (sample SAMN04209223, study PRJEB22552) | human gut metagenome | biome: gut; material: feces | host: Homo sapiens | place: USA: Oklahoma | reverse complement strand
ATAAAAAGGGCCGCCGGAAATCCGACGGCCCTTTTTATGAAAGAGTGAATTTTACTTATATGTATAATTTTCTGTTCCTCCGGGCAATCCCCGAGTCCCAGAAAACTATAACGCATTTTGAAATTTAGAGCTCAGACAATTAAGCCTCTGTCTCAGCCTCTGTTGTCTCCTCAGCCTCATCAGCTGCTGCCTCTGTCTCCTCGTCTGCAGCTGCCTCTGTTGTCTCTTCCTCAGCTGCCTCTGTTGTCTCTTCCTCGGCTGCCTCTGTTGTCTCCTCCTCAGCTGCCTCTGTTGTCTCTTCCTCAGCTGCTGCTGTTGTCTCCTCAGCTGCTGCTGTTGTCTCAACTGCTGCTGTTGTCTCTGTAGTTGTCTCTGTGCTTCCGCATGCTGTTAAAGCAAATGCTGTTAAAGCTGCTGCTGCAAATAAAACTGTTTTCTTCATATTTTTTTTCCTCCTCATTTTACAACAAAGTTATAAAATATTCTGTCACAGAGGTTTTTTGTTTGCCTCCTCATGACATATCCATAGTATAGTGATTTTTTTTAAAAAATCAAGAGCCTCTCAAAAAATTCATGAAGTTTTAATAATTCTGTTCTTTATTTTTTATGCTTTTACAGCACTTTTTTATTTTTCTGTGTTTTTATTCCCCAAAAGCGTTTTTACAAGAGCCGGTATTTCCGTCAGGGTACGTATCTCACAGGAAGCCAGGCTTCTGTCAAAGGCAAATCTGTTATCGATCAGGGCCGCCACCTTCATCCCCGCCCGGCTGGCAGCTGTGATACCGACAGTGGAATCTTCTATGACAAGGCACTCTCCAGGCTCTGCTCCCAGCTTTTCTGCTGTATAGAGATAAATCTCCGGATCCGGTTTGCTTCTCTTAAACATGCCGCCGCTTACCATAATCTCCAGCCTCTCCTTTACATGATTCAATGTAAGAATATGATCCACCTGTTCCAGATTAGTGGAGGAAGCCACCGCCAGCTTGAGTCCCATCTCCCTCAGCTGATCCATCACCGGCAGAATTTCAGGTCTGAAAATGGCGCGGTAATCTACCTCCTCAAATGCCCTTTTCCAGATTCCCCTGCTGTGATACTGCTCCCTCAGCTCCTCCCAGGTTTCGCCTGTTTTCAGAGCCTTCTCCATCACGTCCCAGCAGTCCTTTTTCGTCGTGCCGACCGTCCCGTAAAGCTCCTCGATCCTGATGTCCGGCCTCTTTTCTCTGGCAAACGCATACATGTATTTCAGGTACTCGCCCTCACTGTCAATAATCACTCCGTCCATATCGAAAATCACTGCTTTTATCATATTTCTGCAGAAGCTCCTTTCTCTGACTTTTCCTCTGTAGTTATCCTGGGCCGTTTTCTTTCCTCCGCCCGGACACTGACCCATGCATACATACAGTATAGAGAAGCTGCCGGCTCAGTTCAACTCTATTTTTCTGAATCTGCCCCGTTCTTCTGTTATCTCCCTCTTCTGCTGCATTGCTGCTTATTCTCTCTTCAGTTCTATAGAATAAATCTATAAATAAGTCTATTTTTTAGTTTTTTTGATTTTACAGTCCCCATAAATTTTACTAAAATAATCAGGGAAAATTCTGGTAAATGTGTGGTGCGGAACATGCAAAACACGTTTATTTTTATGTATTTTCAATTGTATATCGTTTTATCCCATAGAAATACAGCTGTTTCTAGATCTTATTTGCAAGCCGAACGCCATATCAACGCATTCAGAGGAGATGAAAATTATGTCAACAAAAAAAGATGATACCCCCGTCTCTGAGAGCCGCCTGGAGGACTCCCTGGGGCACCTGACAAGACAGCAGCTAAAAGAGCTGGAAGAAAAAGAAAAGACCCGCAGTCAGAAGATACTGGACTTCATTGTCATGATCCTGCCGGTTATCTGCGGTTTTATTGCCATTATTGAATACTGGGAGGTCCCTAACGGCAGCCCTAACAGCCAGCCCTACACCTATGTGGGCGTTGTGGCCGCCTTTATGGCTGTCTACGTCCTCTGCGCTCTTGCCGCTGCAGTCAAATACCGGAGAGGTGATCGAAGAACGGCAGAAAGCCTGCGCTACCGGGCGCCGCTCTGCTCTGCTTTCTTTCTCCTGCTTACCGGCTATGACTATCTGACCCTGAAGACAGGTATTCTGTCACAGCCATTTGTGCCCTGCATGAACAGCATTCTGAACATTGCCTGGGAAGACCGCGCCTATCTCTTAGAATGTACGCTGCACACGCTGCGCCTGCTGTTTTTGGGTTATTTTATCGGAATTGTCCTGGGGCTTGTCACAGGAATTACCTGCGGCTATTCGGAGAAGGCGAGATACTGGATCACTCCTGTCATAAAATTTCTGGGGCCTATCCCCACCTCCACATGGATCCCCATTATCATGGTCGTGGCGACCTCCCTGTTCAGGGGTGCAGTGTTTATTATCGCCCTTGGCTCATGGTTTGCCGTTACAGTCGCTTCCATGTCCGGCATTCAAAATGTGGACAAAGACTATTTTGACGCAGCGAGAACGCTGGGGGCCAGCGAAAGACAGCTGGTTTTTCAGGTGGCTATCCCCCACGCCATGCCCTCTATTCTGCAGGGGTGTACGCAGGCCATGAGCTCCTCCTGTGTCGCAATCATGATTGCTGAGATGATGGGAGTCAAGGCCGGACTGGGATGGTATATGAACTGGGCAAAATCCTGGGCCGCCTACGACAAAATGTTTGCAGCACTGTTTGTCATCTGCTTTATTTTTACTGTTGTGACAAAGGTGCTGGATCTGATTAAGCGCCGCGCCCTCAGATGGCAGAACGGAGTAGTGAAATAATGGCAGAACATACAGTTATTCTTCGATTAGACAATGTTTCAAAAAGCTTTGCAAAGGTAGAACAGGATGAGGTCACCCATGCCCTGAATGAAGTCAATCTCTCTATGGAGAGCGGGGAGTTCATCAGTCTGGTGGGACCCTCCGGATGCGGAAAATCTACCATTCTTCGCCTGGTTGCCGGGCTCATCCCGCCCACAACCGGCCATTTAACAGTCAACGGCAGGGAGATAGACGGGCCCTCCCCGGAACGGGGAATGGTATTTCAAAAGCCCACCCTTTTCCCCTGGCTGACGGTAGAAAAGAATATCTCCTTCAGCCTGAAGCTGCAGGGAAAACTGAAGGGGAATGAGGAAAAGGTAGAGCGAATGCTTAAAATCATTGGCCTGGAATCCTTCCGAAATGATTATCCCGGCCAGCTCTCCGGCGGTATGGCCCAGCGCGTCGCCCTGGTCCGCTCTCTGATCAATGAACCTGACATTTTACTGTTAGATGAACCGCTTGGCGCACTGGATGCGTTTACCCGCATGAATATGCAGGATGAGATCTTGAGAATGTGGCAGGAAAAAAAGCAGCTTGCGATTATGGTCACCCATGATGTAGATGAGGCCATTTATATGGGAACCAGGGTGATTGTCATGGATGCACATCCCGGCCGGATTGTTTCAGACATTCAGATCAGTCAGGCCTATCCCAGAGACCGATCCTCCGATTCCTTTGTGTCCTGCCGCAATGAGATCCTTAACTGCCTGCATTTCGGCAGGACAGGCGCCAAATAAGGCTGGCTCTGCAGCCCTGATTCCCTGATTGCTGGCTGAACCTATTCCAGGCACCCGTCAGCTCATGGTTCGGAGACGGTAAAACAAGTACAACAAGCGCAAACTTTTGGGCTTGTGTCAATAAATTCAAAAAAGCAAAAGGAGAGAAGTCAAATGAAAAAGTCAAATGCGAAACGAGTTCTGACAGCAGCCCTTGCCGGAATGATGGCCTTATCCCTGGCCGCCTGCGGCGAACAGGGCGGCGGCAATCCTGCCGAGAGCCAGAAATCAGCAGCGGAGACCACAGCCCCTGCACAGTCACAGGCTGCAGGCGGGGAGGAAAGTGGGGCAGACAGCACGGCAAACCGCCCTGAGGCCGTATCCGAGGAGGACTGGGCTGCCATGCAGAAGGAACCTGCCTTTGGAACTACGTTAAATTATCTGTTCAATGGCGGAGCCTGCGTATCTGCCGTATATCTCGCCGAGCAGCTGGGTTATTATGAGGATTACGGCATCCATGCTGAATATATCGAGGGCGAGTCTGTTGTCACCACCGTGGGCACAGGCAAATGCATGTGGGGAACTGACCACATTGCCACCATGCTCGTTCCCGTGACAAATGGGGTGGAGATGACCTTCGTGGCCGGCGCACACATGGGCTGTAAGTCCATCTATGTGTTCAACGACAGCGACATCCAGACAGCAGAGGATTTAAAAGGAAAGACCATTGCGATCCATGACGGTATCGGAAATTCCGATCAGAATATCATTTACCGTATGCTCGACGGAGAGGGAGTCGATCCCACCACAGAGGTAGAGTATCTCGATATCGCAGACAGCGCAGCCAGCGTGGCTGCCATGGAGAGCGGCGAGATTGATGCCTCCATTTTCTCAGATTACTTTGTTATCGCCAACTACAGTGACAAGATGCGCAAGGTATGCTCTATTACTCCTGACGAGCAGTTTGAAGGCGAGGTATGCTGCGTAACTGCCATGAACAACGATTTTATGGAGAAAAATCCCGTTCACGCAAAATATATTGTCAAGGCCATCAAGCGCGCGGGACAGTATGCACGCCTTCACTCCGAAGATGCTGTGCAGCTCATGTTCGATACAGACAAGATGACTGGCGAATTTGAGGATCAGCTGGAATTCTGGGATTCCCTGGATTTTGGTCTGTCTGACGCAATCACAGAGGAAGCTCTCAAAAATATTGCAGCCGACTATATCCGCCTCGGCGTAATCCAGAAGGAGGGACTCACTGCCGATGATGTCATGGAGATGGCCTGGTCAGGCATCTGCCCGGATGAAGAGGTGGAAGGCCTCACAGTAGGAGACCCCAAGGAGGTTGAGGGACGCACAGTAGAAGTACAGCATAAAGGAGAATAGAGACCCTCTTCACCTGCTTTGATACATTTTATGGCGCAGCCGCGTAAGCAGACAGACTGCACCTCCTTACTGCATCCCCATCTGCCGCGAGTTTGCGGCAGATGGGGATTTTTAATGCCGTTTCTGTTTTATGCCTGTTTTGTTTTTAATTTTTTACCTGCCTTCCCAAGCTTCCCTTATTCCATTGCCGTTCCAGCTTCCATCTCACAGTCCTTTCCCGTAAATTCTAACACTTTTATGAATTTTCCTTTGTCCCACTTGCGTCCGGCAGCTTTAGTGGTATACTTGAAACAGCTCAGCCTTCCGTTTTTCAGGGCAGACTGACCCCGGGCTGAGGCTTTATCACTTTCCGCACCGTATTGCAAAAAAGAATCCTGCGAAGCAGGACTTTCCGCCGCAGTGCGCTCTCCGCGGAGCATTTTTCCATAACAGGGAACAAAGTTTCCTGTTATAGAACATAAAGCTGACGCAAGTCAGCAGACAGGAGATTCATGATTATGAAACACACAGGGCCCCTTGCCTGGCTGGCCGGCATTGTCTGCGCCTTCTGCCTGATGATTGCCTTTCTCATCACATCGGTGGAAGCGGTCGTTTACTGGACGCCAGGCTATTTTGAAACAGAATATGAAACCTACCAGGTTCCCGAAACCGTTCACATGCAGATGGACGATCTCCTCTACGTCACAGAGGAGATGATGGCATATCTGAGAGGAAACAGGGATGATCTGCACATTGACACAGTGGTGGACGGGCAGGAAAGGGAATTTTTTAACGAGAGGGAGATTGCCCATATGGAAGATGTGAGAGAGCTCTTTATCGGTGCTCTCTATCTGCGGGCTGCCTGCCTTGCCGCTGCCGCTCTCTGCATAATCTTTCTGATTCTATCGAAGGCCAGCCTGCGCTTCGTCCTGCCGCGGGCTCTCTGCGCGGGAACGGGAATCTTTTTCATGCTGACAGCCGTTCTGGCAGCTGTTATATCCACAGACTTCACGAAATACTTTGTGATTTTCCACAAAATCTTCTTTGACAATGACCTGTGGATTCTCGATCCGGCCACGGATCTTTTGATTAACATTGTGCCTGAGCCGTTCTTTATGGACACTGCCGCCAGGATAGGAGTTACCTTTGGCCTGATGGTTCTGTTTCTCTTTGCTGTCTGTCTGGCTTTCATCCTCTTCACGAAGAAGAGAAAACCGCTCACTCCGGCCTTTACTAACAGAGGATAATCCGATATACTGTTAAATAAGCATTACATTTTTTACATTTATGTTACAAGAAATGTTTTTGCTGCGGCCGGAGCAGGAGACTGGGTCGGCCCGGCAGCTCCCTGTATAGAGAATAAAACCACGCAAAGGATTGAATATAGATGAAACAGAAATTTATACGCACGATTTTGTGCTTTTTTTTGACGGCTGCCGTTTCGGCCCATCCCGCCTATGCCTCCCAGGAATGGCCTTCTGATGTATCCATAGAGGCGGATGCCGGGATTGTCATGGATGCGGACTCAGGAACCGTCCTTTATGGAAAAAATATCCATGACACTTACTCCCCCGCCAGCATTACCAAGGTGCTCACCTCCATCATTGTCCTTGAAAACTGTGATCTGGATGAGATGGTCACCTTCTCAAAAAATGCTGTCTACAATGTGGAGGCTGACAGCTCGTCAGCCGGCTACGACACCGGAGATCAGGCCACCGTACGGGACTGTCTTTATGCCCTCCTCTTAAAGTCGGCAAACGAAGCGGCAAACGCCCTAGCTGAACATGTCGCGGGAACCACAGAGGCCTTTGCCGAGATGATGAATGAGAAAGCAAAGGAGCTTGGCTGCGTGGATTCCCACTTTGCCAATCCCAGCGGCCTGAACGACGAAAATCACTATGTCAGCGCCTACGACATGGCTCTGATTACCAGATACGCCTTCGAAAACGAGATATTTGAAGAGATTATTTCCACCACCTATTACGAACTCCCTCCAAATGCCAGAAATCCCGAGGGACTCGGCGTTTCCCCGGGAAATAAGCTTATCAAGAAAAATTTCCCCGAATACCGTCCCGATGTAATCGGCGGAAAGACAGGCTATACCTCCATCGCCCTGAACACCCTGGTGACAGGAGCCAGGCAGGACGACACGACGCTGATCACCGTTGTCCTCCACAGCCGCGGAACCACCTATTCCGACACCAGCCGCATGCTGGATTTCGGCTTTGGCAACTTCCGCTCCGTCTCCCTTGAGAATAATGATACCACCTATTCCTCGTTAAACAGCAACCTGACCATCGCAGGGCTGCCTACATCGTCTGCCCCGTCCCTGACTGTGGACCCGGACAGCCGGATTATTCTCCCAAACAATGCGGAGTTTGAGGAAACCACCTCCTCCGTATCGTTCGACCTGCCGGAAAATGCTCCGGACAATGCGATTGCAGCCGTCTGTTACTCTCTGGGAGAGCACCAGGTCGGAACTGCCTGGCTTACCCTGGGCGCAGAGCGGTCAGAATCTCCCGCCATTCCGGAGGAGCTGTTGAGCGCGGTTCCCACTACTATCGCTCAGGTCAGCTATGAGGATGAAGCAGCGGCAGAAAACAGCTCTGAAAAAGACAGAAACATGGAAGAAGCCGCTGACAGTCAAAGCACGTCAGATTCCGCCTCCGAACCGGACCAGAATACCTTATCCTCCGGCGAGCAGTCCCAGAACACTCCGGATGAGAACCCCACCGGCGGCGCTTTATCGGATGGCTTTTCTGTCACACCGATTCTCATTTTTACCGCTGCAGCAGCTGTAATCGCCCTTCTCGGAACGGCCCTGGCTGTCTGGATCGGAAAAAGCCGCCGCCGCGAGGAGGCAGAGCGCATGGAGCGCCGCAGAAAGCGTATGGAGCGCCTGAAAGAAACAGGCGTATCTGAGGAGGAGTTTAACGAAATGATGAAAAACCGCCGCCTCTCCATCCCGCTGGAGCCGGATAAACGTTCTCCCCGCAGAAAGGGAAGTTCTAAAAGCTCTCTTTTATCCCAGCCGAAGAAAAAGAGAACCAGGGACAGTGAATTCACCTTGAAAAAAAGGCGCAGGTGGAAGCGGTAAGTCATGACAGAGCAAAGTCTCATCGAAGAAGCATCTGCCCCAATACCCACTGTGTATCCACAGAGTATTTGATTCAGTTCTTCTGACGGCTCGGATATTATGGCTCGAACATTGAATAAAAAAAGCATCCTCTGGCGGAAAGCCTGTTTTTCAGGTCTTCCCCCGGAGGATGCTTTTATTAATACAGCTTTCTATTTATACAGCCTTTCAGCTTCTCTTTCTCTCTTCCTGTCCGCTTCGCCTCAGTTTTTCCAAACCTGCGATTCAGAGCACCAGCTGCCTGCCTGTTTCATCCCTGCTGCCCTGCCGCTCCAGAATTCTTTCCTTTTCTTTTCAGCCGGTTTGCTGCAGCCTCTGATTTTTCCTTCTTTTTGGCCTCCTTGCGCGCCTTTGCCCGCTCAGCGCGCTTTTTTTTCGCTTCCTCGCGGCGCCTGATAATCGTATCCACCCCTGCCTCATCTGCAAACTTCACTGTCTTTACAGCAAACACAGAGCCATCCTCTGACTTCTTAATCCTGATTTTTCCCTTCACAAACCCGTGCTCGGGGCAGACAGCCAGACAGAAATAATACCGCTGGTTCACGCTAAACCAGCGGATTTTCTTTCGCAGCATGCGGTGACACTTATAGCAGACCACATCTGTCACCCGCTTTTGTGCGAGCAGCTCCTCCTTGGTTTCCCAGGTTCTTGACACGAATTTCGAGTAATCGGGAAATTCCAGATAGATCTCCTCCTCCTCTGTTTCAGGAGTCTGGTAGTAGTCCACGGAAATGTACTCCATCATACTGTAGAAGTTCATTTTTCCCATCACAAGGCCTGTGTACCAGGCATCATCCAGAGCGCGGTGAAACGGGCGCTCCTCCTCAATTCCCATCTCCAGAACCGCCGTATCCAGCGATTCTCTCTTCGTATTTCCCTGAATCAGACTGTAAATCTTCTGAAGGTCAAAGTAATAGAGGGGCTTCTGAAAGGGAAGCTCCATGCCATGATAAACCATATTCCTCTGAAGCTCTGTCAGATCCATGGATCCCCAGGTACAGAAACGGCAGTCATTTCCACACCAGTCAAAAAATTCCTTTACCGCTGTCTCAAATTTCTGGCCCTCCCGTTCCAGCTGTTCCGCCGTGAGATGCGTTACCTCTGAAATTTTATAGTGAAGTGTCCGGTACACCTGCGGGCGCACCAGGCGGCTGAACTCTGATACAATTCTGAGATTTTCGTCCAGCTTCACCGCTCCGATTTCAATAATCTCAAAGGGCAGTCGATCAATGGATGCCTCCCTGCCGCCTGAGCTCTGGTTCCATTCCAGATCAAGCACAATATAATGTCCCATAGCTATCATTCCCAAATAAATCTGACTCTTTAAAACACACGTCCTCCAGGCTGCGGCCCTGCCAATCCGCCTGCGTAAACAAAGAGCAGCCCTGCAAGAACGCTTTGGGCTGCTCTTTACCTGTTATTAACTTTACCACATTCTATGAAATAAGTCGATGAAAAATTTTTCCGGGCCCTTTCCCCTGTCTCGAGCAGATACTGAAAGATGCCGTTTGAAAAAACGGTCTTCTGATTTTAGTACTGAATAATTATTCATTTTAGTAATTAATTATTCTTTCATGTTTCCGTTTATCTTATTTAGCATATTTGCAATTTTACTCACTGTTTCTCTGTCTCAGAATTGTCAGGAAACTCTTTTTTCTGCAGTACGGCCAGATTCCGTTTTGGTATAATACCTGTCTGAACTTTCAGTAATTTAAAGATTATTTAACACAGTGCATTCCCATTTTTGGCTTCATATTATCCATCTCTACTTTTCACCGTAAGTTTTTTATATTTATATCTTATTTATATCTTATCTATATCTTATCAATAAATCATTATTTCGTATAATCCCCATGTTTCACGTGAAACAATTCTTTCACCAATCCTGTTTTTCGGTACCGTGGACTTTTCTTTCTTCAGCTGTCTGCAGTCTCTCCCTCTCTGCTATTATTTTTAGAAATGGCTCCTCAGTGCTTCCTGTGGGCTTCCAGGGGAAACCGACCGAACTGTATTATATAGTTTGAATGAATTTTTATCTGTATATTTATGCTGCATTTTCTATTTTTATTCTTTCTCTTTTTCTTCTTATTTAAATTAAATATGCATATTTATATACTTTATCAATAGATATTTCGGGTACTGTTCCCCATCACAGAAATCTGATTTTTTATTTTGTCAGACGTCCATACCATACAATCCGCATTCATAATACACAGGTTCCTTGGCATATTCTGAAGGTTTGTTTGAAGCTTTCTGAAGGTTTATTTGAAGCTTTTCTTTGATATATTCTCCTTTTCATTCTCTTTTTCAGGCCTATCTCTCCTGCTGCTTTTCAGCCTTTTCTTTACTTATTTTTCCTTGCTCCTCCCCACGGTTTACACTATAATTACTAATATCAGCCGTATCACAATATGCCGGCTGTCAATCAAAACCTATCTGCAAGGGAGACTGCCATGAATACACTGAAACGATTTATTCATTACTACCGGCCTTACCAGGCCGTATTTTTTCTGGATCTCCTCTGTGCGGCAGTGATCAGCACTGTGGATCTGCTCTATCCCCAGATTCTCCGCACGCTTACCAGAACTCTGTTTACCGAGGACAGCTCTGTCATCCTGAGAGCTCTTCTCCCCATCGGCCTGGGGCTCTTCGCCATGTATGTGATCCAGAGCCTGTGCAAATATTACGTCAGCTATCAGGGACACATGATGGGCGCCCAGATGGAGCGGGATATGCGCCAGCAGCTCTTTGATCACTATGAGCGGCTGTCTTTTTCCTACTACGACAGCAACAACTCCGGCCAGATGATGAGCAAGCTGGTTTCCGATCTGTTTGATATTGCAGAATTCGCCCACCACGGACCGGAAAACCTGTTTATTTCCCTGATCAAAATTATTGGCTCCTTTATCTTTCTCTTCCTCATTAACTGGCGGCTGGCTCTTCCTCTCGTTTTTCTCGTTATCTGCATGTTCCTGTTCTCTCTGGGACAAAACAGCAGAATGCAGGTAACCTTTATGGATAACCGCCGCCGGATCGGCGATGTAAATGCAAGCCTTCAGGATACCCTGGCCGGCATCCGCGTTGTCCAGTCCTTCGCCAATGAAAAGGTAGAAAGAGAGAAATTTAAAAAAAGCAATCACAGCTTTCTCCTTTCCAAGGATGCCAATTACCGCTGTATGGGCAGCTTCATGGGGTGGAACCTGTTTTTCCAGGGCATGATGTATCTGGTTACCCTGGTCTACGGCGGATATCTGATCGCTCACGGAGCGATGGATGCAGCAGATCTGGCCATGTATGCCCTCTATATCGGAATTTTTATCAGTCCCATACAGATCCTGGTGGAGCTGACAGAAATGATGCAGAAGGGCCTCTCAGGCTTTTGCCGCTTTCTCGCTGTCATGGACACAGAGCCTGAGATCAAAAACCTGCCGGGCGCTGTCCCCCTGACAGATGTAAAGGGCGATGTGGAGTACAGACACGTCAGTTTCTCCTATCTGGAAGAGGAACCGGTGCTTTCTGATATTTCCTTTCACATCCCGGCCGGACGCTCTGTTGCGCTGGTTGGACCGTCCGGCGGCGGGAAAACCACCATCTGTTCTCTCCTGCCGCGCTTCTATGACGTCACAGAGGGCGCCGTTTTCATCGATGGAAAGGATATCCGAAGCCTCACTCTGGAGAGCCTCAGAGGCCAGATAGGCATCGTACAGCAGGATGTATATCTCTTCTGCGGGACAGTCCGTGAAAATATCGCCTACGGGAAGCCCGGAGCCTCTGAGGAGGAAATCATTGAAGCTGCCAAAAAGGCCAATATTCACCAGTTCATCGAGTCCCTGCCTGACGGCTATGATACCTTTGTGGGAGAACGGGGAACACGCCTTTCCGGCGGTCAGAAACAGCGTATATCCATTGCCCGGGTTTTCCTGAAGAATCCCCCGATTCTGATTCTTGACGAGGCCACCAGCGCTCTGGACAATGAGAGTGAACGCCATATTCAGAAAAGCCTGGAGGAGCTGTCTAAGAACAGGACAACCATCACCATCGCCCACCGTCTTTCCACCATCCGGAACGCAGACGAGATCATTGTGATCAATG
>OFLZ01001664.1_pt1 | contig 12185 bp, 8 predicted proteins | sample 1541321 | NCBI WGS metagenome assembly OFLZ01 (sample SAMN04209223, study PRJEB22552) | human gut metagenome | biome: gut; material: feces | host: Homo sapiens | place: USA: Oklahoma | reverse complement strand
GTGAAGAAAATACTTTGCAAACCAATCCCCCGGTGATAAGATAAATAGATAGATTAATATAAGGAAGGAATGAAGGCATGCCGTTCAGCAGAAAGAAACCGGAAATACAGGGAGGATTAAGCGGTACCGCCCTGAAATATATTGCCATGACCACCATGCTGGCGGACCATATCGGAGCTGTGCTGCTGGAACGGATTGTATATTACCGGGGGAACCTGGAACAGGTCGCCATGCTCATGACATCCCAATGGGGGGATACCCTTTATTGGCTGTGGCGGATGCTCAGAACAGTGGGGAGGATTGCATTTCCCATTTACTGCTTTTTACTGGTGGAGGGATTCCTTCATACAAGGGACTGGCGCAGATACTGGCTCAGGATGGCTGCGTTTGCGCTTATCTCAGAAATTCCTTTCCGCCTGGCTGTGTGGAATACGTGGGCCGGGGGAAGCAGCAACGTGTACGTTGAGCTGGCAATCGGGCTGCTGGTGCTCCGGGGCCTGAAACAGAGCGAGGGCTTAACACAGCCGCGCCGCGCCGCCGGGATGGCGGCCGTAATCGGAGGCGGATGTCTGGCCGCTGTGTTTTTGAAGGCGGATTACGACATGGATGGGATTCTGATTATTTCATTGTTTTATCTCCTGCGGGAGAAGCGCATTGTCCAGGTGATGTCCGGCGGTATCCTGTCTTTACTGGAATCCTGGAATATGTGTTATGGGGCAGGGATTCTGTCTGCTGTTCCCCTGTATTTTTACAATGGAAAAAAGGGACAGGCTCCATGGAAATACGCCTTCTATTGGTTTTACCCGCTGCATTTAATGGTACTGTTTTTCATACGGCTGTATGTGGTAGGAATTCCTCTCGGATAATTCCGGGGCATGCTGGTTTAAAACGGACAAAACTGTTTTGGTTTGCGCAGGGGATTTATCCGGCAGACCCATTATAAAAAGAGATGTATGAGGTTTATATGGCTAAGACAAAATATAATGAGATTTATATGGCGCTCCGGGAAAAGATGGAGGATGGGACCTACGGGTTCCAGGAACTGCTGCCCTCAGAAAATACCCTGGTAAAGGAGTTTGACTGTTCAAGGAATACCATCCGCCGGGCCATCGGGCAGCTGGCGTCGGAAGGATACGTGCAGAGTATCCACGGCAAGGGAGTGAGAATCATTTACCAGCCCGGACAGCAGCAGTCGGAGTTCATACTGGGCGGCATAGAGAGTCTGAAGGAAGCAGTGGCCAGAAACAGGAAGAACTATACCACCAGGGTGGTCTGTTTTGCGGAGCTGACAGTGGATGAGACCATACAAAGGAGGACCACGTTTCCTGTGGGAGCCCAGATTTATTATATCCAGCGTGTGCGCTGCATTGAAGGGGAAGCCTTAATCATTGACCACAACTATTTCCTAAAGGATGTGGTACGGGACCTGACCCCGGAGATCGCGGAGCGTTCCATCTATGAATATATGGAAAAGGACCTGGGTGAAAGCATTGTGACCACCAAGAGGAAAATGACCGTGGAGCGCGTCAACCAGATTGATGAAACGTATCTGGATTTAAAGGATTATAATTGTATGGCAGTGGTGAGCAGCATGACCTATAACAAGGAGGGAGTCATGTTTGAGTTCACCCAGTCCAGGCACAGACCGGACCGGTTCGTATTTTACGATCTGGCCCATCGGACAAAGTAGGTAAATCAAGGCATCGGAGAACAGGGAGCTTCAGGCAAATGTTCGTCCGGTGCTTTTTAGGTACAGAATGTGAAAAACACCGGAAAAAATCAAAATCATCATTGACAAACTTGTTTAAACAAGATATAATCCAAATATAAGGAACTTGTTTAAACAAGATGTTGTTTCGTGGTCAGATTCATAGGAGGTATTGAACGTGGGAAAGTTTACCGGGGATTCAAAGAAACTGTTGGAGTATGTGGGCGGCAGGGAGAATATTGCAGCCGTATCACACTGTGTTACCAGGATGCGCTTTGTGTTAAACGATCCGTCCAAAGCGGATACAGAGGCCATCGAAAGCCTGTCCTCTGCCAAGGGTACATTCACCCAGGCAGGGCAGTTCCAGGTCATAATCGGCAATGAGGTGAGCACCTTTTACAATGATTTTGCGGAGGTGGCAGGCATAGAGGGAGTCTCCAAGGAGGCGGTGAAGAAGGCTGCCATGCAGAACCAGACCCTTATCCAGAGAATCATGAGCAGTCTGGCAGAGATATTTGCTCCCTTGATTCCGGCCATCATTGTAGGCGGTCTGATTCTGGGATTCCGCAATATCATCGGGGAGATTGCCCTGTTTGACGGCGGCACTAAGACGCTGACCCAGATATCTGTATTCTGGGCTGGTATCAACAGCTTCCTGTGGCTTATCGGCGAGGCCGTATTCCATTTCCTGCCTGTGTGCATTGTCTGGTCCATCACCAAGAAGATGGGAACAACCCAGGCCCTGGGAATCGTTCTGGGAATCACCCTGGTGTCGCCCCAGCTGTTAAATGCGTACAGTGTTGCCACCACGGCGGCGGCAGAGATACCAAAGTGGAATTTCGGACTCTTCCAGGTGGATATGATTGGATATCAGGCCCAGGTGCTTCCGGCTGTGCTGGCCGGCTTTACCCTGGTGTACCTGGAGCGGTTCTTCAGAAAAATATGTCCTGCCATGATTTCCATGATTGTGGTCCCCTTCTGCTCCCTGCTGATATCCGTGGCAGTGGCCCACGGCATCCTTGGACCCATTGGCTGGAAGATTGGCGCCGTGATTTCAGACTGTGTGAACGCGGGTCTGACATCCCCCTTTAAGGGCGTGTTTGCCGGTATCTTTGGTTTTTTCTATGCACCCCTTGTAATCACAGGACTGCATCATATGAGCAATGCCATTGACCTCCAGCTGATAGCTGACTTTGGAGGCACCACCCTGTGGCCCATGATTGCCCTGTCCAATATCGCCCAGGGATCCGCTGTACTGGCCATGATACTTCTCCAGAAGAATGACGCCAAGGCAAAGGAAGTATCCGTACCCGCCTGCATTTCCTGTTACCTGGGCGTAACAGAACCAGCCATGTTTGGTGTGAATCTGAAATACGGTTTTCCATTTATCTGCGGAATGGCCGGATCGGCAGTGGGCGCGGTGCTGTCTGTTGTCAGCGGAATCAAGGCCAATGCCATTGGTGTGGGAGGCATACCGGGCATCCTGTCTATCCAGCCCCAGTACATGGGACTCTTCGCGGCTGCCATGGGACTGGTAATCCTGATTCCGTTCTGCCTGACCTATGCCATAGGAAGGAAGAAGGGGATAGGCGGCGGCCTGGAGAACCAAAATGAGGCCAGCCGGGAGAACCGGAGTGAGGCCGGCCATGAAGCCAGCCGGGAGGAAGGGAAAGACTCTGCAAGCCAGCCGATCAGGGAATTAAAAGCATATGTATCCGGTGAAGTTATCCCCATGGAAGATGTTCCTGACCAGGTGTTTGCATCCAGGGCACTGGGGGACGGGGTGGCCATTAAACCGGAAGACGGCGTTTTGAGGGCGCCGGCTGACGCCATGGTGGCTGTTGTCATGGAAGAAAGCCTGCATGCCTGCGGACTGGTTCTGGATAACGGCATGGAACTGCTGTTACACATAGGGCTGGATACAGTGGAGATGAAGGGAGACGGTTTCAGGGCCTTTGTAAAGCCCGGAGACAGGGTCAGAGCAGGAGAGGAACTGATTGCATTTGACCGTGAGAAGATTGCCGGGGCAGGGCACAGTGACATGGTCATCATGGTCCTTACCAATCCCGGAAATTCAGGAGCTATAAGCTGGCAGACCGGACGAAGGGTAAGGGCTTTGGCGGATACGGTGGCCAGGATAGATTGAGTCATATAACGGGGCAGATGTGTCGGAGCAGATATGAAGGAGGAACCATTTATGGGACATTTTAAGGACAGTACGGTTTACCAGATTTATACCAAGTCCTTTCAGGATACAACAGGAAACGGCCTGGGCGACATACGCGGAGTCATAAGCAGGCTGGACTATTTAAAGGAGCTGGGAATTGATTATATCTGGCTGACACCGTTTTTTAGCTCCCCTCTCAATGATAACGGGTACGATGTGGCTGACTACCGGGCAGTAGACCCTGTATTCGGCACCATGGAGGATGTGGAGGAACTGATCCGGGAAGCGGACATAAGGGGCATGGGATGCATGTTTGATATGGTATTTAACCACACATCCACGGAACACCCATGGTTTAAGAAGGCGCTTGAGGGCAATCCGGAGTACATGGATTATTATATCTTCAGGGAAGGGAGCCCGGACGCGCCGCCTACCAACTGGCAGTCCAAATTCGGGGGAAATGCCTGGGAGTATGTACCCCGTCTGAAAAAATGGTATCTCCACCTGTTCGATGTAAGCCAGGCCGACTTAAACTGGGATAACCCCAGGGTGCGCCAGGAGCTTAAGGAGGTAATCCTGTTCTGGAAGGCAAAGGGAGTGAAGGGATTCCGGTTCGACGTGGTGAATCTGATATCCAAACCGGATATATTTGAGGATGATCATAAAGGGGATGGCCGCCGCTTCTATACCGACGGGCCCAGGGTACATGAGTATCTCCAGGAGCTGGTGGGGGATACGGGCATAGAGGACATGGTGACAGTGGGAGAGATGTCCTCCACCACCCTGGATAACTGTATCCGCTACAGCAGGCCGGAGGACCGGGAGTTATCCATGTGCTTTAACTTCCATCACCTGAAGGTGGATTACAGGGACGGGGATAAGTGGAAACTGACGGAGCCTGACCTGGTCCGGCTTAAACAGCTGTTCATGGAATGGCAGGAAGGCATGGAGCGGGAAAACGGCTGGAATGCCGTGTTCTGGTGCAACCACGACCAGCCCAGAGCCATATCACGGTTCGGGGATGACGGCCGATACTGGAAGGAATCTGCCAAAATGCTGGCAACGGTCATCCACATGTTCCGCGGCACGCCGTATGTGTACCAGGGGGAAGAACTGGGAATGACCAACCCGCATTACGTGGATATTTCCCAGTACCGGGATGTTGAAAGCATCAACTATTACCGTATCCTGACAGAGCAGGGAATCACCGGGGAGGAAGCGCTGAAGGTGCTGGCTGCCCGTTCCAGAGATAACGGCCGGACGCCCATGCAGTGGGACGGCAGCCGATATGCCGGATTTTCACAGGGGGAGCCGTGGATAGGCATACCGGAGAACCATTCTTACATCAATGCCCAGGCAGAGGCAGCGGATTCCGGCTCCATATTGAATTATTACAAGAGGCTGATTGCCCTGAGGAAAGAATATAAAGTCATATCAGAAGGGGAGATTGAATTCATATACAGGGAGCATCCTCAGGTGCTGGCGTACAGGCGCAGCTGCCAGGGGCAGGAGCTTGTGGTGCTGGCCAACATGAAGGCCTCTGCTGCGGATTTGGGAGAAAAGCCGGAGCTTGAGGGCTATAGGCAGTTGATAGGCAACTACGCCGGAGCGGAATGTGAACAGACATTGGAACAGCTGAAACCTTATGAATGCAGGGTATATATTAGGACGCTGTGATACTAAGAGGCGGATACACGGGTGCGGTATTGCAGAGGCAGTGTTTTGTTATTTACTTGTCATGTCAGGGTAGTTTTGTGTATAATAGAGGAGAAGCGGCGAAATGGGACGCACAGAGGGCGGAAGATAATTCCGCCCTGAGAAAGGAATGGCCTCTATGCAGGATTACTTTACGGATAAAGGGAAGACAGATATTCTGCGCAGCACCCGCACGGGACTGTGGGAAATTATACTCCGCCAGGGCAGGGAGCCTGTCATGCACGCGGACAGTGTCATGCTGGAACTTCTGGGGCTGGACGCAGCGCCGGAACCAGAGGAGTGCTACCAGGTATGGTATAACAGAATCCAGGATGAATACAAGGGAGCTGTGCAGGAGACCGTGTCCAAGGCGATTGCCAGTACCCGGGCAGAGGTGCAGGAGGTCCAGTATAAATGGAACCATCCCCTTTGGGGGCCCATATCCGTGCGGTGCGGCGGCATGAAGGACCAGGAATGGGAGGATGGAATCCGCCTGCGGGGATACCACCAGAACATCACGGATACCATCATGTTCCAGCAGGAATATGATGCGGTCATCCAGACCCTGAGCGGGCGCTACCGGGGAATCCTGCTGTGCGATTTAAGGGACGGCTCCTATAAGATAATCAAGGCTGCGGAGGATTTAAAGGATAATCTGACGAAATATACGGATTTCAGGGAATTTCTCCGCGGATATTCACGGTCCTGCATCAGACCGGAATTCAGAAACAGGATTGAACGGCTTGCGGAATATGGATATATGCGGGAGCAGTTCCGGTCAGGGGAAAAGCAGATAGAGGAATTATACCGTATCCGAAGCGGAAGCTGGCAGCGGGTTATGGCCATACCGTTTGCGCCTGAATCTGATTTAAAAGCCAGAGCGATCCTGGCATTTGACATACAGGACGGCGAGGTGGAGAAACGGATGGACGAGGTTACGGCCAAGGTGGCTGTATCCACGATTTATACCCTGGTCCTGAGCCTGGACCCGGCCACCCAGGAGTACAGCTGCCTCCATTATATGGGAGACCGGCTGAAGATAGCGCCTAAGGGAATGCTCAGCGATTTACTCAGCCAGGTGATGCCGTCACTGCCCCGGGAGGATAAGGAGAGGCTTGAACAGATCTGTTCTCCTGACAGCTACAGGGACACAGAATCCCTGGAGGGCATTCTGAGAATCCGGGACCGGGACCAAAAGCTTCATTATTACCGTTACTATGGGGTTCCCATCCATATGGAACTGGGCGACCGGATTCTCATAACAGGGCGGAATATTGATGCCAGGCAGGAGGTGGAGCTGCGGGAGAGCGTGCTGACCAACCTGTGCCAGTGCTACTATTCCATCTATCTGTTTGATTTGGAGCACGATATAGAGGAGGCAATCTGGCAGGAGGAAATCATTCGCAGGCGCCAGGAATTTCCCAAGGGTTCCATGGCTGTGTATTATGAGAAATTCGTCCGCTGTCATGTCTACGAGGAGGACCAGGAAAAGATGCGGCGGGTTGGAAGCCCGGAGTTTCTGAGGACGAACCTTACACCGGAGCAGCCGGTGTACGATGTGGATTTCCGCCGGGTATATCCGGACGGCATAAGATGGGTCAGGTCCAGGTTCAGCATTGCGGAGACCGCAGACGGCGTTGTCACCAAGGTCATTTTCGCCAATATGGGCATTGATGAGCAGAAGCGCAAGGAGCTGGAGGAGGAAGCTGAGAATAAGAAAAGCCTGTTTGCAGCATACGAATCAGCCACCATGGCCAATGAGGCCAAAAGTAATTTCCTGGCCCGGATGTCCCATGACATACGCACGCCCATGAACGCAATCATAGGGATGACGGCACTTGCAGCATCCCACACAGACCAGCCGGAGCGGGTAAGGGACTGCCTGGAAAAAATCAGCATCTCCAGCAGCCATCTGCTGTCCCTGATTAATGAGATACTGGATATGTCCAGAATCGAGAAGGGGAAGCTGGAGCTTTTGGAGGAACCCTTTCATCTGGAAACCATGCTGGATAACATATACTCCATCATCAAGCCCACTGCCATGGAGAAAAACCATGACATAACCTTCATCCGTAAGGGCGTGATCCATGAGTCGCTCATAGGGGACGCCAACCGGGTGAAGCAGGTGCTTTTAAACCTGATTACCAACGCGGTGAAATACACGCCGGACAACGGAATCATCCGCGTGACGACCGAGGAAGTCCCCATGGGGAAAGCGGGCTGGGCCTGCTACCGGTTTATGGTGGAGGACAACGGCATCGGCATGTCAGAGGAATATATGAAGCAGGTGTTTGAACCATTTTCCAGGGCCGGCGTGCCTGTGGTGCAGGAGCAGCAGGGAACCGGCCTGGGCATGTCCATTGCCCAGGGCATAGTGTCCACCATGCAGGGGGACATACATGTTGAGAGCCGGGAGGGAGAGGGAAGCTGTTTTACAGTTACCCTGAATTTCAGAATCCAGGGAAAGGAACAGGAAAGGGCAGGAGGTATGAGAGACTGCATCCGGGACGATGACATGGACTGCTCTTCCCTGGCGGGAAGGCGGATTCTCCTGGTGGAGGACAATGCCCTTAACATGGAAATCGCCAGGGCCATACTCTGTGAACACGGCCTGGAAGTGGATGGGGCAGAAAACGGACAGGAAGCATATGAGCGCTTCACCTCCTCAGCACCAGGCACATATGAGGCAGTGCTCATGGACCTGCAGATGCCGGTGATGGACGGCTGCACTGCAGCCCGCATGATCCGGGCAAGCAGCCACCCCCAGGCCCGAACCATTCCCATTATTGCCCTGACTGCCAATGCCTTTGCCGAGGATGTGGCAAAGGCACTGACCAGCGGAATGAATTACCACATAGCAAAACCCATTGATTTTCACCAGCTGTTTCATGCGCTGAAACAATTCATGACCACCAGTTAACCGGGGCGCGGAACAAAGGCATGGCATCCAGTCTTTATAAAAGAGGGATGTCATTGTCTGTGTTCCGCGTTTTTGTGTACGTCTGTTTATGTTTCACGGTTCCCTGCCGGTCCGGGACCTTGCGGAGGCGGCAGGGGACATAATCCATTTACATTTCCGGTGAAACATAGTACAATTGTGAAAGCAAAGAGAGCGAGAAGCAAAGGAGCATATCCGGATATGAAAAAATATGATTATATATTAGTGGGAAGCGGTCTGTATGCAGGCGTGTTTGCCTGGTACGCCAGAAAGAACAAAAGGCGCTGTCTGGTGGTGGAGAAGAGGAACCACATAGGCGGAAACGTGTACTGTGAGGACGTGGAAGGCATCCATGTGCACAAGTACGGTGCCCATATCTTTCATACGGGTAACCGGAAGGTGTGGGAATTTGTGAATTCCCTGGCGGAGTTTAACCGCTATACCAACAGCCCGGTGGCTAATTATAAGGGCCAGATGTACAACATGCCGTTTAATATGAATACCTTCAGCCGCATGTGGGGCATATCCACACCGGATGAGGCGAAGGCCATCATCGAGAAGCAGAGGGCGGAGATTACAGGCGAGCCGAAGAACCTGGAGGAACAGGCCATCCGTCTGGTGGGAAGGGAACTGTACGAGAAATTAATTAAAGGGTATACGGAAAAGCAGTGGGGCAGGGACTGCAAGGAGCTTCCGGCCTTTATCATCAAACGTATCCCTGTGCGGTATATCTATGACAACAATTATTTCAATGATCCCTATCAGGGAATTCCCATAGGGGGATATAATGTCATAGTGGAGAAGCTGTTTGAGGGCTGTGATATAGAGACTTCGGCGGATTACCTGGAAAACAGGGAGCACTATGACAGCCTGGGAGAGACCGTGGTATACACAGGCACCATTGACGCATTTTACGGCTACCGGTTCGGCAAGCTGGAGTACCGAAGCCTGCGTTTTGAGTCCCAGGTGCTGGACCGGGAAAACCACCAGGGAGTGGCGGTGGTGAATTACACGGACCGCGACACGCCCTATACCAGGGTAATCGAGCACAAGCATTTTGAGTTCGGCACACAGCCAAAGACAGTGATTACCAGGGAGTATCCGGTGAGCTGGCAGGAGGGCATGGAACCCTACTATCCGGTGAATGACCAGAAAAACCAGGAGCTGTACCAGCGGTATGAGGAACTGGCCAGGGCCGAATCCCATGTATTGTTTGGCGGCCGCCTGGGAGAATATAAGTACTACGACATGGACAAGGTAATCGAGTCTGCCATGAAAAGGGCAGAGGAGATTTTCGGATAAGACAGGACAAAGGACAGGAAGGATATACGGCAGATGACTAAGACACAGGACCGCCAGGTCTATCTGGATGTGGCAAAGGGCATGGGAATGCTGGGAGTGGTAGCCAGCCATTGTCTGGTGGAGACCAGCCTAGGCATACTCTCTGACTGGTACGGCTTCTTTATGCTGGCTGTTTTTTATGTCTATACAGGATGGCGGTATGCGCTGCGTTACGGGAAGGAAAGGACAGGCATATCCAGCCGGGAGATGGCAGGAAAAAGGCTTATATCCCTGGGAATTCCGTATGTGTGCTACAGCGTGCTGTTTATTTTCTCTCGGATATTCCTGGTGTGGCCCCAGCAGTATACCTTCCTGGTACTCATGTCCGACATCTATTATACAGGTACATTGGTGGGGTTAGAGACACTATGGTTCCTTCCCAGTATGTTCATAGCGGAGCTGCTGTTTAACATGATATACGGCAACCGCAGGAAAATGGGGATTGCAGCCTGTCTGGCCGGGGCGGCCAGTGTGTGCCTCATCCTCTACATCAATGGTTCCAGACAGGATACCACTCTGTGGCGCGTTATACATCTGCCGATTATGGTGTATATCAAGGGCCTGGTGGGCTTCCTGCTGGCCCTGGGGGGCGCATTTGCCTGTGACGCGTGGCAGAAGGCATCCATGTACTTAAAGGGCCGGGCCGGTTTGGCGGCTGCCTTTCTGCTCATGTGCTTGGGCATTGCCCTGACGGTTTTGATTCCGGGATGTGATTTTAATTTCCTAACCATGGAAAATCCGGTATCCTGGATTCTGACCGCCTGGTTTTCCTCTGCCACCATCCTGATGTTTGGGGAGCGGGTGTCTGCCTGCGGAGGCAGCTGGAAGGAATGGCGGATTTTCAGCCGGGTTCTTGTGCCGTTTTTTACATATTACGGAACACATTCCCTGACCGTTATGTGTACCCATCTGGTTCCGGTCATTGCATTTTTTAAGGTGGCGGCAGGCAGAATGATGTATCCGGGAGTATTAGGCAGTACGCCCTGGGATATCCTGCTTTTTGCCATGGTGCTGGCAGTGGAGCCTGGGGTAGTGCGTCTGATTGAGACACGGCTGCCATGGATGAATGGAAGGAAGAAACGCTCAAAATGATTACGGTACTGATGGCTTCTTATAATGGAGGCAGATATATAAGGCAGCAGCTGGATTCCATACTGGCACAGGATGAGGAGGACGTCCGTATCCTGGTGTCGGATGACTGTTCCTCGGACGGCTCCAGGGAACTGCTGAAGGAATATGAGGCAAGCCGGGGGGACCGGGTGCTGGTGCTTTTACGGAAGGAGCCGTCCGGAGGAGCGGCTGTCCATTTCCTGAAGCTCCTTAAGCTGATGGCGGATGCAGCCCATGGTCCGGAGGAGCTGCCTCAGCCTGGGAGCCTGCTGTCAGAGTATGAGGTGACAAAAAGCCAGCTGGCGTACCTGAGTCTTCTGGCCGGGGCGGATTATTTTATGCTGAGCGACCAGGACGATGTCTGGATGCCCCAAAAGGCGCGGATGCTGTCTGATAAGATGAAAGAGATGGAACGGAAGCCGGGCCGTGGCAATGTGCCCCTTTTGGTGCATTCAGACCTGACTGTGGCGGATGAGGCTTTGCGGCCCATTGCGGACAGCTTTTTCCGGTATCAGAAAATTTCCCCGGAACGCACCAGCCTGCCCCAGCTTCTGGTACAGAACAATGTGACCGGAGGCGCCGTGATGGTCAGCCGCAGTATGCTGCCTTATCTAAAGGAGATTCCCGGGGTCTGCCTTATGCACGATGCATGGCTGGCCCTTATCGCGTCCTGCTTTGGAGAGATAGGATGGGTGGACAGGCCCCTGTACTATTACAGGCAGCATGGCGGCAACACCCTGGGAGCTGAGAAGGGAGACAGCCTGGATTCTGTCAGGGCACGGGTAAAGGACGGAAGCAGCGCCAGAGAGAATTACAGGAGGATGTTTGGCCAGGCGGACAGCTTTTACCATATGTTTTACAGCCGTCTGAACCGGGAACAGCAGGAAACGCTGGAGGCTTTCATAAGACTGCCCCGCTGCAGCCGGCTGGGAAAAATGGGACTGATTGTGAAGTACGGCTTTACCAAGAACACGCTGGCCCGTACACTGGGGCAGATGCTGTTCATTAAGGACTGACCGGGAGCCTGTTTCAAAGGTGTGGCCTGAGGTGCCGGTCTGTCCGCGGTTCCATGAAGAAAGGAAGGAAAACAGGCATTGAATGAAAAACAGACAACGACAAAGGTCTTAAACGGCCTGTTTTGGAAGTTAATGGAAAATGGGGGTGCCCAGGGTGTCCAGTTCCTGGTTTCCATCATACTGGCGCGTCTGCTCTCGCCGGAAGAATAC
>OFLZ01001655.1_pt1 | contig 12224 bp, 16 predicted proteins | sample 1541321 | NCBI WGS metagenome assembly OFLZ01 (sample SAMN04209223, study PRJEB22552) | human gut metagenome | biome: gut; material: feces | host: Homo sapiens | place: USA: Oklahoma | reverse complement strand
AGGCCGTTCAGACCGAGTGAAAACTCATAGTTTTCGCCCGTATCGTTTTTATACTTGCCGCCCGCGTACAGCTCGCAGAACACCAATTCCCAGTTATACCGCTGCTCGCTCTCATTCCACTCAACCGGAATACCGCGCCCGTGATCGGCCACGGAGATCGACCCATCCGCATAACGGGTCACCACAATCTCACTGCCGTAGCCCTCGCGTGCCTCATCGATCGAGTTGGATAATATCTCAAACACGGCATGTTCGCAGCCCTCCAGCCCGTCCGAGCCGAAAATAACGCCCGGACGCTTGCGCACACGATCCGCGCCCTTGAGAGAGGAAATGCTTTCGTTGCCGTATGACGGTTTTGCTTTACTCATATATACCCAAACTCCCATAATAGAAGATTTATGATTCCATAACTTTTATATTATACGCTGTTTTCATATTTTTTTCAATCTATTCCTGCACTTTCTCTGTCATATGCTGTCATGCAGTCAAAATACCAAGCGAGCCATACCGCAATGTTGACCATCCGGATGCGCAGCGCAGCACCTTTCGGCAAATGAAAGCGCGATGAGATTGTCGAAAAACGCAATTTTCAACAGTCTCAGCGCGCCTGTATCATAATGGGCGGAAATCCGCCTCTTTTCTTTGGACTGTCCGGGAGCCTGCGCGGTATTCCGTCCCACAGGGCCGAACAGATTTTTTATTGTCTTCCCATGAAGATTCTTTTATTTGAAAAGGGTTGTCTCCCTTGCTGTGCTTATAGAATACCGCATCGATATGTCTAAAGTTTGGCGAATCTATGAAAGAAGTGTAAATACTTCCCGGCACTGCCCCACTTCGAACAAATAAAAAGCACGGAATCCAATGATTCCGTGCTTTTGTCAGACACAAATTATCTGAACTTTTTCTTCTTCGCGCGTGCAGCCTCAGACTTCTTGCGGCGCTTTACGCTCGGGCTTTCATAATGCTCACGCTTGCGGAGCTCGGAAAGCGTACCCGCCTTGGCGCACGAACGCTTAAAGCGGCGCAGCGCGCTGTCAATAGACTCATTTTCTTTGATGCGGATCTCCGACACAGTTTTCCCTCCCTCCGCGCGTTCCTCTCTGGAGGATCGCTTTGCACGGCTTGCAATGCACAGGCACACAAAACCGTAAGAATATTATATCTGTTTTTACCGTCTCTGTCAACAACAAAGTTCAGCGGACAACCAGATCGAAACGTGTAATATTAAAGTTACCAAGAGAGCGTAAGCTCAACGGGTAACTTTTTTTGATTCTCGGAAAGTAAATTCGATCAAAAGAAGACCATCTTAGGAAGAAGGAGGTGTAAGACTGGTGAACAGAATCACAGACGAAATGCGTGAGAAGATATACGAAATGTGGATATCCGGCTATTCAAAACATGCGATTGCAGAAGAGCTTGGCGTAACTGAAACTACAATGCGCACAGAATTGTGGAAAGGCTTCACCGGAGACCTGTATGTGGGAGGTCGCGAGGTATACGATCCCAAACGGGCATCCCTTGCATCCGGTAAATCCGGGCGTGCGCGAATACGCACAGGCCATATGCTTCCTCCCACGGTTCTGGAAAAAAAGCATGACAAATGATACCGTGCCGATCAGGGGGTGTGTAAATGCTTCGATTAAAAACAACCAAGACAAAATTCTGCCAGCTTGTAGCTGATATGGCCGCTGCGCTCGATTGGGTCAAGATGCCAAACCGTGAATCCATCCACTTTTGGAAAGTGTACCGGCAATCGGACTACTTCCTTGAATGGATTGCCGATAGCTGCTCCTATCAAGCGTCTTTAGCTCCCTGTCTTGGCCGCGTCACACTGTCCATCGAACAGTACGGCTTAGGCCGTCAGCTATTGCACCGGCAGGTATTCAGCCCGACACTCGACGAAATGAAAACGCGCGGTATGATTGAGGACATACCGCAGCAATAGACAACCATGTGTTCCAGTGGAACACGTTAAAAAAGGGGATAATCAAAATGAAAACAATTTCCATCATCAACCTGAAAGGCGGCGTCGCAAAGACGCTCACTACTATCAGCATGGCACATATCCTGTCTGAACGGCACGGAAAGCGCGTGCTTGTCGTGGACAACGACAAGCACGGCAATACCAGCAAAACATTTGGCGTACATAGCTATGAGCGCGGCAGCGTCGCGGAGCTGATGCTGGATCGCAACGCCGACCTGGCTGATATCATCTGCCATACCCGCTATCAACGGATCGACGTGATCCCTGCAAATATGAAGCTGCTCACCGCCAATATGCAGGTGATGATGGACAGCAGCCGTCCGCAGCAAACCCGCCTGCGCGCAGCTCTGCGCAAGGTACAGGATCAGTATGACTACTGCCTGATCGACAACGCCCCGGATATCAACATCAGCACCATCAATGCGCTGGTCGCATCGAATGAAGCAATCATCCCAGTGAAGATAGACCGCTACGCCTTTGACGGCCTGCAGGAGTTGAAAGATCAGATCGCTATCACACGGGAGGAACTCAACCCGGCGCTGCGTCTGGCTGGGTGCCTGATCACCTGCTTCCAGCACGTAGAGGGCGAGCGGCAGGGCGAGGAATGGCTGCGTGCCAACATGGATTGCCCTGTATACAAAACGCACATACGTTACAGCGGCAAAGTAGTGGAAAGCTCGTTTGAAGCTACCCCCATCTTGGAATACAGCCGCCGCAGCGGTGCAGCGCATGACTACTGCGACTTTGTTGCCGAGTATCTGGATGATGAGAGGGGCTGCTGATATGGGATTTGCTATTACAGATATGCTGATGCAGTCCTCCCTCTCTTCTGCACCGGCAAAAGATCAGCCGATCCGCAGGATCAGCTACTATGATCTCGTTCCATCGGAAGATAACTTTTACTCCATGCAGGAGCTGGAAGAGCTTCAGACTGCGATTGAGCTTGCGGGACACATTTTAAGTAACCTTATTGTAACACCGCTGCCGGACGGCAAGTACAAGATCCTGTCCGGCCATCGCCGTCATGCAGCGGTGGGGCGGCTTCTGGCCGCTGGGAAGGATGAGTACGAGTTTCTGCCCTGCGCGGTTGAAGAGCTGACGGATGAAGATCGTGACATCCGCGAACAGGTGCTGCTCATTACAGCCAACAGCCAGCGCGAAAAAACGGCATGGGACAAGCTGGAGGAAGTCCGTCAGATGCGGGATATTGCACGCCGCACGAAACAGGAGCGCGGCATTGCCGGGCGCGTCCGTGACCTTGTGGCACAAAGCCTGCACATCAGCTCCAGCCGCATTGCCAAGTACGATTCCATTTTGAACAACCTAATCCCCTCTTTAATGGAGGAAATTAAGGCGAACCGCCTATCAATTTCTACGGCCTATGACCTCAGCGCCCTGCCTGCGGACAGGCAGCAGGCAAGCTATGATTTTTATCTTAACCACGGAAAACTGCCGAGCGAATCGGCTCCGTCTGATGTGTTCCAGTCGAACACGCAGCCCTCTGCCCCTGCGCCAAGCAAACAAGCTCCGTCCGATGTGTTCCATCCGAACACACAGCCCTCTGTCTCTGCGTCGAGCAAACCTGTTCCGTCCGATGTGTTCCAATCGAACACACAGCAAACTCCCCCACAGATATTCCATGCAAATGCACCATACAAGCCGCTGACACAAGCAGAAATCGATAAAATGCACTTTGATCGCGTCTGGATCGATTATGGAATGGGTGAGGATGGCGAAAGATTTGGGGAAGAAGGCGTCGTGCTGTATGGGAAACTGTATTCCATTGATGTGCTCGACGGCGCAGGTCTTGAAGAGCTTCTGCTTGACGCGACAGGTGGCGATACCCTCGACAATCCAAGCGGAAAATACACGGTTTACCGATGCCCTCCCAAGGAGAACACCGATGCTTGAGGTCTGTCCGATTACGCTGAAAGAAGCAAACGCCTTTGTGGAACAGCACCACCGTCACCACAAGCCAGTCACAGGCCACAAATTTTCCATCGGCTGCACTGACGGAGAAAAAATCGTGGGCGTCGCTATTGTAGGACGGCCTGTAAGCCGGTATTTGGACGATGGCTGGACATTAGAAGTAAATCGGCTCTGCACCGATGGCACGCGAAACGCTTGCAGCATACTCTATGCTGCAGCTTGGCGAGCTGCGCGGGCAATGGGATATCGCAAACTCATTACCTACATACTGGACAGCGAAAGCGGAACCAGCTTGCGGGCAGCTGGCTGGCGGTGCGTAGGACAAGCAGGCGGTTTGAGATGGACAGGGAAACGACGGCCAGAGGTGGATCTATCTCCAGCACAAATGAAAATTAAATTCGAGATCGGAGATGAGAAATGCCCGCCGGGGGTGAAGTACGAGTAAAAGATATACTATAACCACAGGCCTATCGCCTGTGGTCATGCACCGGAAGGTGAAACACTTACGCAGATTATCCCCCTGCATGTTTCCTCCTCAAACTTCCGGTGTATGACCATGCGCGATGCGCAGCAATCAAGACAAGGCAGGTGAACGACCTTTGAAATTCACATTTGAAATTGATGCGGCCTTCCAAACGATGAAAACAGACAAAAAGCTGCCGGAAGGCGCGCCGCCCAAGCATATTCAGCGTTATATTCAATCCGCGCGCCGCTCTCTGCTGCTGGAGGATCTTGAAGCCCAAAAGGCGCAAACCCGGCAAATACGGATAGGAGGTCTTGATAATGCCTGACGCATTGCATCTGCACCTTAGACCGTGCGAAATTGCCGTCATTCGTTATCACGAGCAGGATAATGAACTTGTGGAGCTGCGCTTCCGTATCGGCCAAGAGCGCGAAGCACGGTTTGCCCTCACACATATTTCTGCATATGATCCCGATTACAACGCTATTTTTTCCAGCCGGTTTCGAAAAAAATTACAAAGGAGACAGCGCCATGTCGAAAAATACACAACAATCCGCAAATAACGCTATATTATGCAGCGGATCTGGACCGCTGATCGGTGAAGGCGTGGGCTTTGAGCGCATCCGCCGTATCACCGGCTATCTGGTAGGCGATCTGGATCGGTTTAACAACGCCAAACGCGCCGAGGTGCGGGATCGCCTGCCGCACGTTGCTGGACATGCCCCTGCTTCTCCCCGTCTCGGATCTCAAAAGACCATTGATGGGCCAGAGCTGTAAGGCGGAGGAAGCATCATGAATTACCTGTATCACGTCTATTATGCTTTTTATGACAGACGCGGGGATCTGCGCGAGGCGTGCTGCTGTTGTGAACGGCCGCAGAAAATAAAGGCTACAAGCGATTATGCCGATTTGCTCAAAAGTATAAAAGAAAATATAGTCCAACAAGCGCTTTTGAAATTTTGGTATCAGGATAATTTGTCTATTGTCATCAAAAACATCCAGCTCCTGCATGATCCTTCTATATCGGACAAGGGGATCTGATCTGTATAGCAATCATTCAAATGCTGTGGTTTGTCTTTGATTTCACGTGTTGTCATAGAGGTGCTAAGTTTTGAAATCTAAACTGCATAATGCAAATTTCCTTATGAAGCCAAAAACAATTATATTCTATGACAATATGATACCCCCGACATATATTCGGTTGGTCTCTGAGCGGTTAAACTTGGATCATATTGTTCATACAGAAGCCACGGAACAGCCGGTGAGATATTGCGATATATACAGGCTGGCGGCGACTAATCTTTTCGATAAGATATTGGTTTGTGCCTGCAAAACCAGCCGCTCCTGTAATTCCCTGTATCTCCGGCATCCAAGAGGGAGTGTGCCAATCGGCGAGGAAATCTGCTATCTAAACGATGATTGGATCAATATATCCGATGTTATCCTTGTCGATTCGAACAATGACAAAGATTTGTTCTTATAATTACAAAAGTCTCTTAACTACAATAAAGCCTACAAAAGTCAAGCACCGAACAGGACTTGGTGAAAGAAAACTTTGTAGACCTGATTGAGGTGAAACATGAACTGTATAGCACGTGTAAAAGAGCTGCTTTCAGCTTTGGACTATACAATTTCAGCCTGTTCGCAAGATCAGGGTCTGATCAGCTTTTTATTCTTTCGTGCAGATCATATCTATCAACTGGAATGTTACAGCGGTGATTGGAATTGCACTGTTTTGTGGGGGATGGCGCATGACGATAGCTGGGATACTTCCCGAATTTTTAAGTCCGAAGGTATCTTTATACCATTCACGTTAGATGCACTGGACAGCATATCCAACGCAGCCCTGAAAGATTATCTGTCTGAAGCAATTGCGAGATGCGATTCAGAGCAAGAAAAAGATAATTTTATCCGAGCCAGCACAGACGAAGTTTTGGCAACGCTACACAAGAATGATATTTTGCTATTTTAACCGTATTGCTACATCAAAGTCCATTGAACCAGATAAAAAAAGGAGGAACCATCACATGAGCAACGCAATTTCTATCAACAATTCTGTCTTAATGGGACGCCTTACCCGCGATCCCGAGCTGCGCTACACCAAGAACAACCGTCCCGTAGCCACCTTTAAGCTGGCGGTATCGCGCCGCAGCAATGCAGAGATCACAGACTTTATTCCCTGTGTCGCGCTGGGCGGCACCGCAGAGTTTGCAGCCCGTTGGTTTCAAAAAGGGACACTGGCCATCGTGATCGGCCAGCTCACCTCCCGTGTCTGGCAGGATGAAACAGACGGCCGCAACCACATCGCCTACGAGATCCTTTGTGACAGCGTGCAGTTCGGTGAAACCAAAAAGCAGCGCACCGCACGGGAGCAGCAGCCGGAGCCTGCCGCGTCCCCAGCTCCGTCCCCTGCTGTGCAGGAGCCGGTACAGGACAACACAGACCGCAGCGGCCTGCAGATCCTCGCGCTGGATTCTATCACCGGCAGCGTACTGGCAGATGCGGCGTATGACCTGTACACCCCGGACGGAGACGCTGTCCGCCAGCATATCACAACGGACATAGATGGTATCGCATCCATCGTCGGCCTGAAGCCCGGGGATTACATGATCACAGAAGTAGGCACCCCGGCAGACTTCCGTCCGGTTGCCCGGTCGGTAAACGTCCGGTTGGAACCGGGCGTCAACCACACGATCCATTTCCCGCACACGGCTGTACCAAACCATACCGCGCCGGCTCCATCCGCACAGCAGGCATATGTGCTGCCGGACGGCGTCACGGATAATGATAAGGACAGCCCGATCTAATGACTTCATGAAGGGCTGATTGCGGTGACAAAAGCCGATCTGGAACATTTGTGGCATCTTAACCGCGCCATTGCACGTGATTTAGAGCGGCTGCACGAATTGCAGTCGGCACTATCCGGACGGACATCGTCCATATCCGGTCTGCCGCATACCGGTATTCTGAAAGATAACACCGGCTTATATGTGGCTATCATTGATGAGCTGAAGCAGGCTATCATGGAGCGTGTGCTGGACAGTATACTGGAGTATGCCAAGCTCAATGCGTTTATCAATGAAATTACCGATCCGCTGCTGCGGCAGATCTTATTATACCGCTACGTGGATAACCTGAAATGGCCCCAGATCGCCGCACGGATCGGCGGGGACAACACTGCCGGCAGCGTCCGCAAAATCGTGGATCGGTATCTGAACTCACTTGCCGCAAAGACACAATAACTAACTTACAAATATTCTGAACGAAAGGGGGTGCTTCTATGTCCGGTTTTACGCTCGGCTGCAACCATGCGCTGCGCAATAAGGGCCTGTCCCTCGCAGCCAAAGGGCTGTACCTTGTCATATCGTCTTTCTGCGGTATGCCCGGTTGGCGGCTGTCCAAAAACCAGCTGGCTGCATACTGCGAAAGCCGTTATGCACTGGAGAAGGCATGGCATGAGCTGCTGCAGGCCGGATATTTGAAGCACCGCTTTTTTCAATTTAACCAGACCGGCGCTTTCGCGCACACCTATGACCTCCTGCAGCTTCCGGATGATTCCCCCGCTTATCTGTACGAGCCAACCGGCCGCAGCAGCGGGGACTGCCGTTTTATCCCGGCAGACCATACGCTGCGGGACTTCACCCGTATCCCCACCGCTGTCCTGCGCAGCAAAACAATCCCTTTGTCTGTCAAAGGGATTTTTGGTGTTGTATCCCACCTGCTTGCGATCCCGGATTTCTACCTGCACCCGGAGGGCGTGCGTGCGTTTTGCGCAGAACGGATCAAGCGCTTTACGTCCGTCTGGCGCGCGCTCAAGCTCAGCGGCCTGCTCAAGCAGCACCGCTATCCCACCGGTCAGGATAACAGTTTTACATATGGGTATGAGCTGCGTGACGAACCGGATCAGGAAGCGCCGTACCTCACCAACCACCGTGCGGACGGATCAGTATCTACAAGCAAAACCATTGCGGAGTATTTGAGCCGTGCGCACCAAAAGCTGCGCGCGCTGCGCAGCAGCGGCGCTGCAAAGGCGTACAAGCATCAGTCCAATGCAGCCGTATCCACTGCATCCCCTGCCAAGAAAACGCCGTATGCGCCATCTGATGCGGAAATGGATGCAATCCGTCAGCGCATCGACGCCGCAAGCCTAAAGCAGCAATACAGTGCGGCCCTGGTAGACACAGTAGCGGATGCGCTTGCGGTGATCGCCAACGCACCCGAGCTGACGATCAGCAAGCGCACGGTGCCGCTGGAGGAGCGTATGCAGCTCACTGCACAGCTGTCTGCCGGTGACATAGCATCGTTTCTTGCTGCGGGCAGAATAGACCTCTCTCGCGCCGGCAATCCTGCCGCCTACCTGCGCACGATCCTGTACAAATGGATGCAGGAACGTCCATCCGGTACATCCCAAAACGCCGCAAGCGTCCAGCCGCTCCGTGATTGGGAGAAAGACTGGCTGGCGCAGCTGCGGGAGACGCGCAAGCGCCGCCTTGCAGATGAAGCCGGACAAAATTTCAGCATGACCTGACCGCCGTACTTCCCTTTGGGGGTACGGCTAAAGGCCGTGCTTTTTTTATGCGCAAAACCCGAAATCCGTCCACCGATCCGGGCGCTGAACCGTGATTTTCACCCGCTGCATCCCCTGCCGCATACCATATGCCTGTTTTCGAGGGGGGGTAGAAAAAAGGGTCTGTGGAAATTGGGCGGTTTGCTGTTGCGGCATCATGCAATCGGGATCAAAATAATAAGATTCTATTCATTTATACTTGTTTAATAACGCTTTTGATACCAATATCCGCATGGATGGAAAACTGAAAAAAGACATCATTTTCCTTGTAACTTGTCCGTTTTGTCCGCCCTGCCTATGATAACCTATATACTGGGCGGAAGCCTACGGGCCAGCCCGCAGGTACGCGCCCCCCAAAGAGCATCGGATGATTCCGGATGCTCTTTTTTTATGCCATTAACAGGAGGATGATGCCCCATGCTCAGTAAATATGAATGGGAGGAAAACCGCAGCAGTGAACATATTATTTACTGCTTTGCAGACGGTACAACCAAGGTTATCACGATGGACGATTATCTCCGTGAGCATCCCGAACATACAGCAGAGGACTTCAAACGGATCAAGCAGCTTTCGGACGAAATGTACCGGACAGACTACCACGCAGACCAGCGGTACAGCAACTGGAAGGCGGATGAGGACTTCGATCACGCCGCTGCACTGCTTGCTTCCATGGAAGAGCTGCCCTTGGATCATGTGATCCGGCTGGAGCACTGGCGCACTGCCAGACAGGCTGCGCATCAGCTGCTCCGCAGCGGCCGGCTCACACCCGTGCAGCGCAGGCGCTTTATCGCCTACTTTATTCATGGGAAATCACTTGCAGAGATCACGCGTGAAGAAAAAACATATCGCATGAAGATATGGCGTGATATCCAGCAGTTAACCACGCTTCTGCAAAAAGCTGTTTAGTCATCAGTGTGTTCCAATGGAACACATTTTTTATTTTAACTAAGCCACACAGAGAAAGGAGCCGCCATGGCACGATTCACACCGCAGCAGCTTACAAAGCTATATGAACAAACGCTTAATAACTTTAGAGAGCAGCCGGAGCAATGGCTGCGGTTTCTGGATACCGCAGCACGGCTGTACAAGTATGATTTCCCCTCGCAGGTGATGATCTTCAGCCAGCGTCCGGACGCCACCGCCTGCGCGGATCTGCCGTTCTGGAACAACCGCACGCTGCGCAGGATTGCGCGCGACTCATCCGGCATCGGCATCGTACAGCGCCGTGCGGATGGGCATGAACAGGTGCAGTACCTGTTTGATATTTCTGATACCATACCGCGCGCTGATACGGTCCCGCCGCCGTACATCTGGCAGCTGCGCCCGGATGCACAAGAAACGGTCATGCAGAACCTGTCTGCACGCATTGGCGAGGATATGCAGATACTGGACAGCTTTGCCGATAACCTGTTCATGTCCGCACAAACCATAGCCTTCCGCATGGCCAATGCACAGTCCCGCAACATTGATTTTATCCGTGCCGCTGTTTCGTCCACGGCGTACTGTGTACTGCGCCGCTGCGGGATAGATCCCGCCCCGTATGTGCGCCGCATCTCCCTTGACGCGCTGTCCGGCAGCGAACTTGCGCTTCTCGGAAGCATAACGCAATCCGCTTCTAAATCCTGTTTAAGCTCGATTGAGCAGACAATGAAACACGTGGATGGATGTAAACTTTTTCGATTTACAACGCGAAACCATATTGCAGACAAAGGCGAAACATTGTATAATAAAGGTACCAAAAATGAATTTGAACCGGGACAGGAAGGAGCTGTTTTAGATGGCAGTAAGAAAAGAGGATCTGTGCTACAACAAGGGGCCGGACGGCAAGATGTACCCCGACGCGGAGCAGCCGGAGTACGGGATGTGGGGACGGATGCGGTTGGAGTATCTGAAAACACACCTGCCGGACGAGTACATGAGACTTCTCCGGGACGGCGCGCTGAACCATCACCTGAACTTCGTGGAGCGCCGGGCGATATCCATGATGGATCATATCGTGAGCCAATACGCGAAAGCGGACGGCGTGACCGAGGAGCTGAAGGACCGCAATCCGATGGAGTGGGTCGGCCTGATGAACAACTACCGGCACGAAGCCGCGAAAGTGGTGGAGGAAACCATCATCCGTTAAATACGCAGACAGCAGCAGGGCCGCAAGCGCCTGCTGCTGTTTCTTTTGAACAGATGTCGCTGATGGATCAGCCCGGCAGCGGGGATGTGCCTGATGATGTGATCCGCCGCGTTTTATCCGCAGGCGGCAACGGCCAGCAAAGCCGCGAACGGATCGCGGCTTTTTTTATGCAGGATGAATTTCGACCGGAGGATGCCGCTATTTTCCTGCGCAGCGAGTACGGCACCGGCGGAAAGGGTATCCGTCTAAACGGCATTGACTATGCCTTGTGGTTTGACCGTGACGGGCTGCGTATTGCCCGCGGACAGGATACGCGCACCCCGCGTGCTGCCGTCCTGTCCTATGAACAGGCCGCACAGCAGATCGCCGGTCTGCTGCAAAGCGGGCAGTATGCCACATCCGAAGAGCTTGCAAATGCCAAATCTAACGAATATCATGAGCTTGCTTCGTCTATTTGGAGCATCTACCATGATCGCAGCGAAGATGCCGTACAGCGTGGATTTTTCACACAAACCGCTGCGCTGGCCGATGGCATATACCCGCCTGCCGTGGAGCAGCTGACACATGCGCTGGAAAACCCTGCCCAGCGTGCCGTGTTATCCGCCGAACTGGACGCATATGCAAAGGCCGTTCAGACCGATGGAACACTGTACCGCTTCCGGTTTAGCAAAGATGCGGCTGTTACATCAGCAGCACGCTTGCAGCGGACGGAGCATATGACGAAGCTATATGCCGCGGCGGATGGATTCCAACCGGCACGCGCGGCATTTATCACACAGGATGAAATTGATCAGCTGCTTTGCCGCGGAAGCGGTGTTTCACAGGGCAAGCAGCGCATCTATTCCTACTTCTCAGAAGATCACACACAGGCGGATCGGATTCGCTTTTTGAAAGATGAATATGGAATTGGCGGCTTTGGTTACATCGGGTACAGCGAAAGCCATGACGGGCGCGGCATATCATTTGAGCGCAGCGAAAACGGACGCCGCTATGATAAGGTAGCTTTATCGTGGAGCCAGGTTGAGCATCAGCTGCGCACGATCATACGTCAGAACCGTTATTTTACACCGGAAGAGCAGGCCAAATATGAGCGTGACCGTACCGATGCTGCCACGCTTTCCGATCCGCAGCCCGATGTGTTCCAAGGGAACAC
>OFLZ01001647.1_pt1 | contig 12274 bp, 13 predicted proteins | sample 1541321 | NCBI WGS metagenome assembly OFLZ01 (sample SAMN04209223, study PRJEB22552) | human gut metagenome | biome: gut; material: feces | host: Homo sapiens | place: USA: Oklahoma | reverse complement strand
GATGCCCTCGTTGTAATCGTTTCTGAGGTTTATACTGACCTCACAGTTCGATTTCTCCTGACATCAGCTTAGGGAGCAGACGATCACGAGCCTCTCTCAAAAGAATTATTTCCAACATTTTATTTTGTATAGCTTCCATAATTGGTGATATACAGTATTCGAATTGATCCAATATCGCTTGTGTAGGTATAGTGATATTGATGCTGTCAAATGTCTTAACAATTATGGTGTCAAATACCCCACCATTGGCCATTGTTTTTAATGCGGCTATCTCCTGGTTTAAAGCAAAAAATAAATAATAAACGGAAGATATTTCCTCGCTTTTTAATGCATAGCATGATTGATTCATCGCCATCGGTTTGGCAAGAATTGTTGTTTTTCCAACTGTACCTCTTGCCGTTATAATGATTGTTCCCGCAGGATAAAGTTTACTATTACAATTATCCAATCCATTTTGACTTATATGTGTTTCAGTATCGAAAGCAAAAAAAGCTCCATCGCTGTCTTTCGGTGAATAAAAGGGAATATTTCCGTTGTAATACTCCGGATTTGAAGTTTTCGGAGTTCCCCCACTCATAACATCAACTCTACGAGAAAACGCCTCTTTCTTCCATTTCTCAGGAATTCCGTTTATAACCTTCACATGCTCATACCCTGGAAAGCGAAAATCCACAAACCATTCCTTATATAACCGCCTTGCAGCTTCTTCCAACAGCTTAATCTGCCTCTGATAGTTTTCTATTAAATTATCATAATGAGAAAGACTATCTATTATTTTTCTCATTACATCCTCAGAAGTAGTTGCTATAGGAAGATCTCGCAGTTGCTTCAAAGATAAGAACTGTTGACTTGACCCTTTCTGATTGCCATTCATATGGCCTATCGCTTCAGGCGTACGTAAATAGTAGCTAAGCCATTTCCCTTTTAGCTCTGACCCTCCACATTTGAATAACGCAACATTTTTTATGGCATAATTGGGATTGTTCTTTACAACAGCAACTTCGCCAACAGTGCCAATCATAGACATCAAGACATCCCATTGTTCTACAAGGCTTCGCTCGTTAATTTTGTTATAGTCTTTTTCAGAAATATAATAGGCTTCTGTGGGGTCGATGATTCCATTTTTCACATGCTTACCAGTAACCAACTTATATCCAGATTCTGTTTGTTTTGGTGTATCATGTGTTCCATCACGTACTGATTCACAGAACTCAGTAGCTTTAATATATGTCAATTTCATTCTATTCACCTTCTACTTCAATAATAAAATACGGGCTCATGCTATGCTTTGACACCTCTCCTAACCCCGCACCTGATGAAATAACAGTACATTTGCTCATAATATCTTTTGGTGCCACTTCAAATTTGATTACCTTGAACCAAGTTTTAAAACGATCTCTATTATCTCGATAATATGAGGGAATCCCATCAATATCGGGCTCTCCTTTGAGCACCTCAACTACATGAGCCCAGTATCTCATTGTTTTGCCGCTATGTATCAGCAATACTTTCAGATCCTCGTTCCCCTTTACGTAATCTATAGCTTTTTGCGACAAAGGCAAACCCAGTTTCCCATACCAAACATATCCTAATCCTTTAATAATATTTTCATGTGCAATTATTGTTCCCTCATCCGGGGCAAACTTATCTGAAAATCTTAGTGCTACTGTTTTCATAATCCCATCTCCTTCAAGTTCTTTGAGATGGTATCCATCAGCTGATTGCTTTCTTCCTGAAGTTTCAACAATTCTTCATGGATTTCACCCATACGCTTATGGAAATCAACACCGTCATCTTCAATCGGAGCAACACCAACATACGCTCCCGGAGTCAATGACCAGCCTTTTTCTTCAATTTCAGCCTGATTAGAAATCTTGCAAAAACCCGGAATGTCCTGGTATTCTCCATCACCGAATTTGCTGTAAAGCCATACGGCCTCTTTGGCTATCGTGAGCTGTTCTTCCTGTTCGGCAATCTTCTCATCAAACTCAGCCTGGATCCTTTTCTTATCCTTCTTTGCAGCAGAGTCTGCAGCAGACTTAGCCTCACTTCTCAGTTCTTTAATGCAATCTTCCTGAGCATGAAGGATCTCTTCAAAATCACCTTCTCCCAGAACAGAATGGTATTCCTCTATAAGCTGCTGGTACTTTTCAGTTTCTCCACGATACAGCCATACAATGGCATTCATGTTTTTCAGCTGCCAGTCGCTCCATTCATTAAGGGTACGATCCACGACAGTAAAATAATTCCTGGCATCGATAAATAACACTTTATCCTTAAGATCTTCTGCTTTTCCCTTGTCGAAAAACCACAGACTGCAAGGAAGACTCTTAGTGTAGAAGAAATTATTACCAACGCTGATCATGACATCTACATGACCTGTTTTGACCAGCTGCTCTCTGATATCCTTGTCCTTTCCCTGACTGTCTGTTGCTGAAGAAGCCATGACAAAGCCGGCTCTTCCAGTCTCGTTAAGATAGGCATAGAAATAAGAGATCCACAAATAGTTTGCGTTGCCGATCTCATTCGCTTTGTTCACGCCCGGCAATCCGAATGGTAATCTTCCAGCATTCTGGGCAGCCTCTGCTTTTACCTTATCCACATTGAAAGGCGGATTTGCCATCACATAATCACAGCATCCTACAAGATTATGAGCATCATTATAGAAAGTGTTGGCTTCATTTCCGGACTTGATCACACCGGTCAGCCCATGAACCGCCATATTCATAAGGCAGAGCTGAGCATTGTACTCAACCTTCTCCTGCCCATAGAACGTCATGGCCTTATTAGCAGACATTCCCTTACTGTTGACGAAATCGCCGGACTGCACAAACATACCACCGCTACCACAGGCAATATCCGCTAAGACACCCGAAGTCGGTTCCAGAATATTTACGATCATTTTTACCAGTGACTTCGGTGTGAAAAACACGCCGTCATCAGAGGCCACTGCCGGGGCAAACTTGCTGAGGAAATATTCATAAATGCGTCCGATCACATCGCCGCCCACATCGTCAAGAGCATTATTGTTAAAGATACGCAGTAACTCTGCCAGCAGATCATCAGCAAAATTGGTATATTCTTTTGGAAGAACGCCGGCCAGCTGTTCAGACTGAGCCTCAACCAGCTCCATCGCATGATTCACGACCTCACCCAGACTGTTCATCTGCTGGCCGTTTTCTGCAACGATATTCGCTGCCTTGATATCCTCCGGCAGATTCACAAGGTATGAATACTGTGCTTCCTTCGGAAGATACAAAGCGCTCTTCTCTGCGAAGTCAGAAGCTTCTACAGGCATCACACGACCATTCCTGACCGGTCTGTCCTTCAGGATCTCTTTCTCCACCTTCTTAAATCTGCTATATGCATATCTCAGGAACAGCAAACCCAGTACCGGCATACAGTACTGCTGAGAAGTCAGCTTGGATCCCTGGCGTAATAGATCCGCAGCTTCCCAAAGGTCTGCCTCCAATTTTTTAATGCTCTTGTTGTCCATTATCTTTCCTCCAACTGTTTGTCTCTGCGGAGCTTACACTCCTTCATTTTCATTCTATTCTTTAAGCTGTCCTAAAAAACGGACTCATTCCTGACTCTTCAGATACAACTCTGGCATGCTGATTTCTATCAGCTGTGCCTCCCTCTGTACCGTCGTCTTTTCACAGTCCAGTAAAGATCTTCTCAATCTTTGACCGTCCAGTGTATCCTTTACATATTTGTTCCTGTTATCCGTAATGTATGTAGCAGCCTCTCTGGAAAAGCCGTTACGCTGCAGCATAATCGTCAGCGGATTTACTGAGCCGTACTCAACATACTCATACCAGTCATTTCCAAAAGCCTCTTGACCTATGAAATCTTTATAGGCTGATGAAAATGCCATAAAGTAATTTGAGAAGCTGAACAGGATCACATCATTTATCTCACTGAGTACGTCAGCCGCAATCTGATTATTATGCTCAGGACAATCTCTGTAATCTTCCCTTGAATGATCCGGCATATACACTTTCTGTCCGCTTGTCTTTTTATAATCAATAGAATCCTTGATCATTTCCTGAATACTCATTCCTTTGAACCACTTAGACAGTGATACAGCATGCCGTTTCAGGACAGGATGTTCTCCGTTATCATCCTTATTGCCAATCAAGGAACGTTCATATTTCTCCCAGTTAAAAATTTCGCCCAGCTTTTCCAGGAAGCCCATCAGCTCGATATTAGAAACATATCCATAAGCATTTACTTTTGGATATCGCAGTCCCTCTTTAATTGCCAGATAAAGTCGTTCTGACTGATCAAGCGTAACATTAAGGTCCTCCAGTGATTGTTCCTTCCCATCAAAAGCTGTCTTGATCTTACTGACCGCTTCTTCTGTGAGATAATCCCCGAACTCTTTTCGGATTCTGCTGTCCTTGTTATTAAGAATACTTCTGAGTAACATGACAGCAATTTTCCTCATCAGGGAATACTCATTCTGGTTCTGAGTGCTTGTCTTATCAAGCTCCATATTTCCTTGAATCAAGCTCTCAACGATTTTCTTTTTCTGATGCTTTGTTAATGCTCTGCTGACGGACAACTCCTGTTCCGGCACAGCCTTCTGAAGCATCTCAACATACTTCTGTGAATCAGCATCTTTTTCCAATGTCATCAGATATACGTTGCCGTACAGGTTGTATTGAATCCTTCCAACACGTCCAAGCAGATTCTTAAACGAAACCTCATCCAGCTCATTTCTGCCGTTCATATAGTGTGTTACGAACAGATTGTCCGCAGGAAGGTTTACGCCTTCCAAAAGCGTACTGGTGCATACGATGGTATGAATCTTCTTTTCCTGCCGGAAAAGCTCTTCCACTCTCAGCCTGAGTGCTGCAGGAAGGTATCCCATGTGATAGGCAATACCTTTCTTTATTGTCTTTGCCAGATAATAATCGTCATACACTACATCCTTTATCTCATCGGAAAGTGCATCGAGATCAGGATCATTTAATGGTGGCATCATGTCTGCCAGTCTCTGGGCATACTCTGTCACTCTTGCTTTGGAATGACAATAAATCAGGTTCTTAGATCCTTCACCAAGCTTTCTGATCAGATCATAAAATCCCTCATTTGGATCCAGCTTCGCAGCATACGTCAGACACCTGCGTATTGAATCGTAATATTTGACTTCACCCCTGTTAATATCCACCAGTATTTTCATCTGGCTCACCGGCGTGTAATTGGTGGACAACTTGTTTTTTTCCACTTCTACACTATCCGGGATCAGCTGAAGATATATTTCCGGATTCGGTATATTCGGCGAAGCGAATATAAACTTCGGCTTCGTCTGCCTTGCGCTCAGTTTTTCCACTACGGAATAGTAGAACGCACTTCTCGAATCCTTAGAGGATATCTTATGTGCCTCATCTATAAAAATATAGTCCAGTGGCATATTACTGTATAACGTCAGCAGATATGCCATTCTCTCCGGTGTCATGATGAAAATGAAGTGATGATAATCCTTCAGAACAACTGCACCGGCAGAAGTGACTATTCTATAATCTTTTTCTGTAAAAAAGCCTTTCAGCGCTTTCGTAAGCTCGCTCGTAACCTCATTGATCAGAGCTTTCGTCGGTACTAGTATCGCAAAATTTGATCCCTTGTCAGCCATAACCTGATTCCGGATAAATGTCTGCATCACAAATGATTTTCCCATTGATGTCGGACCCGAATAGCTGAAGCTCTGATCATTAAAATGATCGTATACCTGTTTTTGCGATCTGAAGAAATGCTTTTCCTCATCCCCTGGCACCTCAAGGTATTCCTTCATCAACTCCGAATATAGCCTTTCAAACAAGGAACTTCCCTTGTAATCCGGAGACAAAATATCTCTTCCTCGGAAATTCGCTGTATTCGTAAGTACAGATCCGGCATAAAACGACACATCCTCATCATTAGGAAAAAGAAAATCCAGTATGGTCACTATTTCCTGTGCCAGAGACTTATGGATCTCCGAATCATCTGAAAATACCGATTTTGAAAGAATATCCGCAAATCTTAATGCGTCTATCTTTTCGGTTTCTGTAGGAATATCCTGCCCTTTGCCAAACCTTCTGATCGTATAGCAACGCAAAATCTTATCGTACAGCTCTTTCAGATAGTCGTTATCCAGAATGTCCCTGTATATTGCATCTGCCAGCCGCAGTGGCTTATCTGCTTCTGTAATATCCGGCATTAGTCGTCACCTCCAAGCAGCCTGTCCATAATCTCTTTCTTGTCTTCCAATGCCTTATTTAATGGCAGCACATACACATAGAAAGAGCTGCGGCTCAGATTTAAGCTGTTAATTTTGTCCACGATATACTGAACATGGTTTTGTATATCGAGAACCATCTTATCTTGAACTGCTTTTCGGTACTGGTCATTCGTGTATTGATTAGGATCCAGACCTATGGTGTATCCGATAAACATTCCATAGGCGTTATCCACAGGTATTCTCGTCTTGCTGGGAAGCAGTATTTCTTTCAGCCTCGCAGTAGTATCTTCATCAAAAGAACGTCCCATTACAGTGCTATCCACGACCTGCCGTTCTTTTCGCTGGCCATTAGATACCGCCGCAATTTCTTCAAAAGCCTTATCAATAGCATCCTGAATATCATCTATAATACCGGATGCGCCATATACCAGCTGATATGCAGGAGCCCCAGCCTTTCCGACAGATAAAAGGTGTACCCCTTCACTTTGTGCTTTATAGGTGCCTCCGGCTGTTACCTGCTCATATTTGCTCAAAATCTTAGGCGCTTCCAGTACATGTTCAAAGAAACAATAATCAAGGATTTCCCCAAGTTCGCTTCCGGTTCCCTTTTCTCCTGGATTGCCGGTCTTTATCAATCTCCTTACTGCCTTAAGTGCGACCGTCCTGTCTTTTCCGGCATCCACCAGCTCATCAAGCTCAGCTCTCGAAAACACATACATCCCCAAATTATCTTCCAAAAATTCCACAAGCGGATCGTAATTAAACTGATTTGTCTCAATATCAAGGCAGAACAACTTAAGGTCATTACGATTCAAGAGATTCAGTGTCTCCTGATGAGTGACCTCTTCAAAAACGGTATCAAATTTTTGGTTTAAAGTTCGACTTAAAACCTGATCCGCCATTGCAACTCTCCGCCTTTCACATTAATCTTCTGCACTCGAATTATTATCGGCAGCCTCGCCGGATTTTACCCATTTATCTACTTCCGACAACTTGAATTTCCATAGCCTCCCCATCTTATAAGCAGGCATATTCTTTTTAGCAATCCACTGTAGGATGGTTTCTCTCCCTACACCCAGATGCTCCTGAACTTCTTTCAGTGTTGACCATTTTTCAATTGTGTTGTCACTCATCACTATGCCTCCGTTGACTCCCGTGACTTATTAGCTACCGTAACTGTAAATTCAAACAACCATTTCTCACTCGGAAAACAATCATTCCCCGATGAATCTTCCATTTTCCACGTACTTGTAAAAGTGTTCTCGTTTCCTCTTGCGTCAACCTGTATTATAACTTCTGCCGTTTCTCCCGGATCGGTATCTGGTACATCTATCTCATACACATTTGTCTTAATAGACTGGCTCTCTTTCGTCAGACATACAAGCCTTCGATCCCTCCAAGGTACTTTTCCGTCATTTCTTATCAGCCACACATGATCAAACTTTTCGTAAAAACCCCTGTCATAGTGCCGGGATCTCTGCCCATTCACTATCCACGCTCGGTCTCCTGAATGATACGGTGCTGCTATAACAGTCTTGATATCAGCTCCATCTCTAATTTTCCTATATGACGATGCCACAATATCATCCGCCGTATGGTCCGCACCTCCGACCTCAACCAACCCGAAAAACTGAGCAGCCAAAGCTTTACAGATGCAATCTATGTCTATTGATTTGTCAGCAATCTTAAAGGTATTCGCAAGTGCAGGTACCTTCTTTTTATCTATGTGCTTAACAAAATAATCCGCAAGTTCTTCAATCCTATACGGCTTTGGAAAACCGGCGATCATGTCATCCGTAATGGGCTTTGATCCGTTGCAGATTTTCTTCGCATAATCCTCATCTGATGAACTCGGAAAACGATCGTACCCCGAAGCCTTAAACACCTCTCTCATGAACCTTCCCTGGTTCATAGATGTTCCAAAGCTCTTCTTTACCACATCAGAGTATTCTTTTATCAAAATCACATCACTCATCTCCGAAAGTCCCTTTTTAAGTCCCAAAAGTCCCTTTATTTCAAGGCTTTGCCCCGCTGTAAGTCCCTTTTTGGATTGGTATCCTTAAACCATCAAATGAAAAGAGGAAAGGATATGCAAAAGGGTACAAAAACTCAAAATATATTTTACCATATCCGGTTCCATAAATCAATGTTTTTGGCGGTCTTTGGTTATAAATCGACTCAAATAGACTTTTCATTTGAAATCGTCTGCTACCGTTGGGCCCAGCAGATTGAGCGGACAGAATTTGGAGGTAAAGTACATGTTCTGTTCTAACGAAGATTTGCTCATCAGCATTCAGGATGCAGCCAATCAGGTCGTAAACGAATACGGAGAAGATGTAGCAAAATCCGTATTCCTGAGATTCGGAGCCACTTGTGCAGAAGATCTTAATCCAAGCGACTATGAAGCAGTTTTCAGCGAACTGTACCTGATAGCAAACGACAAATAAGTCAAGCAGGAAGACGTTCCTGTAAGTCACAGTCCTGAGCATGACAGAAAAGGCTCTTCACACTGAAAACGCTACCTTTAGCGCTGAAGGAGGTTCTGCCGGTTTCAGTGTGAAGCAACAAGTAAACACCAGCCTTAAGCAGAACAGCTGGCTATTCAAGCAAAACAGGAGGAATACCTGTATGAATGGCCGACTGATTAAGACAACAGAATACCGCCATGCGGTTTCCTCCGCGTCAAACAGGAGGAAATCTCATGATGAACAAAGACAACGATCAAGTATTAATTCCGATGATCACCACCATCGAAGCTGCACTGGATTACGGATACTCTATGAAGGATGTCCGTCTGTGGAGAATCGGTAACCGTATGTGTACCGTCATTCTTGTTCCCGGAACCAAGGATCAGTACGATTCGTATCTCAGCTCTTTCTCCAAGGAATTCAAGGCTGAAGATCGTGATAAGCGCTGCCAGATCAGTGACGGCAAAGGACATGCTATTCGCTGCCCTGAAAGCAACAAGTGTAAGGACTGCCCTTTCTATCACTCTCTTGACAAGAAAGGCTACGGAACTCTGACCTTTAGCGATCTGACCTGGACAAATGAAGACGGTATTGAAGAAGCATATGAGCCGGCCGCACCTGAAGGCTATGGCAGTGCTGAACGTTACCTGGAACTTCTTCAGGCGCTTATGGGCTATGTCGGAGCAATTCGCCCGGAATATGCCCCGGTAGTTAAACTGCTTTCAGACGGTCTCTCACGCCGCGAAATTGCCAAGGAGCTCGGAGTGCCAAAGTCCACAGTGATCGACTGGGTAAAGAAGATTCAGGAGCTTACTCTCAAATTTATGGAGGATATCATCTAAACTCATCTTCTGACAAAAAGACAGGGAGCACATTACCAGCATCGGTAGTGTGCTCCCCTTTTTTACTTGTGACCTCTTACAGTGATCTGATAGACATCATGATCCTTGATAGACTTGACCGCTTGTCGCAAAGTCCGCGCCCGCCCATGCTGATGATATGGGTGTTGATAGCGGTGCTTATGAAAGATAATGCACGACCCGTCACTAGGATAACCAGTGCTGTGTAAATACCAGTAGTGACCAGTGCATTTTGACTGAATGGTAAGATCATACGGATCTAAGACAATCATTCTGAAATAATCAGAGTCGATTGTCTGAAGCTCTTCGGCGGTAAACATCTTCACCACCTCGCTCCCTGCTCTGCCACCATCTGCGCTCGAATTTTGACTTTCTCTGCCTCGTATCTCTTCTGTAAAGCTTTCATCTCCCTATCCATGAACTCAGCCTCGGCAGCCTTCACAGCAGCCCTCTCGGCATCCTGGGCGATTACTATCTTACCATCCTCGCAGATGACAGAAATATAATCCCCAACGTCAAAACCAGCCTCCTTCAACCACATGCCCTTCAGCATGATGGTAGGTGTCTCCCGGTACTTGTATCCGCTCTGCCCATAGACCTTAATACTTCTTTTCTTCGACATAATGATTTCCTCCTTCGGTTTACTCTGATTTTTCGATTTAGTACTCTGTTTACCCGCCATATTCAGATCACTTCCATACGCACCACCGCCTTTCCTGCTCCGGAGAAAAAGAAAAGAGCCACCAATGCTTATTCGCATCAGTAGCTCTTACTGTTGGTTCCGTATGATATTATGATGGTTATTTCTTGCCCTGCTCCTTCTGGGCATCCTTGATCCGATAGTAGTCTTCCATCTTCAGATTCAGGTGCACATATGAGTCAGGTTTTCGGTTGCTCAAGAGGCACACAGTCTCCACATGCACCGTATTTATAAGATTAAAAAAGTTTAGTCTTGTTGTATGTGTCTAGCCTTTATAATAACGTGAAATCAATGTTTTTTCAATGGTTCACTTTTGAATACTTTCCGTATCTTTTTAAAATCTCTTTCTGTCGGTGGCAAAATGGTGGCATTTCCACCCATTACAAAGCAATCAGATCTCTCCATGTCTTGTCTCCACAGATACCGTCTGCTTCCAGAACGCCCTTGCGGCTCTCCTGATACTTTTTCAGGGCGTGAATCGTATTGGTACCTGCAGCTCTGTCCAGGGTAAGAGGCTTGCCATCCTTACCTTTAAAGCCCCTTGCAATCAGGATCTCCTGAAGCAGTAATACAGATAATCCGTTGTCTCCCTTTTTTACTGTTTTCGGCTCAAACATATAATGACCTCCTGTAGTATGATCTCCGGATCCGTTATCCGGGGTGATATTGGTTACAATGCTGTAGTCCGGGCGGCAGAACTTTGTTCCCGGAAGCTGACTGTTATAATAAGATTTTTCGCACACGCCTCCACCATTGGCAACAATTCCGGATGCTCCGCTGGTGTTGCCCTCGATGGTCCAGAACCGATCTCCTGATACCCTAGTGACAATTCCGGTATGTGCGAATGTACCGTTGCGGTAAAAAATAACGATATCGCCCTTTTCCGGGTTTGCATACCTGGTAAACTTATTTCCCAGATCCGGGCAGTATACATAAGGCCAGTGCTTCAGAAGCTTCCTGGCTGTTGTCAGACCAAAGGCTTTGTAAAAGCACCAGGACACAAATCCTGCGCACCATGGCTGTGCCTGATAAGACGGAGCAATATCCCGCCAATACTTTGTATAATTTCCGCTGCCTGCATTAGCTGTCTTGCTGTCCAGCTGACTGTTGGATCTCTTTTCCAGATATCCGATCTCTTCCTCTGCGATTCCAATCACTGCATTGATCGCTTCTGCTGCTGTCATACCGGTTCCCTCCTCTGTTTTATAATCTTTATAAAATACATTCCGGTCAACCTTTGTTCCAATTCCTGGAATCGTTGCTTTACTGGAATACTGCCAGCCCACTCCTGCCTCCGGCCGGAGACGTTCCTGCAATGTTCCGTTGTCATTGACCGGATATCTGGCAATCCAGCAGTCATATTTTTTTAAAGCTTTTGTCAGTACATTCTGATACCAGTCCAGATTACAGTAGATCCCGCCCTGGTATCCTGCTGCCTGAATTTTCTTCAGGAATGCCAGGGCAATCTTTTCCACCGCTACACTTCCCAGTTTTCTCTGTTCGGACCATTCCAGATCATAAAATACCGGGAAATTAAGCCGGCACTTGTTCAGGACTTTCAGTACACTCTCTGCTTCCTGTTCTGCCTGTGCCGGGCTTTTGGCATAGCTGTATTTGTACACCCCAACCGGGATTCCATGCTGAGTACAGCCCTTGTAGTTCTGCTCAAAGGTACTGTCTGTTTTATTTCCCTTTTCCGTGATCCGCAGGATTGCAAATCCCATTCCATAATCTGCCACTGTTTCCCAGTCAATCTTTCCCTGGTAAGCAGATACATCAATTCCTTTGATTTCCATAGTTTTTCCTCCAATAGAAAAGAGAGCCTGTTTCCAAGCTCTCAAAAAATGTTTGCATTATTCTGATATCTGCCCTATAATATGTTTAAAGGAACAACCGCCCACAAGGGGTTGACCTCGACAGAATGATAAGATTACCACCCTAGATACTCGGTCAAAGTTCAAAGGGTGGTTTTCTTATGCTTTAACTCATTATCGACAGAACGTAAAAACGAATGTCAGTAATG
>OFLZ01001641.1_pt1 | contig 12306 bp, 9 predicted proteins | sample 1541321 | NCBI WGS metagenome assembly OFLZ01 (sample SAMN04209223, study PRJEB22552) | human gut metagenome | biome: gut; material: feces | host: Homo sapiens | place: USA: Oklahoma | reverse complement strand
TGGTGGGCGACAAGGCCGCCGATATGATGGCCGCCGTTGAGGCCGTGGGCCAAGGTGGTCACGTGCTGGTGCGCAACGGCGAGGTCGTGGCGCGCATTCCGCTGGCGCTCGGTGGCCTGATGAGCGAAGGCACGGCCGAGGACGTTGCCGCGCAGCACGACGACTTTATGGTCAAGGCGCGCGCCATGGGTATTGAGCCGCCGCTCGACCCTATCATGGACATCATCTTCCTGCCCCTGCCAGTCATCCCGACGCTCCGCATCCGCCCCGAGGGCATGTTCGACGTCACGACCTTCACCTACGCCGACTAGTCATCGGGGACGTTCTTAAACGACTAGCCGTCGGGGACACTCTTTGGCGGGCTGCCTGACGCCGCGACCGTAGGACCTCTGGCATGTGTGAGCTATTTGCCAGGTCCTTGCAACGTTTACGCCCGCGGAGTCTTATTTGAGCTCCCTTTGGGTACGTTGGAATCGGATACGCGTTCGATTCCAACAAGCCCGAAGGGAGCTTTTCTATGTTTAAACTGATTGCATCCGATATGGACGGCACACTGCTTGACGAAAACGGCCAGGTGCCTCCCGAGACCTACGAACTGATTCTGGCGCTACACGAGCATGGCGTGCATTTCGCCGCATCGTCAGGTCGTCGCTACGATCGTCTGTGCGAGTTCTTTGCACCTGTTCGCGACAAGATGGACTTTGTCGCCGCTAATGGCGCCCAGGTCTATGCCGACGGCAAGATGGTGGACCGTGAGGTGTATTCCCACCTGGCGATTCGAAGGCTCGCCCAAGCCGTCAGGACGTTTCCCAATCTGCATCTTGCGCTTTTTGACCGAACCAAGTCCTTTTTGCTCGATGATGAGTGCAAGTTCGTGCGTGAGGTCGATAAGGACCTTCCCAATGCCGAGCGCATTTGGGAGCTGCCCGATCCCAGCGTAAATATCATCAAAGCGAGTATCTTTTGCGACGACGGTGCCGTTATGGACAGTGCGTACGTGCTACAGCGCGAACTTGGTCAGCTCTTTACTTTTGCGCCTTCGGGCAATGCGTGGATCGATGCCATGCAGCCCGGCGTGTCGAAGGCTTCGGGCATCGCGCAGCTTGCGGAGCATTACGGCATTGGACGCGATGAGGTCATGGCGTTTGGCGACTCGATGAACGACTACGAGATCATTCGCTTTGTCGGCACAGGCTGTGCGATGGAAAACGCGCGCCCCGCGCTCAAGGCGGTGGCCGATCGCGTCGTAGGCTGCAACCGCGACCACGCCGTTCAGCATGAGCTCCGTCGCGTGCTGGAGAGTCTCTCCTAATCCGGCAGATGGGGGCGTTCCTTTTCTGCCGACAGTGGGGGACAGTCCTTGCAGCTTTTTGCGAAGAGTGTCCCCAACGACTAGTCGTTTAAGAACGTCCCCAATGACTAGGCGAGGGCGGCCATGATGGTGCGGGCGACGCCGTCGTGGTCGTTGTCGTATTCGGTGATGGCGTCGGCGGCCTCGCGGTCCTCGGGCTCGGCGTTGATCATGGCCATGCCATGGCCCGCTGCCTGCAGCATGGGGATGTCGTTGATGTTGTCGCCGAACGCCCAGGCGTCGGCGAGACGCTCGCCCAAGTGCTCGCATAGCCACGTGAGGGCCGTTCCCTTGGTGGCGCCCTCGCCCATGACCTCGATATTCATGGCGTACGAACGTGTGACCTCAATGCCTCCGAGCGTGTCGAGCTCCGCCGCGATGGCGTCGCGATCGGCCGGGTCGTGCCAGTACATGGCGATGCGTTCGAGCGTCTCGACCTCGTCGATCTTGCTGTCGATATCCATGTCGATCGGTGTTCGTGTGCGCTTGAGCGAAGCTGCGATGTGGGGGTCGCCGCCGCAGAACTCATCCAGGCGCGTGTAGAGCGAGCGGGGGAGGAAGCACTGCCCGTCCGCGAAGATATCGAAGGTCACATCGTGGCCGGCGGCGATGCGGCGGATGCGATGGGCAATGCCGCAATCGAGCGGTCGGCTCAAAATGCGCGTAGCACGTGAGGTGTCGGTGGGCGTACCGTCGTCGAGCTGCCAGACGCTGGCACCATTGGCGCAGACCGCGTAGTGCACGGCAGGATGGGCGAGGATGGGCTCAAAGATGCCCGACAGCGGGCGCCCCGTGCAGGGCACAAACTCAATACCGCGGCGCGCAAGCTCGTCGAGCATTGTCCAGGTGGCATCGCTCATCTGCTTATCACTCGTCAGCAGCGTTCCATCCATATCGGAAAACACAATCATTCGCTGCGATCCTTTCTACTGGCATAAAAAGCGTGGCCGAGGGCGGTGATGCCCTGGCCACGCTCGGGTTCTATAACGGTCTGCGTCCTAACGATCGGCGAGTGGCTTGTACTCCAGCGGCTCGATAACCGGGCGATACGCGGGACGGATGATGCGGTGCGCGCAGAAGAGCTCTTCCATGCGGTGCGCAGACCAGCCGGCCATGCGGGCGACGGCGAACAGCGGCGTAAAGAGCGTCTCGGGCACGCCGAGCATCTTGTAGATAAAGCCCGTGTACAGGTCGATGTTGGCGCAGATGGGCTTGGTCATGCCGTGATCGCGCATCACTTGCGGGGCCAGGCGCTCGATGCGCTCGATGAGCGCGAACTCCTCGCCCAGGTCCTTCTTGGCGGCAAGCGTGCGCGCGTAACGACGGCACACCTCGGCACGCGGGTCGCTCAGCGTGTAGACGGCGTGGCCCATACCGTAGATGAGCCCCGTGCCGTCGAAGGCCTGCTTGTCGAGGATCTTGCCCAGGTAGGCTGCGACCTCGTCCTCGTCCTCCCAATTGGAGACATGCGCACGGATGTCCTCGTGCATGGACACGACCTTGGCGTTGGCGCCGCCGTGGCGCGGGCCCTTGAGCGAGCCGATAGCCGCAGCGTAGGCGGAATACGGGTCGGTGGCCGAGGAGGACAGCACACGGCAGGCGAACGTGGAGTTGTTGCCGCCGCCGTGCTCGGTATGCAGCATAAGCATCACGTCGAGCAGCATGGCCTCGTCGCGGGTGAATGCCATGCCGCCGCGTAGGACCTGCAGAATGGTCTCAGCGGTGGAGAGGCCGGGTGTGGGGTGCGGCACATGAACCTCGGAGCCGCGGCGCTTGGCGACCGAGGCCATATGCGCGAAGGCGGCGATGCGGGGGAGACGGGCGAGCATGGAGATGGCGACGTCGATTTCGTGTTCGGGTGTAATGGCGTCGGGCTCGGCGTCGAAGGCGTAGAGCAGCAGCACGGCGCGCTGAAGCACATTCATGATGCTCGACGACACCGTGGTCATGGGGAACTCGCGGACGTATTCGTCGCTCAGGTGCCTAAAAGCACCCAGGCGCTCGCAAAAGCCGTCGAGCTCTTCCTTGTTGGGCAGCGAACCCGTGATAAGCAGATAGGCGACTTCCTCGTAGCCGTAGCGGTTCTCGGCCTGGGCGTTGTTGACCAGATCCTCGATGCTGTAGCCACGAAGCGTGAGCTTGCCCTGATCGGGCACGACTTTGCCGTCGACCTTGTTGTAGCCGTGCACGTCCGAGATGCGGGTAAGGCCCGCGACCACGCCCGAGCCGTCGGCATTGCGCAGGCCGCGCTTGACGTTGTGCTCTACGAACAGGTCCTCGTCGTACGGGGCGGTCGGCAGGCCGTGGTAGAGGTTTTCGCTTTCGGGCGAAATCTGACGGCTCGCCTCGTAATCCAGAACCAGGCGGCTCAGGTGATCGTCGAAGCGGTAGTAGATTTTCTTGGCGTCGTAGGCCATGCGCGCTCCTCTCCGGTCCGCTTTGGGGCCGCGCGCTTGGACGATATGACGTCAAGCTGCCCCGAGCGGCTTGTTCGCTACAGGCGGTACATAAAGTTAAAGACGTCCTCGCGCTGGATGGACACGTTGACGCCCGAAAGCTCGCCGGCCTCGGCCAGCGCCTTCTGCAGCTCGGCGAAGTCGAGCTTGGACTCGGCGGTGTCGGCCAGCATGGTCATGGTGAAGATGTCCTCGATAATGGACTGCGTGATGTCGCGGATGTCGACGTTGGCCTCGCCCAAAACGCGGGTGACGCCGGCGACGATGCCGGGGCGGTTCTTGCCAAGGACGGTGATGACGATGCGGGAGGACGAGATCTCGGCCATGGGAAACCCTTTCGCGTGGTTGCGGCGCGCGCGGGGCGCTCCGCTACGGTACAGTGTTCATCATTGTACCTGTCTGGCGCCAAAAGGGGTGTGCTTACTGCGGCGTTACACGTCTGCAACATGGGAGAAGGGGCAACAGGGTGCGTGTCCGCTGCGGTTGGTCACGCCGCGTTGCACAAAGACCGTGAACCTTTTGTGGGACGCGCGGCGCCGTGGTACCATAGCCGAGTTTGTTGTCTTGGTCGGAAACCAAGACGCCTTATGCGCTGATCGGTAACCAGCGCCTGACCAATAAGGAGTCCTACCATGAAGCAGGGTATCCATCCCCAGTATGTCGAGTGCACGGTGACGTGCTCCTGCGGCAACACCTTCAAGACGCACGCTACCGTGTCCGAGATGAAGGTCGAGCTTTGCAACGAGTGCCACCCGTTCTACACCGGCCAGCAGAAGTTCGTCGACACCGGTGGACGCGTCCAGCGCTTCGCCGACAAGTTCGGTGGCGCCGCTGCCGCCCAGCTCAAGAAGGCCGAGGAGGCCAAGGCTGCCAAGGCCGCCAAGGCTGCTGAGGCCGAGGCTGCTCGCAAGGCCGCCGCTGAGGCTAAGGCTGCCGAGAAGGCTAAGCGTGCTGCTAAGTTTGCCGAGGAGGCTGCCAAGCAGGCCGCCGAGGCTCCCGCAGAGGCTCCCGTCGAGGAGGCCGCTGCCGAGGCCGAGACCACCGAGGCTGCTGAGTAAATAGCTCGCCGCGGAATCGCTCGCATTCATGGCATAAGGGCCGTGCATCCGTTTGGGTGCGCGGCCCTTTTCTTTTTATTGGTGCAAACGAACCTGTCCCCATGGCACCAAATTGGTGCGAAGGGGACAGGTTCGTTTGCACCAAATGGCAGAAAGGCAGCGTTTGCTCAGATAAAATTTGCCAAAATTAACCTGTCCCATTGTGGCAGGTTGGTCGTAGTTATTACGTGGCGGTCGAGGTCGACCGTATAGGCCGCGCCTTGTTTGGCTAAAGTACAATCATCTGTGTTTAACTCGCCCGCAGCTGCACGGCGTGGGCGATGGCCAAAAAGGAAAACCACATGGGATTCATGTCAAAGCTGCTGTCCTTTGGATCCGATAAGGACCTTAAGCGCTACTACAAGATCGTCGACCAGATCAACGGTCTTGAGCCCCAGTTTGAGAAGATGACCGAGGAGGAGCTTCGCGGCCAGACCGATAAGTTCCGCGAGCGTTACGCCAACGGCGAGTCGCTCGACGACATGCTTCCCGAGGCTTTTGCCACTGTGCGCGAGGCTTCCAAGCGCATCACGGGCATGCGTCACTTTGACGTACAGCTCATCGGCGCCATGGCGCTTCATGAGGGTCATATTGCCGAGATGAAGACCGGCGAGGGCAAGACGCTCGTCTCCACCTTGGCCGGCTACCTCAACGCTATCGCCGGCAAGGGCGTGCATGTCGTTACCGTCAACGATTACCTGGCAAAGCGCGACTCCGAGTGGATGGGCCGCATCTACAAGTACCTGGGAATGACCGTTGGTCTGCTCCAGAACAACATGCCGCTCGAACTCAAGCGCCCGGCCTACCAGGCAGACGTCACCTACGGCACCAACTCCGAGTTCGGTTTCGACTACCTGCGCGACAACATGGTCACCCGCCCCGAGCAGCGCGTTCAGCGCGGCCACCATTACGCCATCGTCGACGAGGTCGACTCCATCCTGATCGATGAGGCCAGAACGCCGCTCATCATCTCGGGTGCCGGCACCAAGTCCGCCAGCACCTACAAGGACTTCGCGCGCGCCGTGCGCGGCCTGGAGCGCGGTGAGGACGTGTCGCACGACATGCTCACCGCCACCGAGGACGTTGAACCCACGGGCGACTACGTCATGGACGAGGCCAAGCACACCATCGCCGCCACCGAGCGCGGCCTTAAGAAGATTGAGCGCCGCCTGGGTATCGATGACATCTATGCCGATCTCTCCGGCCAGCTGGTCAACCACCTGCAGCAGGCGCTGAAGGCCCAGTACATGTTCCACCGCGACAAGCAGTACGTGGTCACTAATGGCGAGGTCAAGATCGTCGACGAGTTCACCGGCCGCATTATGGAAGGCCGCCGCTATTCCGAGGGCTTGCACCAGGCCATCGAGGCCAAAGAGGGCGTGCTCGTACGCGAGGAGAACCAGACCCTGGCCACCATCACCCTGCAGAACTACTTCCGTCTGTATGACAAGCTCTCCGGCATGACCGGCACGGCACTTACCGAGGATGCTGAGTTCCGCGAGATCTACAAGCTACCCGTCGAGGTCATCCCCTCCAACAAGCCCGTGCAGCGCGTGGACCACGAGGACCTGGTGTACCGCACCATTCAGGCCAAGTACAACGCCGTTGCCGACGACGTTGAGCGTCGTCACGCCAAGGGACAGCCGGTCCTGGTGGGCACCGTCTCCATCGAAAGCTCCGAGAAGCTGTCTGCCGCCCTTACCAAGCGCGGCATCGCACACGAGGTCCTCAACGCCAAGCACCATGAACGCGAGGCCCATATCGTTGCCCAGGCCGGACGCTACGGCGCCGTGACCATCGCCACCAACATGGCCGGTCGTGGTACCGACATCCTGCTGGGCGGCAACCCCGACGAGCTGGTGCGCGAGCGCCTTGAGTACGAGGGCCTGACCATGGAGGACGTGACGCCCGAGCAGCTCGAGCAGTTTAACGCCGAGGCCAAGGAGACCTGCAAGGCCGAGCGCGAGCGCGTGCTTGCCGCCGGCGGCCTGACCGTTATCGGAACCGAGCGCCACGAGTCCCGTCGTATCGACAACCAGCTGCGCGGCCGCTCCGGTCGTCAGGGCGATCCGGGCGAGACCCAGTTCTACCTGTCGCTCGAGGACGACCTCATGCGCCTGTTCGGCGGCGACAAGATGGACCGCGTCTCCAAGATGATGGTCACGGCCGACATGGGCGACGACATGCCCATCCAGCACAAGATCATCTCCAAGGCCGTCGAGAGCGCCCAGCACAAGGTCGAGAGCATCAACTTCTCCATGCGTAAGAGCGTCCTTGAGTACGACGACGTCATGAACAAGCAGCGCCAGGTCATCTACGCCGAGCGCAATAAGATTCTGGACGGCAAGGACCTGACCGACCACATCACCGAGGTCATGCACGACACCGTGTACCGCTGCGTGCAGGAGTTCTGCACCAAGGACAGTCACGATGGCGAGCGCGACCTGGAGGGCCTGCGCAAGTGGGTTGTGGAGCTCACCGGCCACATCGATACGCCGAAGTTCCCCGACGAGGATTATGAGGCCCTGGCTGCCGATGTCCTGGCTTACGTAGAGAAGTGCTACAACATGAAGGCCGAGCGCTTGGGCGAGGACCTGATGCGCGAGCTCAACACCCAGGTCATGCTGCGCGTCATCGATACCCGCTGGATGAACTACCTGCAGGAGATGGACTACCTCAAGACCGGCATCGGCCTGCGCGGCTTTGGCCAGCGCGACCCGCTGGTTGAGTACAAGACCGAGGCCTACGGCGCGTTCCAGATACTCGTCGATACCATGTATGAGGATTACCTGCGCACGGTTCTGCGCATCGAGATCAAGGCTGCCCCGCGTGCCGTGGAGCACAAGGAGGAGCCCGCGCTCGAGGGTGCGCACTTCTCCGGTCCTGCCGAGGTCGATGGTGACAACGGCGGCTCGGTGCTGCGCAAGCAGGCGCAGGTGCAGGCCCGCATGGCTGTCCAGGGTGGTCCGGCTGCCGTCAACAACGGTGGCAAGGTGACCACCTATCGCAAGTCCGAGAGCGACGATCCGTACGTCAACGTGGGCCGCAACGACCCGTGCCCCTGCGGTAGCGGCAAGAAGTTTAAGTACTGCCACGGCAGGAATCGTTAATGGCTGAGGCTTTAGAGGTAACGCCCGCCGAGCTGGACGCGTTTGCGGACCGGCTCGGTGAGGTCGAGTCGTATCTCCACCTGGACGAGAAGCGTACCCGCGTGTTCGAGCTCGAGGCCAAAAGTGTTGCCCCTGGCTTTTGGGATGACGCCGACGCCGCCCGTGCCACCATGGAGGAGATCGCGCGCACCAAGGAAGATATCGCTGCCGTGGACACCGCGCGCGGCGAGCTTTCCGATGCCCGCGCCGCGCTGGAGCTTGCCGAGGAGATGGGGGATGACCCCGACGCCGCCGCCCTTCGCGAGGAGGCTGCAGCCACGGCTGAGCGCCTGGCCCGTGCCATCGATGAGCTTGAGCTTTCGAGCTGGTTTACCGGTGAGTTCGATCACGGCGATGCCATTGTGACCATCAAGCCCGGACAGGGTGGTCTGGAGGCCCAGGACTGGACCTTCATGCTCTTTAAGATGTACATGAAGTACTGCCAGCGTCGCGGCTGGAAGGTCACCATCAACGACTGTCCCGCGGCCGAGGTCATCGGCATTGACCGTGCGACCTTTACCGTCGAGGGCAAGGACGCATTTGGCATGCTGCGCGCCGAGGCCGGCGTCCACCGCTTGGTTCGCATTAGCCCCACCGACGACAAGAAGCGCCGCCAGACCACGTTTGCCGGCGTCGAGGTCATCCCCGTGCTACCCGATGATATCGACATTGAGATCAGTCCCGATGACATCCGCGTGGACGTGTACCACGCGAGCGGCCCGGGCGGTCAGGGCGTCAACACCACCGACTCCGCCGTGCGCGTGACGCATTTCCCCAGCGGCATTGTGGTTACCTGCCAAAACGAGCGCAGCCAGATTCAGAACAAGGCCGCGTGCATGCAGATCCTCAAGGCTCGCCTGTACGAGATTGAGCTCGAGAAGCGCGCCGAGGCCCTGGATGAGATCCGCGGACCCAAGACCACGATTGGTTTTGGCAACCAGATTCGCAGCTACGTGCTCTACCCGTACCAGATGGTCAAGGACCTACGCACGGGCGTGGAGACCAGCAATGTCGAGGCCGTTCTTGACGATGGCGACCTGGACCCGTTTGTTGTTGGCTACCATCGCTGGGCCACCGGCAACGCCGATGCAGAAGGCTCGGAGGTCTAAAACATCGGGCAGTTTCAAGCCGATGCTAAGCCCAACGGTTGGACGGGTTTGTATCCAGAATAAACCCTGCGCAGGGGTGGTTTTTGTCCGGCGAATCGGTAGAATCGAATACAAGAAGAAGTTCAAAGCGCATCCGTTTGGGTGCGCTTTTTTGAGGGAGGCAGCATGGCATATCGTCTGGACATCAAGCGCATTCTTTCGATGAACTTCTTTCACGACCTGCCCCAGATCATGTTGGGGTGTGCCTTGGCCGCCATCGCGACCGACTTGTTTTTGATTCCCAACGGTCTTGCCGCCGGTGGCGTTACGGGCCTTGCCACCATTATCCAGGCGGTCGGCGCGGCGCGCGGCCTATCGCTTCCCGTTGGTATTCAGACGATCGTGATGAACGCCTTGCTGTTGTTGGTCGTTATGCGCGAGGGCGGCATGTTCTACGTGGTGCAGACCGCGACGGGCTTTGTGCTGCTGGGCTTCTTTACCGATCTGTTCGCCCCGTTTGTAGCACCTCTGGCGGATGCGGACCTGATGCTCCCTGCCATGTGGGGCGGCATTATTACGGGCATCGGTTACGGCATGGTGTTGCGCGCCGGCGCCAACACCGGCGGCTCGGACACGATTGGCCAAATCATCTCGCGTAACACCTCGCTGCCGGTGGGCTCGACCGTCATGGCGATCGATGTTGCCGTATGCGCGCTATCGGCTCCGGTCTTTTCAATCGAAAACGCACTGTATGCAGGCCTTTCGATGGTCATTAGCGGCTACGTGATCGATGCCGTGGTCGATGGTGGCAACAAACGCCGTATGGTACTCATCATCTCGGACAAGTTCCCTGATATCGCTGCCGATATCATGTATGGCCTGGGTCGTGGTTGTACCAAGTTTAAGGCGACTGGCATGTATTCGGGTGCCGAGAAGCCAGTGGTTATGGTCATCGTGAGCCGTCGAGAGCTCAATACCCTCAAGACGATCGTGCGCGAGCGCGACCCGCGCGCCATCGTGACCGTGGCCGACGTTACGGAAACTTTCGGTGAGGGCTTCAAGGACATTAACGCGTAGGGCCGACTGCGTTCCATCCAAAAGACGTTCACATTGATAAACCGTTTCATCAGCGGTTCTGCCTGCTCAATTGTTCAAATAATGATAAATACTCTGGTAAAGCTTCCAGTTTCCAGCATAATGAATGACGTACGTGCATCGCGGCTGGGTTGGGACGACCTTCTGTGCCGTGCGCATCTTGTCTAAAGAGGATGAAAGGAAGGCACAATGAGCGACGAAGAGCTCAAAAAGGTTGCCAACGAGGTAAGGAAGGGCATCGTCACCGGAGTGCACGCTGCCAAGTCCGGCCATCCGGGCGGTTCGCTCGGCGCTGCCGACATCATGACCTATCTGTACTTTGAGGAAATGAACGTCGACCCGGCCGATCCCCGCAAGGCCGACCGCGATCGCTTTGTGCTCTCCAAGGGCCACTGTGCTCCGGGTCTGTACGCCGTGCTCGCCGAGCGCGGGTTCTTCCCCAAGGAGGACCTCGAGACGCTGCGTCATATCGGCAGCCACCTGCAGGGTCATCCCAACATGAACGACACCCCGGGCGTCGATATGTCCACCGGCTCGCTGGGCCAGGGCATCTCCGCCGCCGTGGGCATGGCGGTTGCCGCCAAGCACTGGGGTGATACTTACCGCACGTACGCCCTGCTGGGCGATGGCGAGAGCGAGGAGGGCCAGGTCTGGGAGGCCGCCATGTTTGCCGGCAACCAGCAGCTCGATAACCTCTGCGTGATCGTCGACCACAACGGCCTGCAGATCGACGGTCCCGTCGAGGAGGTCAACGACCCCATGCCGCTCGCCGACAAGTTCCGTGCCTTTAAGTTCCACGTGGTGGAGCTCGCCGACGGCAACGACTTCGACCAGATCCGCGCCGCCTTTGCCGAGGCTCGCGCTACCAAGGGCCAGCCGACCGCCATTATCGCCGAGACCATGAAGGGCAAGGGCGTTTCCTTTATGGAGAACCAGGTGGGTTGGCACGGTAAGGCCCCCAACGATGAACAGTTTGAGCAGGCCATGGCAGAGCTCACGGCCGCCGGAGAGGAGCTCTAGGATGGCAGACGTCAAGAAAATCGCCACGCGCGTAAGCTACGGCGAGGCCCTCGTCGAGCTCGCCAACGAGCACGATGACTTTGTGGTCCTCGACGCCGACCTGGCTGCCGCCACGCAGACCGGCAAGTTCAAGGCAGCCTGCCCCGACCGCTTCTTCGATGTGGGCATTGCCGAGAGCAACCTGATGGGCGTCGCCGCCGGTATCGCGACCACCGGCCGCGTTGCCTTCGCGAGCACCTTTGCCATGTTCGCTGCCGGTCGCGCCTTTGAGCAGGTCCGCAACTCCATCGGCTACCCGCACCTCAACGTTAAGATCGGTGCCACGCATGCCGGTATCTCGGTGGGCGAGGATGGCGCCACGCACCAGTGCTGCGAGGATATTGCCCTCATGCGCGTCATCCCCGGCATGACTGTGATCGTTCCTGCCGACGACGTCGAGGCCCGCGCCGTAACGCGCGCCGCCTACGAGTGCGACGGTCCGGTGTACATGCGCTTCGCTCGTTTGGCCTCGCCGGTTATCAACGACCCCGAGACCTACAACTTCGAGTTGGGTAAGGGCATTGTCATGCGCGAGGGCGCCGACGTCACCATCATCGCCTGCGGCCTGATGGTCGGCGAGGCTCTCGAGGCCGCCGAGCAGCTCGCTGCCGAGGGCATCGACGCCGAGGTCATCAACATGCACACCATCAAGCCCATCGATGCCGACCTGGTCGTCAAGAGCGCCACCAAGACCGGCCACGTCGTGACCGTCGAGGAGCATTCTGTAATCGGTGGCCTGGGCAGCGCCGTTGCCGACGTCCTGTGCGAGCAGTGCCCGACGCCCCTCAAGAAGATCGGCGTCAACGACACCTTTGGCGAGTCCGGCCCGGGTGCCGAGCTCTTGCACAAGTATGGCCTGGACGCCGCCAACATCGTGGCGACCACCAAGGAGTTCTTGGCATAAGGCAAGGCGGATCTCAAGGACTGCTTCGCCAGAACTATGGAAACCCGGCAGGGGCGCTCTCTTGGAGAGCGCCCCTGTTTCAGTTGCGGTGAAATAGGGACTGATTA
>OFLZ01001620.1_pt1 | contig 12446 bp, 10 predicted proteins | sample 1541321 | NCBI WGS metagenome assembly OFLZ01 (sample SAMN04209223, study PRJEB22552) | human gut metagenome | biome: gut; material: feces | host: Homo sapiens | place: USA: Oklahoma | reverse complement strand
GACGTCATACTCCATTCTTCAACAACTATCGTCCACAGTTCTACTTCAGAACAACAGACGTAACAGGTGTTTGCGAGCTTCCAGAAGGAATCGAGATGTGTATGCCTGGAGATAACGTAGAGATGACAGTTGAACTGATCCATCCAGTAGCTATGGAGGAAGGTCTTCGTTTCGCTATCCGTGAAGGCGGACGTACAGTAGGATCAGGTACAGTTGCTTCAATCATCGAGTAATTAATATCTAGATAGATTTAATATCGATACTTAAAATGAAATATGCCCGCAGGACCTCGGTTCTGCGGGCTTTTCTATTAGTGCGCAAATATACAAAAAAGTATTATCTTAAATATGTTGTGCCTTGAAAAATCCTATTGAAACTGACCGCATTTCTCAGTATAATATCACTGTATTAGGAAATACTTTGAAAAACGTCTGTTAGGGAAGATTCTCTAACGGACGTTTTTGGGGATAATTAAAATCATATGGCTAATGGGAGGAATTTATGGATAAGGCATATTTAAAGCGGGCAAGTACCGTTGCAAAGGTCATTTTTGGAAATGTTTTCTATGCTTTTGTAATCAAACTTTTTCTTTTACCGGGGAATCTGATGACAGGAGGAACAACCGGTATTGGTCTGGTAGTGAAGCATTTTACGGGAGCATCAATTTCTGGATTTGTCTTAGCATTTAATATTGTGATGCTGATAGTTGGAGTGATTTTTCTTGGTAAGAAATTTGCACTGACGACAATTCTCAGTTCTTTCACATATCCAATTGCATTGGAAGCGGCCAATCATATTTTTGGGGATCTGGTGATCACGGATAATCCAATGCTGAATACGATTTTTGCCGGACTTGGAATCGGGATTGGACTTGGTATTGTAATTCGAACAGGAGCTTCTACCGGAGGTATGGATATTCCACCGTTGATTTTGAATAAGTATTTTCGAATTCCGGTGTCAGTGAGTCTGAATGTATTTGATATATTGATTCTGTTACCGCAGATTCTATATAATCCTCCGGAACGCGTTTTATACGGAATTTTACTGGTAATGATCTACACGACAGTGCTGGACAAAGTGTTAGTGATGGGAAATACCAAGACGGAAGTGAAGATTATCAGCAAACAGGTGGAAGAAGTACGTCAGGCAATTCTTGCGCAGGTAGACAGAGGCGTGACGATGCTGTATGGGGAAGGCGGTTACAAACAAGAACAAAAGCAGATTGTATTGAGTATTGTGTCTAATCGAGAACTTCCACAAGTTGAGAAATTGATCAGACAGATTGACCCGGAGGCATTTATGATCATCAGCAGAGTTACAGAGGTACGAGGAAGAGGCTTCTCTTTGAGTAAACATTACGGAGAAGAGGAAGGCTGATGATGCTGCAAAAACAGTACTGTAGATTAAACATTTATAGAATTAAGGAAGAACAGTTGTATGCTAAATAAAAAAGATTTCTTAAAATACGCATCAAAATTAGCCTTTCCGATCATGATTCAAAATTTGATTGGAACATTGGTAAACATTGCCGATACGGTAATGCTTGGATACGTAAGCCAGACGGCGATGTCAGCTTCATCACTTGCGAACCAGTATACGTTTATTCTGTTCTGCTTATATTACGGTATGGCTACAGGAACTTCGGTTCTGTGTGCCCAGTACTGGGGAAAAGGGGATAAAAAGACAGTAGAAAGGATTCTCGGTCTTGCGGAACGGATTTCACTGATCGTCTCGCTTATATTTTTCGTTATTTCCTTTACTATGCCGGTTACGGTTATGAAGATTTTCACAAATAGTCCGGATACGATTGCTGCCGGAAGTGAGTATTTGAAGGTGATTTCATTTTCATTTATGTTTATGGGGTTCTCGCAGGTTTTTATGAGCGCTCTTCGAAGTATTGGAAAAATAATGCTGCCTTCTATTACGTACATTGTTTCTCTTTGTGTCAATGTACTTTGTAATGCCACATTTATCTTTGGTCTGTTTGGATTTCCAAAGCTTGGCGTTACAGGTGTTGCACTTGGTACTGTGATTGCCAGAATTACAGAGGTATTAATTTGTCTCATCTATTCATTAAACAGTTCAGATGTCAGATTCCGGATAAAATACTTCTTTGCGAAATCAGGTATTTTGTTTCATGACTTTATGAAAATTGCCACTCCAGCCGTGGTAAATGATGTTGTCTGGAGTTTTGCCACTTCAGCATTTGCAGCAATTCTTGGGCATATCGGAGATGACATGGTTGCCGCAAATGCGGTTGCTGTTATGGTGGTAAATATTGGTGCTATTGCTTGCCGCGGTTTTGCCAATGCTACGACTATCATTATCAGCCAGGAGTTAGGGAAAAATCAAATTGATACAGCCGGAGAATACGGGAAACGGATGCTTAGGATAACACTTGCTGTAAGCCTGATCGGATGCGTTATTATTCTGGCGATTCGTCCTCTGATATTGGACTTCTATCGGGATAAATTGACCGAGACTGCCCTTTCTTATCTTAGCATTTTTATAATTATGACAACCTGGCGTCTTGTGGGAGAAGGGATTAATACCTGCCTTATATGCGGTTGTTTCAGAGGTGGCGGAGATTCCAGATTTGGAATGATCGTAGATTCCATATTTATGTGGCTTGTTGCAGTTCCGGCTACTTTCCTTGCAGCATATGTTTTTAAATTACCGCCTGTCTGGGTTTACTTTGTAATGACTTTAGATGAGTTCGAGAAAATGCCCGTGGTATTTATTCACTATTTCAGAAAGAAATGGCTTACAAATATTACCAGAGATTTTGATTGAGGAGAAGTATGATCATGTCAAAAGATGAATATCTAATCACAGATGCGCCCCTGAAAGCGTTAACTGTTTTTGCAATGCCTATGATCTTAGGCAGTTTTTTTCAGCAGATATATAATATGGCTGATTCGATCATTGTCGGTCAGTTTGTTGGTTCTTCGGCACTTGCGGCTGTCGGTGCCTGTGCTGCACTTACGAATGTTTTCATTTGTGTAGCTCTGGGCGCCGGTGTAGGCGCAGGTGTACTCGTAAGCCGTTATTTTGGAGCCAGAGATTATGGTAAAATGAAAACAATTGTGTCGACATCGCTGATCAGCTTTTTAGTCCTAAGCATACTACTTGGAATCTTTGGTTTTTGCTTTTCACATTCAATGATGAGTTTATTACAAACACCTCTTGATATACTGGATGAAGCAGTGCTGTATCTGCGGGTTTATTTTGTGGGATTCCCATTTCTGTTTATGTACAACATCCTCTCAACGATGTTTACTTCCATCGGTGAATCCAGAATTCCGTTAGTTCTTCTGATTTTTTCATCCGTATTAAATATTTTTATGGATCTTTGGATGGTAGCCGGACTTGGTCTCGGCGTGTTTGGTGCGGCTCTGGCAACGCTTATTGCACAGGGGATTTCCGCGGTCTTTTCATTTCTGATTTTCCTTTATAGAATGAGACGGTATAAATGTCAGTTTGAATGGTTTGACGGACAGGAGTTATATTCGATGCTTCAAATTGCCATACCGTCAGTTCTCCAGCAGTCTACAGTGTCGATCGGTATGATGATCGTACAGGCAGTTGTAAATCCATTTGGTACACAGGCACTCGCAGGTTATTCGGCAACGATGCGAGTGGAAAATGTTTTTTCACTGATTTTTGTATCCATCGGCAATGCGATTTCGCCGTATATATCCCAGAATCTTGGTGCAAAGAAAATCGAACGGCTCAAAAAAGGCTATCATGCGGCACTGGTGTTAGATTTAGGTTTTGCAGTCCTTGCTTTTCTGGTCATTGAATCACTGCACAATCAGATTTCTTCCTTATTCCTTGGAAAAGATGGAACAGCTTTAGCGTATCAGGTATCCGGTGATTATATGAGATGGCTTGGATATTTTTTCATCTTTATGGGTATCAAGATGGCAACCGATGGAGTTCTTCGTGGACTTGGAATCATGCGTCCGTTTCTCATTGCGAATATGGTAAATCTTGCGATTCGTTTGTCTGTCGCTTTGATTTTTGCACCGCGGTTCGGAATTGCATTTGTCTGGCTTGCTGTACCGGCCGGATGGCTTGCAAACTTCTTGATTTCTTATGCAGCACTCAGAAAATCATGGCCGAGTATTGAGGAAGATAAAGGAGCAATATCATGCAGAAAATACTGATTGTAGAAGACGATACAAATATTAATAACTTGCTTCAGGAGGCATTATCCAAAGAAGGCTATTCCTGTGAGCAGGCATTTTCCGGGACCGAAGCAAAGCTGCTTTTAAATATGCAGGAGCACGGTTATGCACTCGTGCTGCTGGATCTGATGCTGCCCGGAATTCCAGGTGAGGCAGTTCTGGAGGAAATACGGAAAAAGGGAAATCTTCCGGTTATTGTGTTGACTGCAAAAGACAGCCTGGATGAAAAGGTAGAGGTTTTAACGAGCGGAGCGGATGATTATATAACGAAACCATTTGAAATCAGGGAAGTGCTGGCAAGAGTTCAGGTACAACTCCGTCATAAAGAAGAAAAGGAAGCAGAGGAACAGCATACGCTTTCATTTAAAGATATGCTATTAAACAGAGATACATTTCAGGTTGAAATTGCTGGAAAGATACTTCCGAAGATCACAAAACAGGAGTTTGCGATTTTAGAATTACTGCTCAGGAATCCAAAACAGGTTTTCAGTAAAGAGGATATTTTCGAATATGCCTGGGACGAACCTTATATTGGTGAGACGAAGACATTGGACGTACATATCAGCAATATCCGCAAGAAGATCAAACAAGTGACTTCGGAGGAATACATTGAGACAGTATGGGGAATCGGTTATCGTCTTCATGCGTAATCTTTACTCTTTTTTTACTATTTATTTGCGTTTGATTAGGATTCATCTTTTATGATAAATGCAGATAAGAAAAAGGAGATGAAAAATTTGAGTGAGATGTTATTGGAAACACGAGGACTGACGAAGCGGTATGGACATCATAAAGCTGTGGACAGTGTCAGCATGCATATTAAAAAGGGCGCTATCTATGGATTTATCGGACGAAATGGAGCCGGGAAGACGACTTGCCTGAAGATGATCAGTGGGATTTCCAGGCCGACGAGCGGAGAGATTGAGATCTTCGGATACAAGGGAAAGGATTTACAGAAAGTCCGCTCCCGTGTGGGATGTCTGATTGAAGCACCGGGATTATATGGAAATATGACCGCATATGAAAATCTGAATATCAAATGCAAGCTGTTTGGGATAAAGAAAGCAGGTTACATTGATGAGATATTGAAAACAGTAGGTCTGGAGCATGTGGGACGGAAAAAGACAAAACACTTTTCTCTTGGAATGAAACAGCGCCTGGGAATTGGTCTTGCGTTGGTTGGAGAACCGGATCTGTTAATCCTTGATGAACCAATCAATGGGTTGGATCCACAGGGAATTGCTGAAGTCCGGGACACGATTCAGAGGCTTCAGAAAGAAAGGAATATGACAATCTGCATTTCCAGTCATATTCTGGAGGAATTATCGAAGATTGCTACCGATTATGGAATTATTCACAATGGAAGTCTATTGCAGGAGCTTACGAGAGAAGAATTAATGCGAAGATGCAGTGAGCGGATGGAATTAACACTGGCTGATCCGAAGCTGGCAATTCCGGTGCTGGATGCTATGGGATTCACGAATTATCAGGTAACAGACAAAGAACATATTCACATTTTTGAACGTCTGAATGAAAGCGCAGCGTTGAATATGGAGCTTGCAAAGGCAGGAATTCCGGTAAAAGGGCTTTCTATAACGAGTGAAGAACTGGAAACGTATTTCCTGAATCTGACAGGAGGTGCCAGTCATGCTTAATATGATAAAAATGGATTTGTACCGGATGTTTCGCACCAAAAGTATGTATGTAGTATGGATCGTGCTGGCTGTGTCAGTACTGTTTACAACATTTATGTGTAAAACAGATTATGATTCATTAAGTAAAGAAGATACCGTGCGGCAGGAGCAGTTTGTGGAACCGACTGCGGAGAATATTAATGTGGGAATGATGGTGACACTGCCGACAGAACCGGGAGAAAAGGTTACGGTGTATGACATTTTCTTTGCAAATTCTCAGGGGAAATTTTATGCGTTGTTTTTGGTGATTTTTGCTGTGATGTTTTCAACAGCGGATATCGGAAGCGGTTATATTAAAAATATTGGCGGCCAGGTTCAAAAAAGAGGAACACTGATTTTTTCCAGATCTATTGCGTTGGCGGTCTTTACGGTGCTGACAATGGCAGGAGCATTCTTGCTCCAGGCAGTGGCGAATTATATTGTCTTCAGAGAACTGACATGGGGAAGTTCAAAAGCTGTTCTGTCTTATTTCCTGACGGAGCTGGCACTTCATTGCGCCCTCGTATTGATCTGCATGGCGATTGCAATTATTCTGAAAAATAATGTGATCAGCATGGTCATCGCGATTTGTCTTACAATGAATATAATGAGTATCGTATACGGATTGATAAACAGTGCTGTTCGGAAAATGGGAATCCAGAATTTCCAGATTTATAAGTATACGATAACCGGGAAATTATCACTGCTTCCTATGAATCCAAGTGGAAATGAGTGTCTGGCAGCATTCGGCGTGGCGATTGTGTTTGCTGTCATAATGATAGCTGCAAGCAGTGCTGTTTTTCAAAAGAGGGATATTTAGCGGATGTATATCGTAATTGGAATATTAGCAGGAATTATCATTTTACAATTTATTATTATGTGGAAATATCAGCGGCAGGTGAAGGACATCTGCCGCCAATTGGCGTTCTTGATGAAACATGACAGTAACATGTTGATTCAACGCGAGTTTGATTTGGGTGGAATCGGAACGCTTTCAGACAGATTGAATGAACTTCTGGAATTACAAAGAAAAGAGAAGCAGCGTTATCAGGAGAAAGAAGCTTTGATCGCGGATACTTATACGAACCTTTCCCATGATATCCGGACACCGCTAACATCTCTGGATGGATATTTTCAGCTTATGGAAGAATGCGAAAATGTCGAAGACCAGAGACGTTATCTGAATATTATTCATGAAAGAATACACAGTCTGAATGAAATGCTGGAAGAACTTTTCATGTTCACAAAGTTAAAAAATGAATCCTATAGTCTGGAACTGACGCCTTGCTGTATCAACCGGATTCTGAAAGAAACGGTGTTTTCCTATTATGATGACTGGGTAAGAAGGGGAATCCAGCCGGATATTCAGATTACAGAAGAACTGCTATCTATAGCCGGAAATAAACAAGGACTCCACCGTGTTATTCAGAATGTAATTAAAAATGGCCTGGATCATGGAGAAAAGAAGATAAGTATTGTGTTAGAGCGCAAGCAGGAGCATGCAGTATTGCGAATCAGGAATCAGGTGATACATTCGGAGCAGATTGATATAGAACATGTCTTTGACAGATTTTATAAAGCGGATGTGGCAAGGAGCAAAACATCTACCGGATTGGGACTATCTATTGCAAAGGAACTTGTGAAACGTATGAATGGAGAAATCAGCGCAAAGACAGAGAAAAACGAGTTTATTATTGAGATGAGATTTCCGCTTTCTATCTAAAAAATCAGTAAAAATTGCACTTTATTGAGTTACAATGCTGAATTGCGAAAATTTAGATTTACCGAAACACTGAAATATGTTAATATGGTAGCAGTTATTTCAAAACTATAGATCAGATTGAAGGAGGTCTTTACATGATTAAATTGTACGAGAATGGCGTATATCTTCTCAATGGAACAGAGATAGTAGAAGACACAGGAAATGTGCAGGTTCCGCTGACGAAGGAAGAAGCCGCTCAGAACACAATGGCATATGGTATTTTAAAGGCACACAATACATCCGAGAACATGGAGCGTCTGCAGATCCGTTTTGATAAGCTGACATCCCATGATATTACATTTGTTGGAATTATCCAGACAGCACGTGCGTCAGGACTTGAGAAGTTCCCGATGCCGTATGTACTTACAAATTGTCATAACAGTCTTTGTGCAGTTGGTGGAACAATCAACGAAGATGATCATATGTTTGGACTAACTTGTGCGAAGAAGTACGGCGGTATGTATGTACCACCGCATCAGGCAGTTATCCATCAGTTTGCCCGTGAGATGCTTGCAGGCGGAGGAAAGATGATCCTTGGATCTGACAGCCATACACGTTACGGAGCACTCGGAACGATGGCTATGGGTGAAGGTGGACCGGAGCTTGTGAAACAGCTTCTGAACAAGACTTATGATATTAAGATGCCGGGCGTGATCGGAATCTACTTAGACGGAGAGCCGATGAAAGGTGTAGGACCGCAGGACGTTGCTCTTGCAATCATCGGAGCTACATTCAAGAACGGCTATGTGAATAACAAGGTTATGGAGTTTGTTGGACCTGGAGTCAGCAAGCTTAGTGCAGATTTCCGTATCGGAATCGACGTTATGACAACAGAGACAACCTGTCTGTCTTCTATCTGGAAAACAGATGAGAAGATTCAGGAGTTCTATGATATTCACGGAAGAAGTGAAGATTACAAAGAACTGAATCCTGGAGCAGTTACATATTATGACGGTATGGTTTATGTGAACTTAAGCGAGATCAAGCCAATGATCGCAATGCCGTTCCACCCAAGCAATGTTTATACAATTGATGAACTGAACGCAAATCTGGCAGACATCCTTCATGATGTAGAGCAGAAAGCACTTGTAAGTCTTGACGGTGCAGTTGATTACTCTCTGCAGGATAAGATCAGAAACGGTAAGTTCTATGTAGAGCAGGGAATCATCGCAGGATGTGCAGGTGGTGGATTTGAAAATATCTGTGCAGCTGCAGATATCATCAAAGGAAAGAACATCGGAGCAGATGAATTTACATTCAGCGTTTACCCGGCAAGTACACCGATTTATATGGAACTTGTTAAGAATGGTGCAATTGCAGATCTTATGGAAGCAGGAACTGTTGTGAAGACAGCATTCTGTGGACCGTGCTTCGGAGCAGGAGATACTCCGGCGAATAACGCATTCTCTATCCGTCATACAACAAGAAACTTCCCGAACCGTGAAGGAAGTAAGCTGCAGAATGGACAGATCTCTTCTGTAGCACTGATGGATGCTCGTTCTATCGCAGCAACAGCAGCAAACAAAGGATTCTTAACACCGGCAACAGCAATGGATGTAGAGTACAAAGGACAGAAATATCACTTTGATAAGAACATTTATGCAAACCGTGTATTTGACAGCAAGGGCGTTGCTGATCCAAGCGTTGAGATTAAATTTGGACCAAACATTAAGGACTGGCCGGCAATGTCAGCACTTCCACAGAACCTGCTTGTGAAGGTTGTATCTGAGATCCATGATCCTGTTACAACAACAGATGAGCTGATTCCGTCCGGAGAGACATCTTCTTACCGTTCTAATCCGCTGGGACTTGCAGAGTTCGCTCTTTCAAGAAAAGACCCTGCATATGTCGGACGTGCGAAAGAAGTACAGAAAGCTCAGAAAGCAATTGAAGCAGATGAATGTCCGGTAGATGCTCTTGCAGAACTGAAACCGGTGATGGATAAGATCCACGAGACATATCCGGAAGTTGGCAAGGGTAACCTTGGTGTCGGAAGTACAATCTTCGCAGTAAAACCAGGAGACGGATCTGCTCGTGAGCAGGCAGCTTCCTGCCAGAAGGTACTTGGCGGATGGGCAAACATCGCAACAGAGTATGCAACAAAGCGTTATCGTTCAAACCTGATTAACTGGGGAATGCTCCCATTCCTGACAGAAGAAGATCATGAATCACTTTCCTTCAAGAACGGAGATTACATCTTTGTTCCTAATGTGAGAAAAGCAGTAGAAGAGAAAGCGGATGTGATCAAAGCTTATGTTGTAGGTGATGAACTCAAAGAACTGAACCTTAAGCTGGGAGATCTGACAGACGCAGAGCGTGAGATCATTCTTGACGGATGTCTGATCAATTACTATAGAAATCATTAGTCAATCATTAAATATGATAAAATGAAAGAAAAGCGGCGAGATATGGGAAATGACCTGTATCTCGCTGCTTTGTTCTCATAGTTGTATTTTAGAGCTAACATGTGTTAAACTAAAGCATAAGACTGGAAATATTGAAAATAGGCGGTAAATAAAATGATATTTGATACACATGCGCATTATGATGATGAGCAGTTTGACAAAGACAGAGATGAGCTACTAAGCAGTATGGCAGCAGGCGGCGTTGGAACAATTGTGGATGCAGCGGCGACAGTAGAGTCCTGGGATAAGATAGTAGAACTCGCAGAGAAATATTCATTTATATATGGATCAGTAGGTGTACATCCGGACGAAGTCGGTGCACTGAATGAAGAGAATTTCGCTCGAATGAGAGAAGTATTAAAGAAAGAAAAGATCGTTGCGGTTGGCGAGATCGGACTTGATTATTATTGGGATAAAGAAGGGCATGATCTGCAGAAACATTGGTTCATCAGACAGCTGGATCTTGCACGAGAGATGAACAAACCTGTGATGATCCATAGCCGTGAGGCGGCAGCTGATACGATGGAAATTATGAAAGAACATGGAAAAGGACTCAAAGGTGTGATACACTGTTATTCTTACAGCCTTGAGATGGCGCGAGAATATGTAAAGATGGGATATTACATCGGAGTCGGCGGTGTTGTGACATTCAAGAACTCAAAGAAGTTAAAAGAGATTGTAGAAGAAATTCCACTGGAGTCAATTGTTCTTGAGACAGACTGTCCGTATCTGGCACCGACACCGTTCAGAGGGAAGAGAAATTCATCCTTGTACCTGCCATATGTTGTAGAAGCGATTGCAGAGCTAAAAGGCATTTCTGCGGAGCAGGTGATCGAACAGACAGAGAAGAATGCAAGGGATTTATATCAATTATAAGAAATGGAGAGATGAGATGAAAGAACCAACACTTGGAAATCCACAGAATACGATAGAAGTATTACAGAAATATAATTTCGTATTCCAGAAAAAGTTCGGTCAGAACTTTCTGATCGATACACATGTACTGGACAAAATTATTGCGGCAGCAGAGATTACAAAAGATGATTTTGTATTGGAAATCGGACCGGGAATCGGAACGATGACACAGTATCTGGCATGTGCAGCAAGAAAAGTTGTTGCAGTTGAGATTGACAAGGCACTGATTCCGATTCTGGAAGATACGCTTTCAGATTATGACAATGCCCGTGTTATTAACAATGACGTTCTGAAAGTAGATATTGCAAAGCTTGCAGAAGAGGAAAATGGAGGAAAACCGATCAAGGTTGTGGCCAACCTGCCATATTACATTACAACGCCGATCATTATGGGACTTTTTGAGAATCATGTTCCGATTAAGAGTATTACAGTTATGGTTCAGAAAGAAGTTGCAGACCGTATGCAGGTGGGACCGGGAACGAAGGACTATGGTGCACTGTCTTTGGCTGTGCAATATTATGCGAAACCATATATTGTGGCAAATGTACCACCGAACTGCTTTATGCCTCGTCCGAAGGTTGGATCAGCGGTAATCCGTCTGGAACGTTATGAAGAACCACCGGTGAAGGTAAAGGATGAAAAGCTTATGTTCCGTATTATCCGTGCCTCCTTTAACCAGAGAAGAAAGACTTTGGCAAATGGACTGAAGAATTCGGCAGAACTTGACTACGCGAAGGAAGAAATCGAGGCAGCGATTGAAGCACTCGGAAGAGGTGCATCTATTCGAGGGGAAGCCCTTACGCTGGAAGAATTTGCAAAACTGGCAGATTTTCTTTATGATTGCAGATAAAATAATATTAAAGGAATTTACAAAGTTGCTGTTTACAAAAATGTAGTGGACAGCAACTTTATTCTTCTTCACTTTTTGATTCATAAAGATTTAATATTCAGTTAATTGTTTCATGGACGGATATCTAGTATAATTAAAAGATAAAAAGACATGAGAAGAAACAAGAGAAGGAGGAAGAGCCCATGGCCAAAGATATTAACAGCATATTTTTTGACATCACTCCGGAGATTGAAGAACTTGCTCTGAAATGTGAAACGAACAATGCAATTGACAAAGAACTCTATACCAAATACGAGGTAAAAAGAGGACTTCGAGATCTGAACGGTAAAGGTGTACTTGCCGGATTGACAAATATATCCGATGTGTGTGCAACAAAGATTGTAGACGGTGTATCCGTACCGTGTGCAGGTAATCTTTATTACAGAGGTTACAATATTAAAGATCTTGTAAGCGGATTCCTTGAGGCGAAACATTTTGGATTTGAGGAGATTGCATATCTGCTTCTTTTTGGAGAGCTTCCGAATCAGAAGGAACTTGAGAATTTTAAGGATATGATAGCTGACCGCCGGATGCTTCCACCGAATTTTGTACGTGACGTGATCATGAAGGCTCCGAGCCGTGATATGATGAACAGTATTACAAGAAGTATTC
>OFLZ01001615.1_pt1 | contig 12486 bp, 10 predicted proteins | sample 1541321 | NCBI WGS metagenome assembly OFLZ01 (sample SAMN04209223, study PRJEB22552) | human gut metagenome | biome: gut; material: feces | host: Homo sapiens | place: USA: Oklahoma | reverse complement strand
GTGCAGCTCATTCGTAATGAGCAGGTCGCAGGTTCGAGTCCCGTCACAAGCTCCATAAAAGTAACCGCCCGGATTTAATGCCCGGGCGGTTTATCTGTTTATAACGCTTGTGTTCCGATTCTTATCATAATCTTTCCGATACGCTTTTTAACGGCAGTATGCTTTTTTATTGTTCAGAATTTTTCAGCAAATTTGCAATGCTCCTGCAGGCAAGCTCTCTTTACAAGCTTGCACCATTTCCGAAAGTTCGCATAACCAGTTACACTATCTTTTTTAGGGTGTCGGCATTTTACCGATACCTCAGGTGCGTAATGTTTCGGGACGTACCGCTTGACATTTAAGGTTAAATAACTTATAATATCAGTGATACAGATGTTTCATCTGTACAAAAAGAGGTGGTCCTCTGCTATTTTGGCGGGGGGTTACCTCTTTTTCTTACGTCAAACTTCACAAAAACAGCCCGGATTTAATGCACGGACGGTTTATCTGTTTATAACGCTTGTGTTCCGATTCTTATCATAATCTTTCTGATACGCTTTTTAACGGCAGTATGCTTTTATTAATCTGCATTTTTCAGCAAATTTGCAATGCTCCTGCCGGCAAGCTCGGCTGAGTATCGCACCTGCTCAATATCGTTTGCCAACGCTCCGAATTCTATAACCAGTGAAGCCTCAGCCAGATCCTGATTATAAAACCGATAATCGAAAAGCATAGGCCGTGTTATGCCTTTGTTATCTTTTTCTATCGCATTTTGCAAATATGACGCAAAGCGGAGGTTATCCATATAATCCGGCAATATATCCGTGCCATCGTCACATCCGCATATTATCATTATCTGCGCCGCTTTTCTGCCGTTGATTTCTGCAACGGGAGCTATTCTCACATCTCCGTCTGCTATTCCGTCACGGTGAATATCCAGCACTATTTTTATTGACGGATACTCTTTCAGCAACTCCTCTGTTCGCTCTCTGCTTCTTGAGTATGAGTAGTTGTAAACGGGATCATCAAAGACCGTTCCGTCGTGCAGCGTACTTATTCCGTTGTCAGCAAGCGTCTGCGCAAGCACCGCTCCTACTCCCACAACACTGTTTGCAGGGCAAAGCGATCTGCCGTCATAATCGGTATCGTAATATCCGTCACTGTCACGTTCGTAGCTTTCGGTCGTATGCGTATGTATTATAAGCACCTGAGGTTCGTTGCTGTCCGACAGCGTGACAGAAGGCTTTTTCTCAGCCTCAGCGCCTATAAGCTCCGAAGGAAGTTTGGTGCAGTTTCTTATCTGACCGTTTTCGAGGTCTATTACATTGTCGCCGCCTATCTTTCCGTAGTGCTTTTCCTTGACCGTACCGTCCTTTGCCGTATATTGTGTAAGATCGTCCTTGTCCTTTCTTATGTTGACGGAAATCAGCCGTGTTTTTGCGTCGGCGGGAGCGTCGACCGGCACCAGCGTTTCACCGAAAGTATCCTGCGTACTGCTTGACGGATTATCGGTAGCAGGCACTTTCTGCTCCTGCTGCTCCTGCTTTTCAGTCTTTGTTTCATTGTCCGGTTTCTCTGTGCAAGGCTCTGATAAAACCGTATCTTCATCCCTGCCGTCAAATTCGTTTACAGGAACAGCAAGCATAACGCTCAGTGCGGTAAGCTGTCTTAGTCCGTCTGAAACGCTTTTGCCGCTTACCGCTCCCGTAACGGCGTTTTCAGCTACGCCCGTCAGGGTGAACGATAATACCGCCGCCGTAAGCCCTATGCCAAGAACCTTTACAATACCTTTGTTTTTATTGCCTCTCATAAGCCCTTCCTTTCGCCAAGTGTTTTCACGGTTGGATTTTTCTTGTTACAGCTTATGATTCATTTTCCGCAAATATTCAGGAATAATTCATCAGCATTGATATGTCGCTGTATGACAGTGACGGACACAGACTGCGGTTCAGCGCACAGGATATTATATGTGCGTACCTGCTTATCTCAACATCTATATCATATCTTGTCACAAAAAATCTGTCGTTATCGCTTTCATATTCCATAGTGGTAGGAACGCCTACAGCGATTACCGGTATGCCTGCCGCCGCACTGTCAAGACGGTTCCTGTTGCCAGCGGTACTGCCGGGCGTTATGCCGGTATCCGTGACCTGTATGCTTCTGCAAAGGTGCTCCGGCTCACTGCACGCAAGGCTGTCTATCGCTACAATATAGTCCGCTTTTATCTTCTCCGCACAGAATATTGCGTGACAGACGCTGTCTATACCGGAATTTGCCGAAACATCCGTCCTTATTACCGACACATTCCCTATTCCGTCCGCATTGTGCATTTTTTCAATGAAATGCGAGGTCGCAAGCACCCTGCCTGCCGTTCTCCACCCAAGACTGTCAGACGCTACAGACGGGTTTCCAAGCCCCGTAACAAGACATTTTCCTTCCGGAAGGAGCTTGTTAAGCACCGTACACAGTGCATGGATCTGACCATCCGCATAAGGAACGTCCGTACTGTCAACGGTAAAATATCTTCCGCAGGGGCGGTTAAAAAGAGCGGTTTCCTTTTCGGAAACGATTATTTCGGTTATCTTCTCTCCGTAAAGCTCATAGCTTTCACATCTTATTCCGTTTTTGCCCTTTACAAACTCGGTCGCCATATCTGTTCTTCCCGTAAGCTGCATAAAATTTCCTCCCGAAGAATTTTTTCAAAAAAATCGTAAAAAAGTATTGCATTTTCGTTTTGGACGTGCTATAATAAAGCGTATTGTGAAATATAACTATGATTATATGTAGATCTGTATAAAGGAGGTGCCGTAAGTGCCTAACATTAAATCTGCCAAGAAGAGAGTTTTAGTATCTGCTACAAAGCAGGCTCGCAATAAGGCTGACAAGACCGCTCTTAAGACTATTCTGAAGAAGGTTGACGCTGATACTAACGCTGACAACGTTAAGGTTGCAGTTAAAGCAGTTGATAAGGCAGCAGCAAAGGGTATTATCCACAAGAACGCTGCAGCTAGAAAGAAATCTCAGCTTGCTAAGAAGTTAAACGCTGTTTCCTGAGAATAACGATTTAACGTAACGCTCCTGCGGGAGCGTTTTCTTTTTTGTGTTAATTGCGGTGATACAAAAGCATCGGCTTGCATTATTATGTGCCGATGCTCTTTTTTTATCCCGAAATGCTTTTTACCGTATATCCGTTATCAAGCCAGTAGTCGATAACATCGGGCAGTATCGCCGTATTTGTTTCGGATACCGCATGGAGCAGATATACAGCCCCATTGTGCGTTGCGGAGGTTATTCGCCTGTACGCCGTGTCCCTGTCGGGCTGAGCGTCCGTATTCCAGTCGTTGTACGCAAAGGACCACAGCACAGTATCATAACCCATATTTTTGGCAATGCGTAATGTTCTGACCGAAAATTCTCCTCGAGGGGGACGCATCGTAACGGTTTTGTATCCGCCGAAATTATCGGAAATATAAGTTTCAAGTCCGTGTATTTCTTCAAATACCATATCATCGCTTATATCCGGCAGTGACGGGTGGGTACAGCTGTGATTTCCGACCTCGTGACCCTCGTTTATCATACGCTGTACAAGCTCCGGACTGCTTTTTACATAATCAAGCGTCACATAGAACGTTGCCGTAACCTTCTTTTCCTTCAGAATATCCAGTATTTTTCCGGTACAGCCGTTTTCATAGCCCTCGTCAAACGTCAGGCGGATCGTCCTGTCATCTTTACCGAATATGAATCTTCCGCCGTATGACCCGTATTTTTCCTGCGCCTGTACTGCTCCTACAGGACGATTATCGCTATCGGTTTCATAGCCCTGACCGTAGCAGACCTTCTCTTTTCCGTCCGTCAGAAAAGCTGTTTCGGCAGGTGTTCTGCCTCCCCTGCCGTTATATTCTGTGCTTTGTCCGACAGTATTCTTATCGGACGTACATCCGCACATGAACATTGCCGTCAATACCGTAAATACTGCGGCTGACATTTTTCTGTGCAAAAAAATCACTCCTTTACAGATATAGTATCCGTAAAGGAGCGGTTGTAATTCATTGAAATAAATGGCGGCTTTCGTCAGCTGCCGAGATAAGTCTTGACCATTGCCTGTAAAAGCTCGTCACGATCAATATGGCGGATCAGGCTGCGGGCGTTGTTATATGTAGTTATATAGGTAGGATCTTCGGACAGAATATAGCCGACAAGCTGATTTATAGGATTATAGCCCTTCTCCTTGAGCGCACCGTAAACCGTTGTCAGTATTTCCTTCATCTCGTTTTCTCTTTCATCCTTGAGCGAAAACGGCATAGTTTTGTCGATCATCAATATCAGTCCTTTCGTTAATATCTTTAAAAAACCGAAATTATTTTAAGGTTGTTATACTATTATACACTACCGTTCAATAAAATACAATAGCCGATAGCGAATTTTCGTTAAAATCACCAATAGCTGTTCGCATTTTTGGGTAATTGATAAAACTTTACAATTCACTATTGAATTATTGAATAATTTTTGGTATAATAACAATAACCAGATTTTTCAGGGGGTACAATAATGGCAGAACAGAAAAAAGCGCCATCTACAAACGGCGAATTCAAAACCTCGCCGCTCGGCTTCGACAAAGCCGAAGTAATGGCATACATAGTACAGCACAATAAAGAGCGTAAAGCCCTTAAGGAAGAAAATGACGAGCTGAAAAGAGCGCTCGAAGAAAAACAGCAGACAAACGAAGGTCAGAGCAACGAGCTTACAGCCGAGCTTGAAAAGAAAAAGGCTGAGCTTGACGCACAGATTCTTGAGAGCAGAAAGCAGGTTCTTGACGAAAGACGCAAGCTGGCGCAGACCGAAAAAGAACTGCACGTTATGCAGGACAAATACTCTGCCTTGACAGAAGAATTCACAGAATTCAAAAAGCAGGCAGCTGCAAAAATAGATAAAGCAAAGCACAGCGGCGGAACAATTGACCCCGCTCAGCTTGCAGAGATTTCCGCAAAAGCAAATGCCGACGCAAACGCTGTAATCGATGACGCTCAGAGCAAGGCAAACGAGATTATCACGGCCGCAAAGGCATATTTTGCCGATACAGTAAAGAAAACATACGATTACAAGCAGTCTGTGCTTGAAAAGGCAGGCACATTTGCAAACGGCGTTACATCAGGTGCGGCGGCTCCCGCAATAGATATTCAGGCTGTTCTTGCCAACATAACCGCCTCAGTAAATGAAGCCGTTGAAAAAGCACTTGCCGGAGCTAATGCCGTAAACGATGCGGTTGCAAAGGCTGTTGAAGATACAAAGGCTGTAAACGATGTTCTCGCTAAGGCTGTTGAAGAAGCCGCACAGGCAGAAACAGCCACTGATAACACGGCTGACGTTCCCGAAGAAAAGCTGTCCGATGATGAGGAGCTTATCAACGCAAAGAGCGAGCTTGAAAATATCGGCGGACTTGACGAGAGCGAGCTTGACGCCTACGCTCCTATGGAAATCGAGCCGTATAACTTTGAGCTTAAGCTGGATATGCCGGCTCAGACATACGATGACGATGATGACGATATGCTGACAGACAACAACGGTCTGCTCAGTTCATTTGAGATAGTATCGGGTGACGATGATATTTCTGCGGATAACGTAGATACGGGCGATCTGCTCGTTGAGGAAACTCCTGCGGCAGACGATATGGCTGACCTGCTTGTAGAGGAGCCTGTTGCGGCATCTGCTCCCAAAGCCGACACCGCTCCTGTTGCCGATGATTTCAGTGACCTTCTTGCAGACGAACCTGCTCCTGCTCCTGTAGCTAAGGCAGAACCTGCTCCTGCAGCCGATGATTTCAGTGACCTTCTTGCTGATGAGCCTGCTCTCGCTCCCGAAGCTAAGGCAGAACCTGCTCCTGCAGCAGATGATTTCAGCGACCTTCTTGCAGATGAACCTGCTCCCGCTCCCGAAGCTAAAGCAGAACCTTCTCCTGTTGCTGATGATTTCAGTGACCTTCTTGCTGATGAGCCTGCGCCCGCAGCTAAGACCGAACGGACTGCCGACCGCAGCGGCGATAAACCTAAGGAAAAGCTGAATGAAAGTCGTTCAATGGGTGTTGCCGGCAAGGAAGAAAAGGTGAACGATCCCTGGAAGGATCTCGAAGCACAGATGAACGGTATGTCTATTACTCCTCCCCCTGCACATAAGCAGGCAGACGATGACGGAATGACATCTTCGTTTGACGATCCTGCCGCTCCCGCAGCTTCCGCTAAGGAAGAAAAGATCGATATGTCCGATTATTCATCCATGCTCGGCGGAATAAACGACAATATGACCACCAACACTGCCCAGTATGATCCTTCGTGGGATCTCAAGATGATGGAAGGTCTTAAAGACAATGACGATGACGACGACGAGATGAGCTCGGATAATGTGGGATTTTTCGACCTTTAATCAAAAGTAAATATCGTATGCCGGAAAGTGTATGCTTTCCGGCATAATAAATTCAATGCGAACAGGAGTACAAACTTGGAACTTAACACAAGCGAACTTAAAGAAAAGGCAAAAACACTCAGAGCCGGCGACAAGATAGAGCTGAGCGGTACTGTATACACCGCTCGTGACGCCGCTCACAAGCGTATAAAACAGCTTATCGACGAAGGCGGAGAACTGCCCTTTGAAATAGACGGTGCGGCTATTTACTACGCAGGTCCTACCGGCACTAAAGAAGGCATGGCTATCGGCTCATGCGGCCCTACGACATCGGGCAGAATGGACCCCTACGCTCCCCTGCTGCTCGATATGGGGTTATCCGCTATGATAGGAAAGGGAGAACGCAAACCTGCCGTAGTAGACGCCATAAAACGCAACGGTGCGGTATACTTCTGTGCCATAGGCGGTGCAGGCGCACTTGCCTGTCAGTGCATAACCGAGTGTGAGGTAATAGCCTTTGAGGATCTGGGCTGTGAAAGTGTGAAAAAGCTGACTTTCGACAAATTCCCTCTTATCGTTGCAATCGACGCTGTCGGCGGCAACATTTTTGAAACAGGCAGAAAGCAGTACGCAGAGGTCTGATTAGCTGATTTTTATATAAAATATCACGGTGTTTTTCAAAAACGAAAAAAATCGAAAAAAATTTAAAAAAAGTGTTGACAAACGCAAAACGCTGTGATATAATATAAAAGTCGCTGATACAGAGTGACAAAAACAGAAAGATATGGCGGTATAGCTCAGTTGGCTAGAGCACTTGGTTCATACCCAGGGTGTCGTTGGTTCAAATCCGACTGCCGCTACCATTTCTACGGCCCGTTGGTCAAGCGGTTAAGACATCGCCCTTTCACGGCGGAATCATGGGTTCGATTCCCGTACGGGTCACCACACTACGATACTCCTAAATGGCTTTACAGAGCCGTTTGGGAGTGTTTCTTTTTGTACGGATTTTGGTCTTGGTCTTTATTTGGTCTTTATTGCAAAGCAACAAGGTTCTCGTTGCTGTTCGAAATCTTTGATTTCGTTAACAGCAGAGGTTCTTATTTTTAATTTATGGTCTTTAAGCAGGAAATTCGGCTCTTTCGCCGCCCTGCTTTTCTTTTTTGTCAAAGATAAGTGCGTCGGCGATTGCCCGGCTCGTCCTTGCCTGTGCTTCTTGGAACATAAGACAGTAGATGTTCGTTGTCGTTGAAGCCTGCTAGTGTCACAAATCCCCCGATACTGCAACCACATCAACGCCCGCATTGATGAGCAGGCTTGCGTGTAAGTGCCTTAACGAGTGAATGTCGCAGAACCTTATGCTGTTCTTTTTGCAAAACTCCTTGAACCGGAAGTAGGGAGCACTATTGTTCATAGGGCTTCCGTCCCACTTGATGAACAGACGGTCGTAGTCCTGCCACTTGTCACCAATTCCGGCGCACTGTTCGTCCTGTTCCTTTCTCAGCTCCCACAGCATATCAATAACGTACTGCGGGTACTTCTGCGTTATCTGGGACTTCTTTGTTTTCGTTGTGTCGGTATAGATACCTTTCTTTGCCGCCTGCACCCACCCGTACAGCGTTCCGTACGGTACCTTCAGTTCCTCGCCGGCTCGCTTTACCCCTATTTCCAGCGCCGGCTTTACTGACTGCTCCTTGTAGCTCCTGTCGTATTTCTTCGCTTCTGACATGTCCTTCACCCTCCTGATTTTAGCATATTCTTTTGAGCGTGGGGTGTCAAGTTTTATTATACAACATCAAAAATTTTGAAAATTAACCAAATGGGTTATATTTGAACGTTGTATTAAGCAAAATAAAAGAACCAGCCGTCATAAAGGGCGAACATAACGGCAATACCGACATATCCAACCCTCTGGTAGCTGATTTTACTATTAGCTTATCACAACTTTTTGCAAATGTCAACCCCACTGACAAAAGGTTTTTAAAATATGTGCCGGATAACTTCTTATCACCAGAGCAAATCGAAGCAAAGCGTGAAGCTCAGAAGAGTGATTACAAAAATTACAACAGATATGTTGAGGTGTTTGAAAATGACAAAGACGATGGCAACAACAAATTCTCCCTCCTTGATGTTCTGGGGTCAAAGAGGCTTCGGCAAGACGAGCGTTAAGGTGGAGCAGGATTAGATAAAATTTATTAATTTAACTGAATATGAACAACCCGCACCATTATGAGGTGGGTGGTTTTTGCAGCCGTTTTCTTTGTTTAATGCTGCTCAAATTTTGGCTTTACTTTTTCTCCTTCTTAGCAGTATTGCAGTTACTGCCGCAGTACCGTACTTAAATTATAACACAAAGCCGCTATTTTTCAATGAAAAAAACTCTTTCCTCCCGAAAGAAGAAAAAACAGCAGCCCGAAAAAGAAAAAGCCGCACAAGGTCTTACCCCCCTGTGCGGCTGAAACGCATTGAATGTATCAGTTTATTTGAGCAGTTTGTTTTCCACCCTGAAATAGTCCACGTCGACATAACCTCCCGTCTGCTTTGTCGGGAAGTTGAATATCGCATAACGGTATCCCATAAAATGCAGACCGTAATAATTCATTTGCAGCGTGTCTCCTATTTTTGTCCAGTTCTCGCCGTCGAGGCTGTAATAGAAATACGCCTTGTCCGTTGCGTTTTTGAAATCGCAGTCGACCCGCAGATAAACTTCGTTTTCCGTTATTTCGACCCTTTCCGTTTCAAATTCCTTTTCAACGTCGTCGTTATCGTCATACCAAACCGTTACGATATATTTTTTCCCGTCCTCGATTTTTACGGCGACATAACCGTATTTCTCCGCGAAGGCGGCAAACCCCGCAACATCGCCCTCTTTCATTTCTGAAACGTCGAGCTTTATATATGCGCCGCATTCCGGTCCGAAGGTTCGCTGCGAAATGGTGTTTCTCGCATTGGCAACTGTGCCGCAGACATTGACCGTTCTCAGCCTCAGATAGCCTTCCCTCTCGGTGAGCGACCAGAGGCGGTTGTCGGGATTGTGGTTCCATTGCCATTCCAACCCGAGGTTAGAGCCGTTATAATCGCTCTCGCCCGCTTCCTCGGGCGTGTCGGCAAAGCTGTGATAGGATCTCACTATCTGTGAGTTGATAAATTCGTCGCTTGTGACGATGCCCTTTTTCTCGTGACCCGCGATAGGAATCTTGTCGGTCGTTGGCACCTTTCCCTTAACTCCGACTACCGGCCAGCCGTCCTCCCATGTCATGGTCGACACAACGGGAGTCCTGCCCACCGCTCCGTGATCCTGAAATACAAAGCAATACCAGTTGCCGTCCTTATCGTCGACGATACCGCCCTGTGCGGCACCATCATTTCTGAAGCCCATATTATCTCTGATTATCACTTTCCTTTCCCACTCGCCGTCGAGCGCTTCGCTTCTGTAACAAAGCTGCGTTCTTTTGCTATTAGGTGGCCATGTTATGATAAAAATATAGTAATATCCGTTCAGCTTATAGACGTGAGAACCCTCGGCAAGGCAGCCCTTGACAAGTCCCGCGTTGTTGATGAGTTTTTTCTTGGTTCCGGGCTTGACCGCACTCAGATCCTTTTCCAGTTCAACGCACCATATCTCTCCGCCGCCGTAGATAAGATACACCTTGCCGTCGTCGTCGAACAAAAGACTCATATCATGGAAGCATTCGTCATACACGAACCTGTCCCATTTTCCGTTTTCTATATCGTCGGTATGATAGATATAAGTTTTTCCGGTGGAGAAGGAAGTGAAGCCGGCGTAATACACACCGTTGTTATATCTGAGGGTAGTCGCCCACTGACCCTTGCCGTAATTGTTTTCCCCGTTTCTTAAGGCAAGTTTATCACTGTCCTCCAGTGTATCAAAAACGTAATTTACTATTTCCCAGTTTACAAGGTCGTAGGATTTCATTACGGGACAACCCGGAGACAGGTGCATGGTCGTCGAAACCATATAAAACGCGTCGTCAACGCGGATTATATCAATATCGGGCACGTCGGCGAAAATAACGGGATTTGTGTAGTTTCCCTTGCCGTCGTCGGTTGAAGTTATCGTGGATTTTATGATATCCTTATCAAGCACTTTGGGGTCCTCCTCTTTTCCGGGCTCGGTGGTGACGCTCGGTAGCGGATTCGACGTTGATGTCGACGTCGTCGACATCGGCGTCGACGTCACGGAGCTCGTGCCAACTTCCGCCGTGCATGCCGTCAGCGTCAATACCGCCATCAGCGCCGCTGCGAACCTAACAAGTTTTTTCATTTTTCCCTCCTTATTTTCCGTTGCCTCCGTCAGCTGTCAAGCTCAAGACCGCTTACGGTGACATTGTAGGTGATGGATGTGAACGGCGTCTCTTCGCCGTTTACTTTAAGCGCCAGACGATAGTTTGTCCATGTTATGTCTGTTTTCGCTGCGAATATTCCACATTCCTCCGTGCCGTAAATCAGCGATCCGACCTCGGAGCCGCCCCAGCCGTTTTCAAGCCCGTTTTCCGACGAGCTTGTGGGATCGAGTTCCTTATTTACGGGAACTTCAACATCTCCGTTTTCGGTTGCCAGCGTCAGCGATCTCACAAGCACCTTATACTTCGCATTGGTATCGGTATTAATAAACCCGAGGTTGACTATGGCGCTGTCCTTTTCAAAAGAAGAGGATTTTATGGAATAGTCCCCGTCCTTCGGAATGTCGAGCATCGCAGAGGGGCTCGGTCCGGGCTCGGTCTGTCCCGATATTACCAGCGTCTTGTAGGGTATTTCGGTGGAGGCTATGCTCTCTTCAGGACGAAGCTGCTCGTCGCCCTTCGAAAACCTCCACGACTTAAGCTCTATATCGGAGCCGGAAAATACGAAATAAATGTCATGATTTCTTCCGTCAAACTGCGCAAAGCTGTCCGAGCGTATTTTGGTATAATCCGCGCAGTCGAACTCGACGAACGCAGCGGCTTTGGAGGAGATATCGTCAAGACGAACCTCTATTCTTCCCTTGCCCTTGACCTCAGCGATAAACTCTGATGCCCCATAGCCGAAGTCTGCTCCTCTTACATATATCCACGCGCCGTTGGCAGTGCTTTTTGCGGCAGGATCATTTACCTTGTCGTATCCGATATCCGCACTGGTGAACATCAGCGCACCGCTGTTATTGGTATAGGGGTCGACCAGCTTTATCTGCGCTACGCCCTTCTTGCTTGCCGCAGTTATGGGAATATCGCCCGTTGCCTTGTCCATGGGCAGATAGTCTGCCATCATACTGCGGAAGCCCGCTTTTCCTCCCATAAGCTCCTCCAGAAGAAGCGTATGGTGAATGATGTAGTTTACGCCCTTATATTCAATGAAATGAGTGTGGTTGTTAGCCCAGCGAAGTCCTGAGGCCCCGTCGGCGTTCTCTCCCGCATTATAGAAATAGGGTCCTCTGCATTCCCAACTATCCGCGTCGAGAGGGGTCTTGGTAGTCATATACGCCATGCTGCACGCGGGCGGAACTTTGACCCCCTCGTACTCCTTCCAGCCGGTCTTGTGATCCTGCCAGTCGGTGCAGTATGTATAGTAATATACCCCGTCGATATAGTTCAGCTCGCTCGCCTCAAAAAAGTAGGGAGCGTCAATGGAAACAAATTCGCTGTCAAAGGAAAGCATATCCTTTCCCAGCTTTGCTATCTTCGGGATCTTGCTGTGCATAGTGTTGCCGTCCGCCGGTGTGCCTCCGCCGAAGGCGAGCCAGCCTACGCCATTTTCGTCAATGCACACGCCCGGATCAAAGGGTGCGGGGCAATTCTCCAGCCCAGGCATATTCTGATAAACCAGAGGCTCGCCGAGCGGATCGGTCCACGGTCCCACAGGGTCGGTGGAGGTTATCACGCCCACGCCAGAGCCGCCGTTTGAGAAGTAAAGGTAAAAATGCGTAAGTCCGTCGTCTTCAACGCGGGAAACTATCGACGGTGCCCACGAGTTATATATCCACGGTGCGATCTCTCCGACCTCTATCCTGCCGTGATATATCCAGTTTACCATATCGTCGGTGGAAAATACCACAAGCGATTTGATATAGGCGTAGTCGTTCTTTGTTCCCTCTTCCGACTGCTGTTGGTCGTTCGT
>OFLZ01001606.1_pt1 | contig 12546 bp, 10 predicted proteins | sample 1541321 | NCBI WGS metagenome assembly OFLZ01 (sample SAMN04209223, study PRJEB22552) | human gut metagenome | biome: gut; material: feces | host: Homo sapiens | place: USA: Oklahoma | reverse complement strand
CCGGGCCACCGGTCAGCTCCTGCGGGTGTGGGCACCCGCCCCTACAGGCTTCAAGTGCCGCAAGATAGCCCGCCGGAGACGGAACCCCGGAAAGGTAGGGCGGCCCTTGTGGCCGCCCACAGCCGGGGCAGGGGAAGCGCGATCCAGATTGAAGAAGCAGGGGGAAGTGTGTTATGATTCAGAAAACAGATTTTTACCGGCCGCAGCCGCCACTGGGAGGGACGCAGATGCTGCAAAACCCATTTTATCTCTTTTTTACCGCCTGCCTGGGGCTTTTTTTCTGGGCCGGATACCGGCGGATCTTTGCTGAGGTACCGTACCGGCATTCCCTGTGGAGCTTTCTCGGGGAGGAGTGTGCCCCGGGGCAGCGCCGCGCCATCGTGCGCGCCCTTCTGGCGGGGCTCCCCGGCGACAGCGGCGCCATGGCCTGGATACTGACAATGGCGGCGCTCTGCCTGGGAGGGGCGGGAGCCCTGTTCTGGTATCTGGTGTTCTCCCTGCTCTGGCTGCACCCGCTGGGGGCGCTGGCCGGGCTGTGGTGCTACTACCAGCCTGGCTGCGGCGGGCGGGTCGAGCTGTCCGCCCTGCTGGAGGGAATACTGTGCCGCAAAAGGGCCCGCGCAAGGCCGGGACTGGGCCGTCTGCTCCGCTGGCTTCAGACACTGGCGCTGTGCGGCATGCTGCCTCTGCTGTTCCGGATATTGGCCAGTCCTTCCGCCCCGGCGAGAGGCGCGGGGCTCCTGCCCTGGCTGGTGGTTCTGCTGGCCCTGTGGCTGCTCTGCCGGCTTGTGGGGGAGCGGGGCGAGACGGTGCTCTCCCTGCTCTTTCTGCTCCTGCTGGCGGCGGCCCTGCTCGGCAATCTGCCCAACCTGATCCCCGCCGTCAAGCTGGTGCTGCTGGATGCCTTTGACCGGAGCCGCTTCCTGTTCTCCCTGTCCGGGGCGGGGCTGGCGGCCGCCCTCCAGGCCGGGGGAGCGGCAGGCTGCGGCGGGGCGCTGCTCCGCACCCTGTCTGCCCGGGAGGAGGGGCCATCCTTTGCCCATCCGGCCCAGGCCGCCTTCTACGAGGAGCTGCGCGGGCTGCTGCAGCTTACGGTGCAGTTGGCGCTGGGGCTCCTGTTTCTGTGCGCCCGGCTGGTCCCTGAGGACAACCGCTGGCCACAGACCTGCCTGTGGGCTTTCCTGTGCCTGTTTGGCCTGCTCTGGCTGGGCCGTGCGGTGCGCGCCTTGGCCCGGCCGGAGGGACGGCGGTGTGGCCTGCTCTGCCTCGGCCTGGTGGGGGCGGCGGCGGTGTGGGACATCTGGAAGGGGACGGCGCTGCTTCCCGGCCTGTCCGGTGGGGCCGCCGGGCTGGCCTCACTCGCCCTCGCGGGGCTGCTGCTGTTCGACAGCAACTGGTACTTCCTGCTGCTGGAGCACTACCGGGATGTCCATATCTGGCATGTTACGCCCCATCCCGACCTGATGCAGACCGAAATGGAACGCAAAAATATGTGATTTTTCACATAAACTGTCGATATTCTCAAGACAATTTTGATTTATAATATTCTGTAACACATTAAAGCACTGTATTCTCTATCAGGCCGGGACAGACCGGGGAGGCATTGTCTGTTCAGAAAGGAGTTTGTATGCTCAAGTATGTGCTGAAACGAATTTTATCCGCATTGGTCACCATCTTTTTTATCATCACGATCACATTCTTTCTGATGAAAGCGATCCCCGGCAACCCCTTTGCCGCGGAGAAGATGCCCAATCCCGAAATTGAGGCGGCCATGATGGCCAAGTACGGCCTGGACCAGCCGCTGTGGAAGCAGTACATCATCTATCTGGGCAACTTCCTCCGGGGGGATTTCGGCGTCTCCTACACCAAGGCCGGCCTGACTGTCAACAAGGTCATAGCCGACGGCTTCCCCTTTTCGCTGACCATCGGCATCTACGCCTCCCTGGTGGTGGTGTTTGCCGGAATCCTGTTCGGCTCGGTGTGCGCGCTGCGCCAGAACAAGCTGATTGACCGGTTTTTCATGGTGCTGTCCACCCTGGGCTCCACCATACCCAGCTTTGTGCTGGCCACGGGTTTCCTGTTTCTCTTCAGCAAAACCCTGGGTCTTGTGCCCGCCTTCGGTGTGGACGAGGTGGCGGGCTATATCGGCCCGGTGCTGGTCATTGGGGCATTCCCACTGTCCTTCATCACCCGCCTGACCCGCACCAGCCTGGTGGAGGTGCAGCAGCAGGACTACATCCGCACTGCCCGGAGCAAGGGTATCTCCGAATTCAAGGTAATCTACAAGCACGCCCTGCGCAATGCCCTGCTGCCGGTGGTGACTTACATCGGGCCCATGGTGGCCTCCATTGTCACCGGCTCCTTTGTCATTGAGACCGTATTCGGCATCCCCGGCGTGGGCCAGTTGTTCACCGACAGCATTGTAAACCGCGACTATCCGCTGATCATGGGCATTACGGTGTTCTTTGCCGTACTGCTGGTCCTGGCCGTGCTGATCGTGGATCTCGTTTACGTCCTAATCGACCCCAGAATCAAGCTGGATTGAGGAGGCGCGCATGAGTATGAAGGAAACGGACCGCCGCTGGCTGCCGGCGGAGCGGGACGCCCTGGCCTCCGAGGCCATCGGGGGCCCCAGCCTGACCTACTGGCAGGACTGCTGGCACCGGCTGTGCCGGAACAAGACCGCGCTCCTGTCCATGGTGGTGGTGGTGATTGTGGTGCTCTCCGCCATTTTTGTGCCCATGTTCTGGCCCTATTCCTACGAGGAACAGGACCTGCGGTACGCCAACATCCCGCCGGAGCTGGAAATCTACGATCTGGGCGGTAACAGCTTCGTCTATGTCACCAGCGACTACAAGTGTATTGACACCGACGGCTCCGGCCACCTGCTTGGGGCCTCCACCCTGGTCAAGGATGACAAAGCCGGGCGGACCTACCTATATGAGATCAACGGAAAGGATTTGCTGGTGGATTACGGCGTGTACTTCCGGGCCAAATCGGAGTTTATCACCCAGGAGGCTGCCCACGGCGACGGCAGTCCCGTCACCGTGGCGGAGGTGGAGTACCTGAGGGAGTACTACGGGGAGGACGCCCCCGAGACGGTGAGTCTGCGGGAGGCCGAGCACATCCTGGAGGACAAGATCGACCGCTTCCGTGTGTTCTACGACGGGGCGCAGATCACCCCCGCCAAAACCGTCCTGAACAAGACCTATATCTGGGGCACCGACTCCCTGGGCCGCGACCTGTTCATCCGCGTGGTGTACGGCGCCCGGGTCTCCCTGCTGGTGGGCGTGGTGGCCGCCCTGGTAAACCTGGTCGTGGGCGTGCTCTACGGCGGCATTGCCGGCTACTTCGGCGGCGCTGTGGACAACATCATGATGCGGATTGTGGACACCATCAGCTCCATCCCCATGATGCTCTATGTCATTCTCATCATGGTGGTGCTGGGCTCCGGCCTGCACTCAATCATTCTGGCCATGGGCCTGACCTACTGGGTGGGCATGGTGCGCATCGTCCGCTCCCAGGTGCTCACTATGCGGGAGCAGGAGTTTGTCTCCGCCGCCGTCCTGCTGGGTGTGCCCACCCGGAAGATCCTGGTGCGCCACCTTATTCCCAACGCCATGGGCCCCATTATGGTGGCCCTGACCATGCAAATCCCCAGTGCCATGTTCACCGAGGCGTTTCTGAGCTTCATCGGACTGGGCGTCTCCAAGCCCCAGGCATCTTGGGGCGCGCTGGCCAACGCCGCGCTGCCCAGCCTTTACACCAGCCCTTATCAGCTCTTCTACCCCGCCCTCATCATGAGTATCACCATCCTGGCGCTCAACCTGTTCAGCGACGGACTGCGGGACTCTCTGGACCCGCGGCTGAGAAAGTGAGTTTGCGATATGTCAAGACGTTTACTTTCGGTTCGAAATCTAAAGACCTCCTTTTTCACCCACGTAGGCGAGGTAAAGGCGGTGCGCGGCATCAGCTTTGATGTGAACCAGGGCGAGGTGCTGGGCATCGTGGGAGAGAGCGGCAGCGGCAAGAGCGTCACCAGCCTGTCCATCATGGGCCTGCTTCAGCACCCCGGCCGGGTGGTGGACGGAGAGATCTTCTTCCAGGACCAGGACATCCTCTCCTACGGAAAGCGCCGGATGCGCCGGGTGCGCGGCAAGGAGATTGCCATGATCTTTCAGGACCCCATGACCTCCCTCAACCCGGTGTATACTGTGGGCAACCAGATCATGGAGATGCTCCAGGAGCATGAGGACATCGGCAAGGGTGAGGCCAAACGGCGGGCCATTGAGATGCTGCGTATGGTGGGTATCCCATCCCCCGAGAAGCGAATTCACAACTACCCCCACGAGTTCTCCGGCGGCATGCGCCAGCGGGCCATGATCGCCATTGCTCTGGCGTGCAGCCCCAAGCTGCTCATCGCCGACGAGCCCACCACCGCCCTGGATGTGACCATCCAGGCCCAGATCCTCAACCTGATCAAGCGCCTGAACCGGGAGCTGGACATGACCACGATCCTGATTACCCACGACCTGGGCGTGGTGGCCACCCTGTGCGACAAGGTGGTGGTGATGTACGGCGGGCTGATTATGGAGGACGGCACGGTGGAGGAGATCTTCTACCACCCGAAGCACCCATATACCATGGGTCTGATTGACTCCATCCCCCGTGTCACGGGCGGGGAGAAGCAGCGGCTTAAGCCCATTCCCGGTACCCCGCCCAACCTGATTCACCCGCCGAAGGGCTGTCCCTTCAGCACCCGGTGCCCCTACTGCATGAATGTGTGTATGGAGGAGATGCCCCCCTATTTCCAGGAGGATGGCCACCGGACGATGTGCTGGCTCCTCCACGAGGAGGCCCCCGTCAATCCGGAGTATGTTCAGCGGAAGGAGGCGATGCGGCGTGCCGACGGATAAGCTCCTGGAGCTGGAGGGCCTGACCAAATACTTTTATAAGCCCATGGGCCTGCTGGGCCGCAGAAAACAAGTAGTGCAGTCCGTGGATCATGTCAGCTTCCATATCCTGCGCCACGAGACCTTTGGCCTGGTGGGCGAGTCGGGCTGCGGCAAGAGCACCCTGGGACGCACCATCACCCGGCTCTATGAGCCCACCGAGGGAAAAATCCTCTACGACGGGACGGATATCAGCCATCTGACCGGCCCCCAGCTGCTCCCCTACCGCAAGCGTATCCAGATGATCTTTCAGGATCCCTATGCCTCCCTAGACTCCCGTATGACGGTCATGGACATCATCCGGGAGGCGCTGGATCTTCACTCCGAACTCACCACCAAGGAGCAGAGGAGCCAGCGGGTCTATGAACTGCTGGACCACGTGGGCCTGATGCGGGAGCATGCCAACCGCTACCCCCACGAGTTCTCCGGCGGCCAGCGCCAGCGCATCGGTATCGCCCGCGCCCTGGCGGTCAATCCCGAGTTCATCGTCTGCGACGAGCCCATCTCCGCCCTGGACGTGTCCATTCAGGCCCAGGTGGTCAATATGCTGGAGGATCTCCAGCGGGAGTTCGGGCTGACGTACCTGTTTATCGCCCACGACCTGTCCATGGTGCGCCATATCTCCAACCGCATCGGCGTCATGTACCTGGGCAAGCTGGTGGAGGTGGGGGACAGCGAGGAAATCTACCAGAACCATCTCCACCCCTATACCGAGGCCCTGCTCTCCTCCGTGCCCCTCCCCGATCCGGAGCTGGCGCACAGGAGCGAGCCCATCATGCTGCAGGGGGACATCCCCAGCCCCATCGATCCCCCTTCCGGCTGCCGGTTCCGCACCCGCTGCCCTTACGCCACGCAGTTGTGCGCCGAGCAGGAGCCGCCGCTGACCGAGGTGGGAAGCAACCATGCGGTTGCCTGCCATAGAGTGACCCCCGCAAGGGGGAATGAGGAAAAAGGAGGCATATTATGAAAGCGAAGCATCTCGTTTCCATGCTGCTGGCCGGTTCCATGATCCTGGGGCTGACGGCCTGCGCGCCCACCACCAACTCCGGCGGCGGGAACGACAGCCCGCAGCCCACCGGAACGGACTCCGGCTCCGGCGGTGCATCCTCGGAGTACCTGGTTTACAACGTGGGCGAGGAACCCAAGACCTGGGACCCCCAGCTTAACACCTCCAGCATGGGCGGCCATGTCATTCTGAACCTCTACGACGGCCTGGTGCGCGACACCCGGGACGGCGTCCAGATGGCATCCGCCGAGCGCTACGAGCTCTCGGCCAACGCCGACGGCGTTGAGGACACCGTGTACACCTTCTATCTGCGGGACGGCCTGACCTGGTCCGACGGCGAGCCGGTCACCGCCTACGACTACGAGTACGCCTGGAAGCGGGCCTGCTCCCCGGAGATGGCCTCCCCCTACGCCTTCCTGATGACCGACTACATCAAGGGCGCTTATGAGTACTTCAGCGGCGAAGGCAGCCGGGACGAAGTGGCGGTCAAGGCCCTGGACGACAAGACCCTCCAGGTGGAGCTGAAGCAGCCCACCGCATACTTCCTGAACCTGGTGTCCTGGTTTACTTACATGCCCTGCCGCGAGGATATGTCCTCTACCGGCGAGGGCTGGGAAAAGGATCCCGCCAAATGCGTCTCCAACGGCGCGTTCATGCTGGAGGAGTACAAGGTGGGCTCCCACATTCTGCTGAAGAAGAATCCCAACTTCTGGAACGCCGATAATGTGAATCTGGCCGGCGTGCGCATCCTCTTCATCTCCGACGCCACCACCTCCCTCCAGGGCTATGAGGCCGGCGAAATCAACGTCACCTCCATCCTGCCCGGCGCGGAGATTCCCCGCCTGCTGGCCGAGGATCCCAACTTCTCCAGCGAGCCCGCCCTGGGCAACAGCTACTTCCAGTTCAACATGGACGCCGACGTGGTGAACGACCTCAATGTGCGCAAGGCCCTGTCCCTGGCCATTGACCGGAGCACCATCACCGACCAGATCCTGCGTGACGGCTCTGTACCCGCCTCCGCCTTCGTGGCGCCTCCCTTCAAGCTGTCCACCGGCGAGAGTATGCGGGCGCTGGATGAGAACGGAAACGTGGTGGAGGAGTACGAAATCGACCCCTACTCCGCCAAGGTGGAGGAGGCTCAGGCCTATCTGGCTGAGGCCGGCTACCCAGGCGGGGCGGGCTTCCCCGAGCTGAACGTCCTTTACTACGACAGCGGCAACAACTCCCTGATTGTGGAGGCGGTGCAGCAGATGTGGCAGGAAAACCTGGGCATCAAGGTTAACCTGCAGGTGCAGGAGTACGCGGTGTTCACCAACACCATCAACTCCGGCGACTGGAGCATTGCCTTCACCGGCTGGAGCGCCGACTACAACGACCCCATGACCATGCTCTCCCTCTTCACCGCCGAGGGCATGAACGATGTCCGCTGGCGCTACAAGCCCTACTCCGGCGTGCCCGGGGATACCATTCTCAACCCGGAAAACGAGGCCTATGACAACGCCGTGAAGATGGCGGCCAAGACCTCCGGGGAGGAGCGCGACGCCTACCTGAAGGAGGCTGAGGATGTCCTCATGGAGAATATGGTTATCTGCCCGATCTACTATACCACCTATACCCAGGTCATTGACCACGGCAAGGTTTCCGGCCCCGGCCGCACCCCGGTCGGCCAGTGGGACTTCCAGTACTATACGGTGATCGGCTGAGCCGAGGCGCCCCTCATGCCACCTGCCGCGCATGGGGGGCGCCCTTTCTTTCCGGCATCCTCTACCAGCCGCCCCGGGAATATGGTATAATAGCAAAGTATTACGGGCTTGGTATTATGCTCCTGAGCAATTGGGGAGAGAGGTGTGTGCGGCATGTGGATCAGCGTTTTGGAGGACGAGGCCGTTCTCAACAATCTGATTACCAAATATCTGCAGAAGGAGGGCTACTCCGTCCGCAGCTACCTGCGGGGGGGAGGATGCTGTGCAGGGGCTGGACAAGCCCACCGACCTGTGGGTGATCGACATTATGCTCCCGGACATCGACGGCTTCACCGTCTTTCGGGAGGTACAGAGGAAGAATCCCAACAGCTATGTGATCTTCATTTCTGCCCGCAACCAGGATATTGACCGCCTGGCCGGGCTGGAGCTGGGCGGGGACGATTACATCTCCAAACCCTTTCTGGTGCGGGAGCTGGTTATCAAGGTTCAGCGGCTGCTGAAGGGGGGACGGCCTAAAACAGCGGAGGTCCAGGTGGGGCCGTACACGGTCCATCTGGAAAAGCACCTGGTTTACTGCGGCAGCGAGAGTATCAGCCTCACGGTGAAGGAGTACGACCTGCTGCTCTATCTGGCGGCTAACCGGGGGCACGTCCTGAAGCGGGGCGACATCCTGGACGCCGTGTGGGGCTATACCTTTTATGGCTCCGACCGGGTGGTAGACGACACGATCCGCCGCCTGCGCAAGAAGCTGCCCGGCATCGAAATCAGTACGCTCTATGGCCTGGGCTACTGCCTGACGGAGGAGAGACATGAATCGCTTTGCGACTAGATACTGGCTGCAGGACCGGCCCCTGAGCGTCCAGCTCTGGGCCTGCCTCTCACTGGCGGAGGGACTCACTTTGGCCGCCATCCTGCTGTACGTCCTCCTCCTGCTCCGGCCGGAGGAGCCCGGACAGTGGTATGGGCTGGCCGCCCTGTTCCCCCTGCTGCTCATTGCAAACCTGTTCGCCGCCAAGCTGGCGGCCCGGCGCATTACCGAGCCCCTGGAGCGGCTGGCAGGGAATCTGGAGCGCATCAAGGGCAAAAACTGGAGTGAGCCGGTCTTGCAGGTGGCCCGCCGGGACGAAATCGGGACGCTCGTCAACACCCTGTCACAGATTCAGCGCAATGTGGTGGAGCTCAACGAGGACGAGGAGTTTTTCTACCAGAGTGTGTCCCATGGGCTCAAGACCCCCATTATGGTCATCCAGAACTGCTGCGCCGCCTATCAGGACGGCATCTACGGCTCCGAGGCCATCGACATCATCATGAAGGAGAGCCTGGCGGTGGAGGCAGGGATCAGGAAGCTGCTCTATGTCTCCTCCTTCGATCACATGCTGGGCAAACAGAGCGACTTCCGGCCGGTGGAGCTCCGGGGACTGATGGAGGAGTGCCGCAGGCGGTTTCGGGGCAACGAGCGGGGTATCCGGCTGGAGGTGGACGTCCCGGCCGGCCTCACGGTGTCGGGGAATGCGGCTGCGCTCCAGACCGTCTTTGACAATCTGGTGGAAAACGGCCTGCGCTATGCGGCCAGCTACATCCGCATGGAGTTGACCGGGGAGGAGGAGGGCGGCTACCTCCTGACCGTGGAGAACGACGGCGCGCCCATCCCGCAGCCGACTCTGAACGTCCTGTTTCAAAAGTTCTACAAGGGGGCGGACGGCAACTTCGGCCTGGGCCTCTACATCGCAAAAAAGATTGTGCAGTTTCACAAGGGGGACATCTGGGCCTCCAACTGGGCCGACGGAGTGCGCTTTCAGCTCCTGCTGCGCAGGGAAGACCGCATGGCCGGTCGGCGTTAGAAAGGAACGATAGGGTCATGAACAAGGCTTTTTTATATGAGATGCTCCGTACCGAGTCGGTGAGCGGCGGGGAGATCCCCCTTCAGAAAAAGGTGGCCGCCTACATGCGGGAGCAGGGAGCGGAGGTGGAGACCGATCTGGCGGGGGATGTGATTTCCTCCATCAACAGCGCATCCCCCTTCCGGGTGCTCCTGTGCGGACATATCGACGAGATCGGCTTCCGGGTGACCCACATCACCGACGACGGCTACCTCCAGGTGGGCAAGGCCGGCGGCATCCGTCTGGCACTGGCTCAGGGTAAGCGGGTGACGGTGCTGGGGCGGAAGCGGCTCACCGGTGTTATGGGCCTGCTGCTGCGCAACGGCGAGGTGCGCACCGACATCGAGCTGACCGATCTCTACATCGACTGTGGCTTCACCAGCCGGGCGGAGGCCCTGGAGCTGGTCGCCCCCGGGGATTTCGTCACCTACTCCTATGCCGTGGACGAGCTGGAGAACGACTGCATCGCCGGCCGGGGGCTGGACAACCGCCTGGGCGCCTATACCGTGCTCCACGCTCTGCTGCGGGCCCGGGAGAAGGGGGCGAAGGTGGGCGTCTTTGCGGCCACCACCACCGGAGAGGAGACCACCATGCGGGGCGCCTTCCATGCAGCAGGCCGGGTGCGGCCCACGCTGGCTGTCGCGGTGGATGTGATCCACACCTCTGATTTCTCCGGTATGCCCCCCCAGCGCTTCGGCCGTATCAAGCTGGGCGGCGGCCCCGCCCTGGCCAAGGGCTCGGTGTGCAGCGCGCCTCTCAACCGGGCGCTGGAGGAGGCCGCCGGGCGGTTGGGAATCCCCCTGCAGTATGCCGTCACCCCAGGCGTTATGGGCACCGATGCGGATAAGCTCAACCAGACGGGTGCGGGCCTGCCCGTGACCACCCTTTTTATTCCCCTGCGCTACATGCACTCCCCCAGTGAGGTGGGCTCTCTGGCCGATGTGGAGCAGACGGTGGAGGTGCTGGCCGAGTTTCTGGCAGCCCTGGATGAGCACTTTGATCCCGACCCGTTCCGGGACTAAATGCGGAGAGGAGAAACACCCATGCTGCTGCTGACCAATGGAACCATCGCCACCATGGACCCGGCCCGCCCAATGGCGGAGGCCGCCGTAGTGGACGGCGCATACTTCGCCTATGTGGGCGGTCGGGCGGACGCCGAGGACTTCACCCGCCGCTTTTCCAGGGGAGCCTGGGAGACTCTGGATCTCCAGGGCCGCTTTGTAATGCCCGGCTTCAATGACTCCCACCTGCACTTCATCCACTATGTCAAAACAAAGCTGTCCGTCAACCTCTTCGGCTGTACCTCTCTGGCGGAGGTGCAGGAGCGCCTGCGCCGGGGGCTGGCCGGGCTGGAGGCCGGCTCCGGCCGCTGGCTTCTGGGCGAGGGGTGGAACCAGGAGCAGTTCACCGGCGAGCGGCGCTTTCCCACCCGCCGGGAGCTGGACCAGGTGAGTACGGAGTACCCCATCCTGATCCTGCGCTCCTGCTTCCACGTGGGGGCGCTCAATTCCAGGGCTCTGGAGCTGCTGCACATCAACCGGGACACGGTGGGGCACTACGGCGCCTTTGCCGAGGTGGACGAGACCGGGGCACCCAACGGCGTGGTGAAGGAGAACGTACTGGACGACATCAAGGCCGCCATCCCCTCCGTGGGCCTGAGTTCCCTGCTGGAGCAGGTAGTTCAGTCCCAGCACGACCTGCTGGCGGAGGGCCTGACCAGCATACAGAGCGACGATTTCAAGTATGCGCCGGACGAGGAGCCCTATGCCCTCATGGACGGCCTGCGGGAGCTGGCCGAGCGGGGGGCGCTGAAGCTGCGCTTTGCCGAGCAGGCCCTGCTCACCGAGCCGGAGACCCTGGAGGAGTTCTTCACCCGGGGCGGGGCCTGCTTCGGCGGCGGCGACCGCTTCCGCATCTCCACGGTGAAGCTCCTGGCCGACGGCTCCCTGGGGGCGCGGACGGCCTTCCTGCGGGAGCCCTATTCCGACGCCCCGGACACCTGCGGCCTGCCCATCTACCCGGAGCAGGCACAGTTGGACCGGCTGGTGGTCACCGCCCACCGGCACAATATGGCCGTTGCCATCCACGCCATCGGAGACGGAGCGGCTGAGATGGTGCTCAACGCTTTCCAGCGGGCCCGCGCGGAGCTGCCCTGGCTGCACCCCCGTCACGGCATGGTGCACTGTCAGATCCTGTCGGAGGGACAGCTCCGCCGCATGGCGGAGCTGGATGTCACCGCCTTTGTCCAGCCGGTGTTCATCAACGGCGACATGCACATCGCCCCCGGACGACTGGGCGGAAAACGCCTGGCCCACTCCTACGCCTGGGGCGACATGGAGCGGCTGGGCCTCCACATGGCTTTCGGCACCGACTGCCCGGTGGAGTGCTTTCACCCCCTGGAGGGGGTCTACTGCGCCGTCACCCGGCGGGACTTCACCGGAAACGGCCCCTTCCTGCCGGAGCAGGCCCTTACGCCCTACCAGGCGCTGTACGCTTATACCGCAGGCGGCGCTTACGCCTCCGGTGAGGAGCGCATCAAAGGGCGCATACGCTCCGGCCTGCTGGCCGACTTCCTCCTGGTGGACCGCAACCTGCTGACCTGCCCGCCGGAGGAACTGCTCTCCGCCCGGGTGCTGCGCACCAGACACAGGATCTTATACACCAGATAGGCGATAATGGCCACGTCCAGCACGTCCATGGGCCGGATCAGCGACAGATACCGCCCGGCCCGCTCCAATACAGATACAATTGCTTCCATTTCAGGCGTCCCTTCCTTGCACATACCAATACGTATTTTACATTATATAAAATTTATTGGGAAAATGCAACAAAAACGTCTGTCAAAGCTCTACATTTTCACGAAGCACCCGGGACACGGCCCACACCAGGCGGTCTGCCTGGTCCGGCGTATTGAAAAAGGACGCGCTGAGCCGCAGGGTGCCGGTGTCCAGGGTCCCTGCCGTGCGATGGGCCAGGGGCGCACAGTGAAGCCCCGCCCGCAGGGC
>OFLZ01001601.1_pt1 | contig 12578 bp, 10 predicted proteins | sample 1541321 | NCBI WGS metagenome assembly OFLZ01 (sample SAMN04209223, study PRJEB22552) | human gut metagenome | biome: gut; material: feces | host: Homo sapiens | place: USA: Oklahoma | reverse complement strand
TTCTGCAGCTGTTGGAGGAGATGCTTACGATCCTGATAATCATACGTTTCGTGTTAATATTAACAGATTAAAAGGTGTGAATGAGGAAGTGGAGTCGATTGGAGTTAATGTTTGGACAGTGATAGATAAAAGTGATACACAATGGATTGAATGTGATGGTCCGGATGAGGATGGCGGATATTATATAGATGTTGATTCAGCTATCTTTGATAATAAAACAGGAAATTATTATATACAAGCCTGTTTGAACTATACTTCGGGAGAAAGTTATAAATTAGGAAGTGAATTTACGATAGTTGTAGAGTAAAAATGCATGGATGGATTTAAGATAGCGTGATATAAATGATAGAAAGCAAAGGTATAGCAGTAAGAAAAATCTTATTTTTATACCTTTATTTTATGTGAAAAATGGTAGAATAAAAGGTGAAAACAAGTTTCAAATATTTATATTATAAGAAAAGTCGAAATCGATGAAAAAGTGAATTTTAGATGTCAAGTATTGTATTACGATGTGAAATTTGTTATTATGAAATATAAGTGTAAAAAACATGTAACATTTAATGACAAAAGGTTGTAAAAAATGAGAAGAATAATAAATTTTAGAAGTTCAAAAACAAGAATGATGATCTTAGCGTTGGTTGATATTGCTACGATGATAATGAATTCTTATCTTGCGCTGATACTGAGACATGAAGGTCATTACAGCTGGATTGATGATAAATATATTAACAGTATTCAATCCTACATGATAATTAATATAGTGACTACATTAATTATTTTTATTATATTAAATCTATATAATAATGTATGGAGCTTTATAGGCGTACATGAAGAATTGATGATTGTCGCAGCATGTACGTTATCAACAGCTTTTCAAGGCTTGGGCATGGAAGTATTTATGTTGGAGGTTCCAAGGAGTTACTATGTTTTTTATCTGTTTTTAATGGTGACGACTACAACAATCACACGCTTTTCATATAGAATACTGGCTACAGTGAAGCATGGTTTAAAACGAAATCGGGGGAAAATTGTTAACACGTTAGTGATTGGGGCTGGCGAAGCGGGAAGTGTGATTGTTCAGGAAATAAAGTCCAGTAAATATTTGAATCGAAATGTGGTTGGTATTATAGATGATAATCCATCCAAAAAAGGAAAGTATCTGCACGGAATAAAAATACTTGGAAATCGCAATGATGTAAAGCGCTTGGCAGAAAAGTATGATGTGCAGGAAATTATATTAGCGATTCCGTCTGCCAGCGCAAAAGATACACGTGATATTCTGAAAATTTGTAACGAAACCGAATGCAAACTTAAAGTGTTACCTGGGATGTATCAGCTGATCACAGAAGAAGTGAGTGTATCAAAATTAAAAGAAGTATCGATTGAAGATCTATTAGGAAGAGATACGATCAATATTGATGTGGAAAGTGTATGTAATCATGTTAATAATCAGGTGGTAATGATTACCGGTGGAGGTGGTTCTATCGGATCTGAATTGTGTCGTCAGATTGCTGCGCATAATCCTAAGCTATTAATTATTTTTGATATATATGAGAATACAACATATGACATTCAGCAGGAACTTATAAAAAAATATCCGTCATTAAAATTAGAAACATTAATTGGATCAGTTCGAAATACAAATCGAATTGAAAGTGTAATTGAACGTTATAGACCAAATATTATTTATCATGCAGCTGCGCATAAGCATGTCCCTCTTATGGAGGATAGTCCGAACGAAGCAATAAAAAACAATGTTTTTGGAACTTATAAAACAGCCCGTGCGGCGGATAAGTATGGGGTGAAGAGATTTGTATTGATCTCAACGGATAAAGCGGTTAATCCAACCAATATTATGGGTGCTTCAAAACGAATCTGCGAAATGATTATACAGACGTTCAGCAGATATTCAGCAACAGAGTATGTAGCAGTACGTTTTGGAAATGTACTTGGAAGTAATGGAAGCGTTATCCCACTTTTTAAGAAACAGATAGCAGAAGGAGGACCGGTGACGGTAACTCATCCGGATATTATCAGATACTTTATGACAATACCAGAAGCAGTTTCGCTTGTTCTGGAAGCAGGGGCAAATGCAAAAGGTGGAGAAATCTTCGTGCTTGATATGGGAGAACCAGTGAAAATTGCTGATTTGGCTAAGAATCTAATCCGGCTTTCAGGATATAAGTTGGGAGAGGATATTGAGATTAAGTATACAGGATTGAGACCTGGGGAAAAATTATATGAGGAATTACTGACAAAAGAGGAAGGTTTGAAAAAGACTGCGAACGCACTTATTTTTGTTGGTAAACCGCTGGAATTTGATGAAGTACATTTCCTAAGCAAATTAAAAGAGCTGGAAGAAAAAGCAAATTCAGAGTCTTATGAAATTAAAGAATTAGTAGCTGACATTGTACCGACCTATCATATTCGTCCGGAAGACAAAGTACGTGACAGAAAGCGAAAAGACAGCAGTGAAACTTTTCAGGAATTCTGTAACTTAGGGAAAGAAGAAAAAACGGATTCATCCTATGATTGAGAAAGAAGAGAGTGATAAATGAAAAAATATAACATTCCATTTTCACCACCTGATATTTCTGAAGAAGAAATATCAGAGGTGGTCGACACACTGAAAAGTGGCTGGATTACAACAGGACCAAAAACCAAAACATTTGAAAGAGAAATTGCAAATTACTGTCATACAGAGTATGCAGCCTGTCTTAATTCTGCAACAGCTGCATTGGAGATGGCACTGAGAATTCTGGGAGTAGGACCAGGAGATGAGGTGATTACAACTGCATATACGTATACAGCGTCGGCAAGTGTGGTATGTCATGTCGGAGCAAAACTTGTCTTGGTGGATACGGCAAAAGATTCTTATGAGATGGATTATGCTCAATTGGAAAATGCGATAACTGAGAAAACGAAAGTGATCATTCCTGTGGATCTGGCTGGTATAATCTGTGATTATCGTAGAATATATACAATCGTTGAGAAGAAGAAACATTTGTTTCATCCAAAAAATGAAATTCAAAAAAAATATGGCAGGATTATTGTATGTGCAGATGGTGCGCATGCATTTGGAGCAGAAAAGGGCAAACAGAAATGTGGAGAGATTGCTGATTTCACAAGCTTTTCTTTTCATGCAGTTAAAAATCTCACGACTGCGGAAGGCGGGGCTTTAACTTGGAAGAAACAAGAGAACGTGGATGGACAGAAAATTTACAAGAAATTGATGTTAATGTCATTACATGGACAATCAAAAGATGCATTATCAAAAACACAGCTTGGAGCCTGGGAATACGATATTGTTGCGCCTTATTATAAATGTAATATGACGGATATCATGGCATCCATTGGACTGGCTCAGTTTAGAAGATATCCATCCTTATTGAAGCGAAGAAGAGAGATTATTGAATTCTATAACAGATATTTAGACGGACTGCCGGTACAGGTTCTTCCGCATTATGTAGGTGATAATAAGTCAAGTGGTCATTTGTATATTATTCGCATAAATGGAAAATCTAGAGAAGAGATGAATGAAATTATAAAGAAGATGGCAGAACAAGGTGTTGCAACAAATGTACACTATAAACCGTTGCCATGTCTTAGCGCATACAAGAATATGGGATTCGATATTAAGGATTATCCGAATGCAGCCGCAATGTATGAAAATACGATGACTTTACCACTTCATACAAAATTGACAGATGAGGATGTGGCAGTTGTAATCGATGTATTTAAAGAATGTGCCGGTCTGAGTTAAATGAGGAAAAAATGAAAAAATGGGATGAAATACCTGTATTTATGAAAAATGAACAGGTGAAATATTATTACAATATTTTAAAAAAGAAAGAACAACAAATAAGAATAAAAAGAATTTTCGATCTTGTGATGGCTGTTGGTTTGATTATTGTTCTGGCACCATTTATGCTAGCAATTAGTGTTGCAATAAAAATGGATTCTCCAGGACCGGTAATATTTAAACAAGTCAGAATAACAACATACGGTCGTAAATTTCATATCTACAAGTTCCGTACCATGGTAGCAGGGGCAGATAAGATTGGAAGCAAGGTGACTGTTCAGGGAGATTCAAGAATAACAAAAACAGGAGAATTCCTAAGAAAGTATCGCCTGGATGAAATCCCTCAGTTATTCAATGTCCTTATAGGAGACATGTCTTTTGTGGGCACAAGACCGGAGGTGGAGAAGTATGTTCATCAATATAATGATGAAATGAAAGCTACTTTACTTATGCCGGCAGGAATTACCTCACTGGCAAGTATCAAATATAAGGATGAAGATCAGTTACTTCAAAATGCTGAAAATGCAGATGAAGAGTATATGAAGGTTGTTTTGCCGGAAAAAATGAAATACAACTTGAAAGCATTAGAAGAATTCAACATTTTTTCTGATCTGAAAACGATGATTGCTACCGTGTTTGCAGTTGTACGATAAACAGGAGAGAAAACAGAGATGAATTTTACAAAGATGATATCAAAAGTGAGATGGCTGATAGGATTACTTTCGATTCCGGTATTTAGTATCGGATATATAAAGTATCATTATAATGTTACTTTGCTCGGTATTATGTTAATATGGATATGTAACATATGGTTTAGTATGGAAAATATAAAAAGAAGAATTTTGTTTTTGATGCTAAACATTACACAATTTGTTTTTCTCATTGGGAATCCAGTGATTAGCGCATTTCGTGGAGAAGAATGGTGGACAAGATTCTGGGATTTTGCAGAGCATTTTTCCGTGCTGGTACTTTATTTGAGCCTTATTGCCATGTATTTTGGCGCAGTGAGCGTAGAATATTATCTTGATAAAAGAAAGTCAGAAGCAGTTCGCAGTAAAAAAATAGCTGACTACGAAAAAACATATATGCCATATATACAATTTGTAGCTATTGCCGGATTTAGTTTGACATGGATTTGCCAAATGGTATCCGGGGGAGAAAAAGTCCTCTTTATGAGAGGAAAAGATTATACGGATTTTTATGTGGATTTTGTGAGTCAGATTCCGTATGTCATTCAGATCGCAGCTGCAATGATGCAGTATTTTATGTGCATTTTTCTGGCAACCAAACCGAAAAAGAAATGGGCTTTTGGAGTTTTGAACTTAAATATAGTCTCAACCATTCCATCACTTATAGTTGGTATTAGAAATCCGCTTGTTTTAGCATGTGTATTTTCTTTTGTATATTATTTTATTAGGGATGCACTGGAGGATGAAGAAAAGTGGATTGGTAAAATTGAAAAAATAATGATTGCAGTTGCAACCCCGATAGGAATTTGCCTGCTTGCAGCATACACGTATATTAGAAAAGGAGCTGAAATAGTAACGAAGGGAATTGTAGCGCTGTTTTTAGATTTTTTTGTAAATCAGGGAACTTCGTTTGATGTTCTTTCATCAGCACGTGGTGCAATGCCGTATCTGCCAGAGAGAAAAATGCGAAATTACACATTCGGCGGTTTTCTGGATTATATTTTTCATGGATCCATAGCACAGAAATTCTTTGGTGCATCACCATTTCCAGATGGTAATAATATGATAAACGCTTTAGAAAGTAACAGCTTTGCACATAATTATTCTTATATTGCGAAGGGAAAAGAAGCATATTTAAGTGGAGAAGGATTCGGAAGTTCCTATATCCTTGAAACCTACACGGATTTTGGATATATAGGAGTTATTGTGTTTTCATTTTTGCTAGGTGCCTTACTTATTTATGCACTTCACCTACTGAAGAAGAATTTATTGATCTTTACGATGGTATTGGTATCATTAATGAAAATTTTCTTTATTCCACGTGCTGAGGCATTAGGATGGCTTCAGTTTATTATTTATTTACAATTCTGGATTCCAGTTATATGTAGTTTTTTGGGAGCTGTAATTATAAGGAAACTAGTGATAATACAAAAGCAACGGAGTGAAATGAAATGAAAAAATACGAACAGTACAAAAAAATGATAATGTTTTTATTAGGACTTTTCATGGTTGCTGTATTGACAGCAGCATATGGTTATGTGTGGTATGAACATTATTTGTATCTTGTAGTATATCCTTTCCTTGGAAAAGGTAATTTATTAGTAATTTTAATTTATGCTATACTCATAGCATTCTTTTTACAAGTATACAGCGGATATAAATTTGGATATTTGAAACTGGGGGATGTGATCTTTTCACAGGTATTGTCGATTGTGATCACCAATGTAATTACTTATTTTCAGATAAGTTTGATTGGACGAAGCCTGTTCCCGGTTGCTCCAATGTTAGGACTGACAATGACAGAGATTATATTTTCTGTTGTCTGGTCTACTTTTGCATCAACGATATATCATAAGATGTATCCACCACATAAGACGCTTATGATTTATGGAAGCGAAATGAAAAGCTCGATAAAAATGGCAAGTTCTCTTGAACAAAAAATGAAAAAGAGAAGTGATAAATACCGAATCAAAGAAATGGTGGATGTTAGTGTCGGACTAGATACACTGAAAGAAATGATGCAGCACTATGATGCAGTTCTTATTTGTGATGTAAAAACAGAAATGAGAAATAAGATATTAAAATACTGTTTTGAAAAATCAATAAGAACATATATCACACCTAAAATTTCGGATATTATTGTAAGAAGTGCAGATGATATCCATTTGTTTGACACGCCACTCCTTCTTTGCAGAAATTGCGGATTGAATTTTGAGCAGAGAGTGATAAAAAGACTGATGGATATCGTTATTTCTCTAGTGATTCTTACGATTACATCACCAATTATGCTTGTTACAGCAATTGCAATCAAAGCATATGATCATGGGCCGGCATTCTTTAAGCAGAAGAGATGTACAATTAACGGAAAAGTATTTGAGATTCTGAAGTTTAGAAGTATGATTGTGGATGCAGAAAAACCTGGAATGGTCATTCCGGCAAAAGACAGGGATCCACGTATCACACCGGTTGGAAGGTTTATCAGAGCTACAAGAATTGATGAACTTCCGCAGCTGATCAATGTTCTGAAGGGTGAAATGAGTATTGTAGGGCCAAGACCAGAGCGTGTAGAGCATGTTGAAAAATATTCCAGGGATATACCAGAATTTTCTTATCGATTGAAAGTAAAAGGTGGTTTAACAGGTTATGCTCAGGTATTGGGAAAATATAATACAACAGCCTACGATAAATTAAAGCTTGATTTGATGTACATTGAAAATTATTCAATTGCATTGGATTTAAAACTTCTTTTAATGACAATCAAAATTGTATTTAGTAAAGAAAGTACAGAAGGATTTGAAGAAGAAAATAATTGATGATTTTTAAACAGAGTTAATTTTAAAGCTAAATGGAGATATTGAATAAGATGGAAGGTTTTTTTGATTTTAAAGATTTTATTGTTCGGATTTTGAAACGTTGGCGATTGATCGTTGTCGTTGCTGTTATATTTACAATTGCATTAGGCGGAATAAAATATGTTACAGGAATTTCGAATATTGGAACTGAAACATCAGAAGAAAACGATAACAATTCGACACAGTCAGAAATACAAAATATTAAAAAATCAATAAAAATGTTAAATAAAGGAGTGACTCGCTGGGATGAGTATTATTCCAATAGTAAGTTAATGCATATTGATTCCTATAATGCAACGTACTATTCACTTGTATTTAATATCAGTATGACCGGAAATCCTTATTATTCAGATGCGTCAACAGCGGCATCTAATTGTAAACAGAATATTGAGAATGGATCTTATTTTGAGAGCGTTTCTGAAAAAACAGGAGTTAGTGTAGAAGATCTGAAAGATCTGGTTTTAGTTAATGTAGGCCAGTCGTCTGTTGAAATTCGTGGATACAAATATGACGACTTAGATCTTCAGGGCGCGATAGATCAATTATATAGTATTGTTGTGACAGATATGGAACAACGTTATCCTGAAAAATATCAGTACGAGAAAATGTCTTCTACAGAGTTTACAGGAAAAGATGAGATTTTGATTGCAAAACAGGATACCATTATCGCAAACGGCGAGAGATATATATCAGAGCTTAGCAGCAGACAGAGGGTTCTTGCAGAGATGGAAGAGCAGACTCCGGTTGTTGAAACAACAACATCTTCTGTAATTAGTAATACTGTAAAATATGCAGTTGTAGGCTGCGTTGGCGGAATTGTAGTGGCGATTATTTTAGGATTGGTTCTTGATCTGCTGAATAAAACACTTTCTGATGAGCGTGAGTTAAAGAACGAATATGGAGTGAAGTGTCTGGCAGGCTCTAATATTCTGCCAAAGAAGAAAAATAGAATTGATCGTTGGATTGAAAGCATACGTTGTACAAAGACGCCACTAGAACCAGAAAAATGGGCAGAATATGTTGCTACAAGAATCAGCCAGGAAAATATGGACAGTAGATCTGTTTTGTTAACTGGATGTGGAGTGAATATAGTTGAAGAGAAGAAACTTCTTCTTTTAAAGGACTACTTGAAAAAGAAAAATATAAATCTGATTCTGGCAAATTCAGTAATTTCCGACGCGTCTGCATTGACACAGGGAGAAAATGTGAAGAATGTTATTCTTGCGGAACGTGTGGGAGTATCAGAGGTCGTATTGATCAATGAAGAGATAGAGATTATTAAGGGAATGGACAAAAATCTTGTAGGATTTGTATTGGTTTAAAAATATGAAAAAAATATTATTTGTTTCTCATACAGCTAATTTTTCGAAATTTAACAGGAACTTTATGAAATGGTTCAGAGAGCAAGGCTGGGAAGTATCTTATGCATCGGATGGAAAGGAAAAAATTCTGGATTGTGATCATGCATATACTTTTCCATTTGCTCGCTCTCCGTTTAGCAGTGATAATATAAAAGCATATAAGATGCTTAAGCAGCTGATTCAAAAAGAAAAATTTGACATTATTCATTGTCATACACCAGTTGGAGGTGTAGTAACGCGCTTGGCAGCAAAAAAAGCCAGAAAAAATGGAACTGTTGTTATGTATACGGGACATGGGTTACATTTTTACAAGGGAGCACCGAAACTTAACTGGATGTTATATTATCCGGTTGAAAAAATTTGCGCAAAATATACAGATGCTTTACTTACAATCAACGAAGAAGATTATGATAATGTGAGAAAGTATCATTTCCCTGCAAAACAAATTTTTCATGTGCATGGAGTAGGGGTATCATTGGAACGCTTTCATAAGCATACCAGACAGGAAAAAGAAGTGCTTCGTTCAGAATACGGATATGCGAAGGACGCATTTCTGATGATTGTAGTTGCTGAAATCAACAAGAATAAAAATCAGCAGTTTTTAATGCAATCTGTTGCGCACCTGAAAGAAAAATATCCTGATATTAAGTTGTTACTTGTAGGACAAGGTGAACTTGAGGAGCAATTAAAGAGCCAGGTAAAAGAGCAGCATCTGGAAGACTGGATAGAGTTCCTTGGGTATCGGAAGGATGTAGACAAATTGCTTGCACTTTCGGATGTACTAGTGACGGCATCTTATAGAGAAGGACTTCCAGTGAATATTATGGAGGCGATGGCATCAGGACTTCCTGTTATCTGTACAGATGTGCGAGGTCAGAGAGAGTTAATTCATAATAATCGAAATGGATATATTTATGAAATTGACAATGAAGATGAATTTAAAAATGCAGTGATAAAACTGATGACAGAAGAGGATATGAGGGAGAAATTTGCTTCTGCTAATGTGCAGGATGTCGAGAGATATTCGCTCCCTTCTGTCATGAAGGAAATGGAGCAGATTTATCGAAGCTATATGTAAAGGATATGAAAATGAAATTCAGCGTAATTATTCCAGTATATAATGCAGAAAAATATATTGAAAGAGCAATAGACAGTATTGTTAAACAGGATTATAAAGATTATGAAATGATTTTGATTAATGATGGCTCGACCGATAGAAGTTTGGAGATTATTCAAAGGTTGGCAGAAAGAAATACAAGAATCAGGGTAGAATCGATTGTAAATGAAGGAGTTTCGCATGCCAGAAATAAAGGAATTGAGCTGGCAAAAGGGGAGTACGTTCTATTTATGGATGCGGATGACATGCATGAAGAAAATACGTTACAACAAATTGAGGACTTCCTTGTTAAATATGATAATCCAGACTGTTTCTGCTTTGGATTTACGGAATACACTGAAGAAAATGGGAAATTAACGAAAAAGAATCAAGTAAATTTTCCTGATTTATGGTTAAAAGATGAGAAAGAAATTGATCGTTGTTCCATGAGGCTGATCAACGAAACAATTTTTGGTTCCGTATGGAGTAAAGCCTATAAAAGAGAGATGCTTAACAAATATAATATCAGAATGCCAGAAGATATGTTTGTGGGTGAAGATTATTGCTTTAATTTAGATGTGCTTGCGCATTGTAGAGAATATGCGACAGCTAAAAATCATTTTTATAAATATATGCTGGAAAATTCAGAGTCAATTATCAGAAAGTATAATCCGGTGAAATTTGAACAGATGTACAAGATGCATGAACGAAGAAAGAAATTCATCTTGGATCATACAGATTGTAACAGCATTGAGAAAGAAGCACAGATAAGATGCAATTTCGTAAGATTGTGCATGTCCTGTTTTATGGATTTATTCAGGAAAGAATGTTCGTATACTTACAGACAAAAGATTGCGTATATCAGGGAAAAGCGGAGTGTAGAAAAAGACAGGTATCACAAAGAATACTTACGATATTTTTCTTCGAATTACAAAGTTGTCTATACTTTGTTTTCTTTTTTAGGGCAAAATGGGATCTTACTATTAGCAAAAGCATGCTTTTGTTTAAAGTTTTATCTTGGGAAAAATATATAAGGAGTAATGAGAGATGCGGATAATCAGTTGTGCAAGCTATTATGGAACAGGTTCTAGTGCAATTACAAACTATTTGGAGGAATTTGAAAATTGTAAGTCATTGTCAGACTATGAATTTAGATTTCTATATGATCCGGATGGAGTAAGTGATCTGGAGTTCCATATTGTAGAAAATCATCATAGACATAACTCAGGCTACGCGTTAAAGCGCTATGAGAAATTTGCAAAACAATTAGGCAACCCATACTTTAAAAAATATGAGTACTATTTTGATGGAAAATGGAAGTCTCTGACACAGGAGTACATTGATAAACTGACAGAATTTAAATATACAGGATACTGGCATCAGGATGTGACAGATCGCGGCCTTCTATTTTATATTTGGAAGCGCTGTTTGAATAAGTTACTCCAGAAGACCATATGGAGAAATCAAAAAGAACGGTCATTGAATGAACTTCCCAAGGAGATTACATATTGTAGTTATCCGACAGAAGAAAAATTCCTTGAATATACAAGGGAATATACAGACAAACTCTTTGAAGCTGCAAATAGAGAGCAGATGGATAATTTGATGATTGATCAGGTTGTTCCACCTTCTAATTTGAAAAGATATCTCCGGTATTTTTCCAATATCAATGTTTTTGTGGTAGATCGAGATCCGAGGGATGTCTATCTTGCGGAAAAATATATTTATAAAGGCAGAATTGCACCTACGGAAAGTGTGGAACTGTTTTGTAAATGGTACGAATATACAAGAAGACATAGAAAAACGGAAAAATATGATGAGACAAAAGTGATGTTTGTACAGTTTGAAGATTTGATTTATAAGTATGAACAGACTACAGAGAAAATCAGGGAATGGCTGGGCTTAGAGAAAGAAAGCCATAAATATGTCAGAGAAAGATTTAATCCGGACATATCAATAAAAAACACAAAATTATGGGAAAAAATTCCAGGTGTATCAGAAGATATGAAGTATATAGAAGAGCATTTGGCAGAATATCTTTACCCATATAAATAAAGTTGATGGAGGGTGTAGCATGAAAATTGCTATGGTATTTGATGGCTTAGGTGTTGGTGGGATAGAACGTGTAGGAATTGACTACATGAAACTTTTATCAGAAGATGGACATGATGTTACAGTTTATAATCTGGTTCCATCAGCGAATGCCATGGAGTCTGAAATAGAAGACAGTATTACAATTCGTCACAATTCTTTCCCAAGAAAGGTATGCCCGGAGATGTATGTATCTTTGGTGAAGCGTTATAGCTGGGGAAAGTATGTATATATTCCAATTGATATTGCTACAAATATCGTTTTGGCTTTCTCAAAACTGATAAAGAAAAACAGAAAAGAGACCTATGATTTTGCGATTGCTTTCTCAGGTGCTGAAAGCTCTATTCTGGGGAGCTTTGAACAGCATTCCGAAAGGGCGTTCATGGATATACATACTCCGGGAGCTATTATGCTTCCGATATAGCTTCCTTCTTTATCTATTATTGAACAGGTAGAAGCTGTTCCCATATCAAAAATTATAAGGGGAGGCTCGTACTTGGCAAGGGCGGCTACGGCGTCTACCAGCATATCCTCTCCTACCTTTTCAGGGTTGTCCATATCGATTTTTATTCCCATATCGACATTCTTTCCTACAGTAAGGGCATCTTTTCCTGTAAGGGTTTTTATGGCCTTTTCTGCCCTGCCCGTTACAAAGGGAACTACCGAAGAAATGATACCGCCTTCAGG
>OFLZ01001594.1_pt1 | contig 12614 bp, 7 predicted proteins | sample 1541321 | NCBI WGS metagenome assembly OFLZ01 (sample SAMN04209223, study PRJEB22552) | human gut metagenome | biome: gut; material: feces | host: Homo sapiens | place: USA: Oklahoma | reverse complement strand
GGCAAACCAACGTCTGCCCGCCCCCTGTCGCTAATCAGATAGCTTGGGCAGCAACTGCTTACTCGGAAGCGGCCTTCTCGGTCTTCCAGCCATCGACGAAGGCGTTCTTGACGCCGTCCCACTTGCTGTTATCGGCAGCGTAGGCAATCAGAGCCTGCTTGAGGTTCTTCTTCCACTCCTCGGAGGGAATGTAGACGAAGTCCCAAGCGACGGTCTTCTTGCCGTCCTTGGCCATGGCAACGGCCTGCTGCGAGAAGACGTTGGTGGTCTCCTTGGCGCTCTTGAACGGAGCGGTCAGGCCCATCTTGTCGGCGATGATGCTGGTCGGGGTGTCAGCGGTGACGCACCAATACATGAAGTCCTCGGTGGCCTTCTGGGCATCCTCGGAAGCCTGGGAACTGACGCACCAGTAGTTCTCGCCGCCGGAGCACAGGCCCTGGTTCTCCTCGCCGTCAACACCGATGTAGATCGGCATCATGCCAATCTGATCGTTGGTCATGCCGGCCTTGACGAGGTCAGAGTAGGCCCAAGAGCCGTTCTGGTAGAAGACGGCCTTGCCGGTTGCGAACTCGTTGGTGGCGTCGTCGCCGGTCTTGGAAGCAAGCTGCGAAGGATCGCAGGTGGAGTCGGTGATGTACAGGTCGAAGATCTGCTTGTAGTTGTCGAGGAACTCACCCTTGATCTCGTCGTCCTCCTGGTTGTGCTCCTTCTCAAACTCGTAGTAGAGCGGCATGTTGGCAAGGTGGGTGGTGTAGCGCCAGCTGGAGGAGTCGTCCATGCCGGCGGAAGTGAAGGCACCCTCGACACCAAGCTCGTCCTTGCGGGCCTGGATGTCGTCGGCACAAGCCTTCAGCTTGTCGAAGGAGTTGATGTCCTCGGCCTTGTAGCCAGCCTTCTCGAGCAGCTGCTTGTTGTAGATGATGCCGAAGCTCTCCTGAACCCAGTCGATGCACACATCCTTGCCGTCGGACTGCAGAGCCAGGGAGTCGTCAATGAGCTCACCGCGGAGCTTGGTATCGGACAGGTCGGCGCAGTAATCCTTCCAGTTCTTAAGACCGGTGGGGCCGTTGACCTGGAACAGGGTCGGAGCGGAGCTCTTGGACATCTCGGACTTGAGCTTCTCCTCGTAGGTGTTGGAGGCAGCGGTCACGATCTTGACCTCGACGCCCTTCTCCTTCTTATAGGCCTTGGCGATCTCCTTCCACTCCTTGTCGACCTCGGGCTTGAATTGGAGGAAGTAGACCTCGGCAGCGTCACCAGAAGCAGAGGAGCCGGAGCCGGCAGAACCACCGCAACCCACGAGGCCCAGACCAAGAACTGCAGCCGCGGAACCAGCAAAGCCCAGGAACTGCCTTCTGCTCATTTCGTTCTTCATTACAATCCACCCTTTCACACCGTGGCGGCACCCTTTGCCGCCGCCTTCGGAGATTGGCTCGGGGACTTTGCCCCTTTTGCTGATTTGAACGATACGCTATTTGGCTAGTTGTTTGAACAAGTATTACTAGAGCGGTAGAAAAACTTCGGTGAACGGTAATTTCAACTTGATACTTGACAAGTTTTGTATAAACAATTATTTGTTATCTAATGCAGAGAAAACGCCCGGTCAAGCCGATGTACCGTCGGTTTGACCGGGCGTTTTCTCTTTGAGGCCATGAGTCTCGTCAGGCTGCGAGCTAGCCGGCTATCGCTTGGAATTGACGCGGTAATGGAAGATCTCGGGGTGTGTGCGAGTGTGCGTCACCTCAAACAAGATGCCATCCGAGGTGTACGACTGACTCTCCATGACGGCAACGCAGTTGTATTTGCCGAGGTCAAGATAGCTGCAGTCCTCATCGTTGGCGAGCTCGACACTCACCGTACGACGGCTCGCCATCACTTTGACACCGCGCTTGTGCTCCAGATAGCCGTAAATAGAATCTGCCGCGATCTCGGGAGTCAGGCCCTTGGCGATCGACGCCAAAAAATAGCCATGGTCCACTTGGCGCGCGTTGCCGTTGAGGCTTCGGACACGCACTACGCGAATCAACTCCTCGCCCACCTTAAAGCCCAGGTGACGAGAGAGTTGCTCGGTGCAAACCAGATGTTCGAAAGACTTAACGTCCGTCGATGCAACGGCATTGTTGCGCTTTGCAAACTCGCCAAACGACTCAACCTCTTCGAGTGCGCCCAACATGTCGGTTTCGCCCTTAAGCCAAATAACGCGCACGCCCTTGCCGTGTATGGGCTGCACAAACATCCCGTCGGCCAGCATGCTCAAAGCGCGGCGGACGGTATTGCGCGTGCAGCCAAATTCCGCGGTCAGCTCGGCTTCGGTTGGCAGCATCTCCTGAAACGCATAGGTCCCATTAATGATGCGCGAGCGTATTTCTCGGTAGATTCCTTCGTATATCGCTTTTGGCATTGTTTCACCTCTACATTATTCATTTCCGGCTAGGCACGATAGCATTTCTTAAAGTTGTTTAAACCGAATATCGGTGAAGCGACAGGATTTAGCCGTTGACGGTTTCTGTCATGCCCAAATCGGTTTCGCTCAAAACTGCCGGTACGACACTCGTCTGGTCCTCTACAATGAATCCATTGTTTAAACGTTTCCCCACGCGCAACGCGCCTCGATATTCGGAAGGCAGAACATGCTGCAAAAAATCCAACGCTTTGGCGGGGCAATGTTCGCGCCCGCCATGCTGTTTTCTATATCAGGCCTCATGGTCGGCGTCTCCGCTCTCGCAACGACTGCGGACATCGTCGGCGATCTCGCCGTATACGGAACCCCTTGGTACGCTTTTTGGACCATCATCCAGCGCGGCTCGTGGACGGTCTTTAAACGCCTCCCGCTCCTTTTTGCCGTAGCGCTGCCCATCGGTCTTGCCCAAAAACAACCGGCTCGTTGCTGCCTCGAGGCTCTCGTCGCCTATTTTGCCTACTGCTTCTTTTTGAGCGAGATCATTAAGCTGAGCGGAGACAATCTTGGACTTAAGTACCCGTCGTCTTTGACCTCCGCTAGTGGCATCACCATCATCGACGGCATCAAGACGCTCGACACCGGCATTATCGGCCCGCTGGCGGTATCGGCAACCGTCGTCGCCATCCATGACCGCTTCTACGATGCCAAGGTTCCCGATTGGCTCGGCACCTTCTCGGGCTCCTCGCTGGTCTACCTCATCAGCTTTTTTGCCGTGTTTGCCCTTGCCGCTATCTCGGCCGCCATCGTGCCCTCCGTATACGCAATGACCGAAACGCTGCGCCATGCACTTACGAGCGTCGGCCCCTTTGGCGTGGGCATCTTTGTGCTTTTGGAGCGAGCGCTCGAGCCCATGGGGCTGCACCACCTGCTCTACATGCCGATCTACTACGACAACCTGGTCATTAACGACGGCATCTACGCCACGTGGAGCAGCTTGCTCCCCATCCTCTCCCATAGCACGCGCCCCCTTAATGAACTTGCGCCGTGGGCCGGTTTTACCGCCACCGGCTGGGTCAAGCTCTTTGGCCTTCCCGCCATCGCAGCCGCGTTCTACTCCACCGCAAAACCAGAGCGCCGCGCCGGCCTTAAGGTCATCCTTTTGCCCGCCATCGTCGCCTCGGTGGTTTGCGGCGTTACCGAGCCACTCGAGTTTCTCTTTATGTTCACCCACCCCGGGCTCTTTTTGCTCTACGCCGTCTTATCGTCTTGCCTTGCCACAACCATGAATCTCTTTGGCATCGTCGGCATCTTCTCGGGCGGCCTCATGGAGATGGCAGCCTTCAACTTTATTCCGCTCATGCGCACGCATGCCGGTGCCTATCTTTTGGCGCTCGGTATCGGCCTTGCCTTTAGCCTCATCTTTTTTGTTAGTTTTCGAGCACTCATCTTGGTCTATGACCTTAAGACACCGGGCCGCGAGGATCATGTTGCCAATCGCGCGGCAATCGATTGTTTAACGGGAAGCGACTTTGCCAAAGAGCAATCCCCCAATGACGAGGTCGATAGTCGGTCCGATCAAGATCACGTCCTCGCTGAGCGGGTAATTCAGCTTTTAGGTGGCGTTGGCAATATCGTGGGCGCAACCAACTGCGCCACGCGCCTGCGCGTCGAGGTCGCAGACCCTTCCATCGTTGCAGATAACGCGTCGTTTGTCGCGGTGGGCGCCAAGGGCCTCATCATTACGGGCAAGACCGCCCAGGTGGTCATCGGCATCTCCGTTCCCCGCGTTAAAGAGCATTTTGACCAGATCATGGGCCTCGAGCCGGAATTTGTGCCCACCACCTCGGCCTCCCCTGCCGCCAGCGCAGCCCATAAGCGCGGCGATATCTGCTTCTTCGATATCGACGGAACGCTCGCCTGGCAAGACCCCAGGCTCGCCCAAGACCTTCCCGAAGACGAGCGGGACCTCTCCCCCTATCCCAACGAGGCGGTTTCGCAGGCAATCCGCGAGTTTGTCGCCAACGGCAACATGGCCTTCATCTGCACAGGGCGCACCCTCAGCTGCATCCACCCCAAACTTCTTGAGCTGCCCTGGACCGGCATCGTCTGTCTTGCGGGCGGTTACGCCGAGATCGACGGACACGCAATTCGCGATCTGTCGATGACACCCAGCATGCTGCAGCATCTTGCCCCCTATCTTGAGCAATCGGGCGAGGTCATCCGCTTTGAGGGCCTCAACGGCGTCGTACGCATGAGTGCCGATGCCCCCGATGCCCCCGGATACGCGCGCACCCTGGGCGACGCAGTCACGCAGCTGCAACATTACAGTGTCTACAAGATCTTGATGTCTACATCGCTCGCCAACCACATCGCTCAAGATAAGACACTTGAGCCGCTGCTGTGCTTTAACGAGCTCGAACTCGAGGTAACCGAAATCTCGCCCCGCGAATGCACGAAGCGCGGGGGCATCCAGTCTGTACTCGACGCCCTCGATCCCCACCACGGAACCGTATACGGCATTGGCGACGCCAGCAATGACATCTCGCTGATGAACGCCGTCGATGTCGGTATCGCCATGGGCAACGCACCAGACTATCTCAAGGATAAGGCCGATTACGTGACCGACACCGTCGATCATGACGGTGTCGTTGCGGCGCTCGAGCATTTTAGGCTGATTTAGGCACGCTCCATCAAACGCACGCCCGTTGTCCTAAATCGCCAAAACTGCCGCGCCAAACGCCCTGATGTGGCAATATGTTGTCTGCATATTGCATCAACGCAACCTCAGAAAGAATGCGAGAACCCGTGTCCAGTCCGTTTACCAGCTTTTTAGCCCAGCACTTTGACCAGATTAACGACTATCTGGCCACGTTCTTTGACGGACAGGCGACCTCTGCCGATATCGAGCGCTACCTGTATGCGCCGCTCTCGGCTTTTACGGCCAACGCCGGCAAGCGCCACCGCCCGCTTATCTGCATGCTCGCCGCAACCGCAGTGGGCGGTAGCTTTGAGAGCGCCCGCAGCGCCGCGGCAGCCATCGAGCATTTCCAGTCGGGCGCGCTGATCCACGACGACATCGCCGACAACGGACAGCTTCGTCGAGGCAAGCCCTGCATGCACCTTACCGAGGGCACGGGCCTTGCCATCAATTGCGGCGACCTGGCGCTCACCATGGTCACCAAGACGGTTCTCGACGACCCCACGCTGGAGTCCGACGTGAAGCTGCGCGTGCTCCACGAGCTTACCGAGATGATCGTCCGCACCATCGAGGGTCAAGCGCTCGACCTGGGTTGGGTCCGTGACGGGCGCTTTGATATCTCGGTTGATGACTACCTGGACATGGCGACGCACAAGACCGCGTTTTACAGCGGAGCCACGCCGCTTGCCGCCGGAGCCATTATCGGCGGCGGCAGCGATGAGCAAATCGAAGCGCTGCGCGCCTTTGGCCTACACACAGGCCTCGCCTTTCAGATTCAGGACGACCTGCTCAACCTTGTCGGCACTAAGGAAGCCGCCAACAAGGACTTCCGCACCGACATCACCGAGGGCAAGCGCACGCTTGTCGCCGTACACGCCCTCTCTGATGAGCGCCACCACGACGAGGTCGAGGCGATTCTTTCCTCGGGCACCGATGATCCCGCGCAGCTCGCACGCGCCGTGGAGATCTTCCAGGAAACCGGCTCCATCGATTACGCCCACACTTACGCGCTCGACCTGACCGCTAAGGCCAAAGCGGCCATCGAGAACGTTGAGCTTAATCCGCACGCACGCGAGCTGTTCCTCTCCATGGCAGATTTCTTTGTGGAGCGCCTTAACTAACGGGGGTTATAAAACCTGTCAGCAGCGTATTTAGGCACAACTTGCTACACTGTTGAGTGCATGTTTATGCATCCCTTTGCGTTGTCTATCCGACAGACGCTCAAATAGTACGAATGGTACGCCGAAAGGGGTTCGTTCATGGAACCTATTACAACGGGCATGCAAGGAGCAGCCGTCGAGGACGTGCAGTCTCGTCTCCTGCAGCTCGGCTACACGATTGATGCCGCCGAAGTCACCGACAAGTACTTTGGAGCCACCACTGAGCAGGCCGTCAGCACCTTCAGGCTCGACAGCGGCCTTGCTGCCGGTCATGCCGTCGATATCCCCTGTTGGAGCGCCCTTGTAGACGCTTCGTATAAGCTGGGCGACCGCACCCTCTATCTACGCATGCCCAATTTCCATGGCGCCGATGTGCAGGCCCTGCAGCGCGCTCTCAACGTTTTGGGCTTTGCCTGTGGCGAAGACGACGGCTACTTTGGTCCGCATACCGAGGCCGCCCTGCAGCAGTTCCAGGAAAATGTCGGCCTGTTTGCCGACGGCATGGCCTTCCAGGACACCTACGCCTACATCAACCGCCTGCACCATGTGTGGGAGGGCAAGCCCTCGGTCACCGAAGCCGAGTCCCGCATCGGTTTTGCTCGCGCCGCCAACGTGCTCGAGCGCTTCCAGATTGCCGTTATCGGCGAGGACCCCATCGCACGCAGCGTTGCGTCGCGCATGTGGAATATCGCCACGGCAACGACCGACAACAGCGGCATGATGCTCTGTGACTCCGAGGTCCCAACCGACGTTGACCTGGTGCTCGAAATCGCAAGCGACGAGCTGCCCGCCGACGCCGCACCGCGCGCCACGATTGCCCTCGCCGAGTGCCACAACCTGGCCCAGCGCATCCGCACCGCCAATGTCGCCGCGCAGCAGAAGCCGGCTCGCATTCGCATTGAGCTCACGGGCATGACGCGCTACAACGGCACCTTCACGGCCAGCGACGCGCAGACACTCGCCGTACGCCTGCTCGATGGCGTTTGCGATGCCCTCGCAGATTAGGTAAACTAAACGAGTTGCTTTTGGGCAACACCACACATTGGGACGTAGTTCAACGGTAGAACTCCGGTTTTTGGTGCCGGCTGTTGGGGGTTCGAATCCCTCCGTCCCAGCCCTTAAGAACACAGCGCTCCAGGCCCTTATGAACCTGGAGCGCTTTCTTGTGGGCAAGCGGAGGAATTCGAACCCGCAAGGGTGCGGAGCTGAGGAAACGCGAAGCGTTTTCCAGCGCAGCACGCAAGGAGCGAAGCGACGCAGCGGGGCGCGGCCGCCGAAAAGGCGGACGCGGAATCCCTCCGTCCCACAGCCGGCACTTGGGGACGTTCCTAAAGTGCCGGCACTAAAGGAACGTCTCCAAGTGCCGGCCTCCCAAAAATCTACCTTTAAAAGACAGGCGCCCCAGGCCCATAAGGACCAAGAGCGCCTTTCATCTAGAAAATATCAGCCCAGTTCCGAAAAGCGAGCCGCATGCGACAACCAAGTAGCCGCAGGCCCCGGGAGAGTGGGGACACCGGCTTAGGTTTATCGCGAGTTCCGCACGAACAGGAGGCCACTTAATGTGGCCTCCGTCGTGAGCAGGACTGTAGAGCAGGAAACCTAAGCCGGTGTCCCCACTCTCCCGGGGCCGAACGCCCTAGTTGTTGAGCATGCGGTCGAAGCTTCCCGAGTCGCCATCCCGATAGTCTGCGGTCATCAGGATCTCCTGCGGAATGCGCCCGCCTTCACGTAGCACGTTGCGGAACTGCACGCGCGTAACCATGGGCAGATCCTTGATCGTCGCTGCCAGGTTCTGCGGCACGCCCTGGTTGGCAGCCGCGGGCTCGCACTCGCCGCCGGCCTTCACGCGACGCTTATGCTCGGCGAGCATGGCGCGGTACATGCCGGCATGCAGGCGAATCTCAACCACATTGGCATTGCGAGCCTGTTCGACGATGCGCGCGCCCTCGCGATCGATATCGCCTACGTAGTAGACGTAGTTAAAGCGATAGCCAATCTCAGCCAGATAATCGTCCAGGGCATGCGAGACGCTCGCCTTGCATCCGCCGCCAAAAATCACGCCGCCCACCTTGATGCCAAAGAGCTTGGCGTGCTTGCGGCCACGCAGCAGCTTGACGATCTCGTCGTAGGTGTCCAGGTTCTCGACCATAATGAACGGCTTGTCGGCGCCCAGCGTAAAGAAGCCCGTAAAGTGCACGGGGCGATTGGGGGCGACCTTGATCGCCTGCATGCTGATGCCCTTTTCGGTCATACGCCTGATCAAGCGCTCACCGTGCTTGCCGTCAAAAGCCTTCTCGTCGTTAAAGATCTGGTAGGCACGCTGGCGGCGCGAGGCAACCGGCGTATCGGCACCTCGGTTCTGCTTGATCCAAGCCTGGATGATTGCGATTTCCTCGGCAATCTTGCGGTTGGACATCTCGTTGTGCTGAGTGCGCTGCGGAGCCTTTTTGCCGTCCTTGCCCTCGACCTTTACGATCTGTGTCTGCTGCTCCTTGATCTTAGAGAGCGCCGTGGGCGTAGGGACAACTTTGAGCAGCTGCCTGCCTAAAACGCGGGCAAGGGCAAACGCCGAGGCCTCGCCGTGAACGGCCGACTTGGGCTGCTGGGCAGCAGTATCTGCTGCGGCAGACTCCGGCTTCCTCTGAGACTTGCGCTTAGAATCGCCTTGGGAATTGCGCTCGCGCTTCGGCATAGACGCCTGCTTCTGCGGACGAACGGACTTGCTCTCCTTCGCCGGCTGGCGCTTAGGCTGCCCCGAAGAAACCTCGGCCTTCGCATCCTCGTTCTGCGGCGTGGTCTTCTCGGCCGCAGTCTCGGCATGGGAACTGCGGCCCCCACGATGGCGACGGCGGCGAGGCTTGCTCGACGCGCCCTGCTCCGTCTGCTCATCAGTAGGCTGCTGGCCCTTGGCCTCGGCATCAACCTCAAGCTGCGGCTCAACAGGCTTTTGCTCGCGAGCCACCGGCTCAACGGCCTTCTCGTCCTTCTCGCCCTGAGTGGTCGAAGCCGGTTCGCTCTTCTCCTGACGCCTTACGGGATACGCGCGCCCCGCAAAACCACGTCCGGGACGGCATGAACCCGGAGCCTTCTTGACCGGTTCATCGGACGCGTCAGCAGCCTCGACGGAATCCTGGACCTCGCATGCAATACCTCGCTGCTCGGCCTTAAAGTGGGCACCGCGGCGACGCTTGGGCTCCTGGATCTCAGCATGCTCTTGAGTGCGAGTCGGCTCCTGCATCCCGACGGACTTTTCCTCGACGGCCTCAGCATCCGTCTCACCCTTTTGAGCAACGGCGCGACGGAAGCGCTCCTGCTGGGCGCGGCGCTGCGCATCGTGCTTGCCACCCCCGCCAAAACCGCCGCGTCCTGCCTTGGCCGTAAAGGCACGCACGACGTTCTCATCGAGCAACTCATCGGTATCGACATGCTCACGCGGAGCAGCTTCTTCCACAGCAGGCACGTCAGCGGAATCCTCGACGACAAAATCTTCGACGGACTCGGCAGGCTGCTCCTGGACATCGCGGATCTCGGCATTGATGGTATAGAACGCCGGGCGCCCGTTAATGCCGCTACCCTCGATCTTGGTCACGATCTTTGCCGCGATAAGCTCATCGCGCATCGCCTTGGTGTCACATTCCTTATCGACGGAGCGGAAAATTTGCGCCAGCGCACTCGACTTAATCTTGAGCGCCTTGCGGCAGAGCAGGTCGTAGGCAACCAGCTTGGCACGCTCGGCAGAAAGCGACGTCTGGCTGCTCAGGCGCTCAGCCAGAGCATCGACATTTTGTTGGTTATCGGAATATACCGTCTTGGCCACGGGGCCCCTTTCATATGCACACATATACGTCTATATGGTACAACGCGCGCCCTTATCCACGCAAAACATCTGCGAGAACACTCGAGCGTCACCCGCTTTTGCATGAAAAAAGACCGAGCCCGCGAAGTCGCGGACCCGGTCTTTCCGAGTCATATAGATGTGACGTTCAACTCGTCAGGTCGACTAAGCCTTGGCGGCCTCGGCGTCGACAGGAGCCTCGGCAGCAGCAGCGCGGCCATACTCGGTCTTGCCCATCTCGGACCACTCGGGCTCCTCGTCGGGCATGGAGCCAGCCTCCTTGCCGAAGAACTCCTTGAGGCAGTTGACGGCGACGATGAGGCCCAGGACCATCAGCAGGACGGCGAAGACAAGCTGCAGGCCCTTGGTGGCGGCGACGGAAACGGCGGCCGTGGTGGCGGTAGCCGGGATGGTACCGAAGAAACCGTAGGCCTGGACGGCGGTCATGCAGCCCATGGCGCTCTGGACCAGCGAGGTGAAGGTGCAGCAGAGCAGGAAGGCGACGGGCACGTAGAGCATCCAGCCCTTGCGGCCGGTGCACTTGCAGAACACGGCGAGGGTGATCATGGTCATGCCGCCGAGCAGCTGGTTGGAAGCACCAAAGAGCGGCCAGATGTTGGCATAGCCACCAAAAGCGAGGGCGAGACCGGGAAGCAGGGTGACGACCGTGGCGAACCAGGGGTTGCCGAGGACCTTCATGTAGCCGGCCTTGGACTCGATGGCCAGGGCGTCGTTGGTCTGGGCAAAGAACTCGGAGAACGAGGTGCGGGCGATGCGGGCGACGGCGTCGAGCGAGGTCAGGGCCAGAGCGGAGACGTTCATGGTCATGAAGACAGTAGCGAGCGTGCCGTCAACACCGAAGGCCTGCATGCCGCGGGAGATGCCAGCGGCGAAGATCTGGAACGGGGTGGAAGCGACACCGGCGTTGAGGGCGCCGGTACCGGCGGTGTTCATGTCGGAGAACATGATGCCGGCGACGATGATGGCAAGGATGCCGACGAAGGACTCGACGATCATGGCGCCGTAACCGACCTTGACGGCGTCCTGCTCCTTCTCGACCTGCTTAGAAGAGGTGCCGGAAGAAACGAGGCTGTGGAAACCGGAGAGAGCACCGCAAGCGACGGAGACGAACAGGACCGGGAACATCATGCCGGAGGCAGTGGAGAAGCCGGTGAAGACCGGAGCGGTGATAGTGGCCTGACCGTTGACGCCCAGGACGACGATGCCGAGGACAGCGCAGACGATCATGACGATCATCATGATGGAAGTGAGGTAGTCACGCGGGGTCTTGAGCATCTGGATGGGCATAGCGCCAGCGAAGACCAGGTAGACCATGACGACGGCGAACCACTGGAACTTATCCAGGTAGACCGGGAACTGCATACCGACGGCGAACATGAGAACCATGAGGACCACGCCGGTGACGAACTCGGCAGCGCCGGTGAGGTTGAACTTCTTCTGGGCCCAACCAAAAGCGATAGCGACGAAAGTGAACAGGATGGAGATGGTACCAGCGCAGCCGGCGGCATAGGACTTGGTGAAGTCGATGGCACCGGTAGCAGCACCAGAAGCGTCAACGGCCGGGGTGAACATGAACGTCTTGCAGACCATGTCGGTGAAGGCGGCGATGACGATGATGCAGAACAGCCAGCAGAACAGCAGGAACAGGCGACGGCCGGTCTTGCCGATATACTTCTCGATGAGCTGAGCGAGTGACTTGCCGTTGTTCTTCATCGAAGCGTACAGGGCACCAAAGTCGTGGACGGCGCCAAAGAAGATGCCGCCGACGAGGACCCAGAGCACGACGGGCAGCCAGCCAAAGGCCATGGCGACGATCGTACCCGTGACAGGACCAGCACCGCAGATCGAGCTGAACTGGTGCGAGAACGCGGTGAAGGCGGAGACGGGCGAGAAGCTCTTGCCGTCCTTCATGCGCTTGGCCGGCGTGAGGGCCTCTTTGTCAACGCCCCACTTGTTGGCCAGCCATCGGCCGTAGCCCAGATAGCCGCAGGCGAGCACCGCCGCGGCCACAACCATGAGCAAAACTCCGTTCATTACATTTCCTCCTCTAAAAAGAACTTCCTAGACATAAAAAATGAGGGCCGTCGGTTGCGCTCGACGGCCCTCATCTTCATCAGCCGCCCGTTATCGTACGGGCTAGCTGTATGTGCTAACCCGCATCAGATAATTACTACGCTGATAATGTTTAGCTGATGCGTGAACATGTCTAAGAAATCCTCTTCAATCATGATGCGAACGATCCGTGCGTGTTCACATCCCCCAGTGGTTGAAAAGGAGTATGAAACTTTAGTTACCTAAAGTCAACGCAAATTTGTAATGAATTTTCAACTTTTTTGGATTTCTCGGTATAAAACGCCACTGACCTCGGACTTTACCCCACGACAGTTTTTGCATGAGAGATGCCTCTCGGGAGCGGGCGGGCGTATGCAAGGTTTCCTGCTCTACAGTCCTGCTCGCACGGAGAGCACATTAAGTGCTCTCCGGCTCGTGCGGAACTCG
>OFLZ01001586.1_pt1 | contig 12659 bp, 12 predicted proteins | sample 1541321 | NCBI WGS metagenome assembly OFLZ01 (sample SAMN04209223, study PRJEB22552) | human gut metagenome | biome: gut; material: feces | host: Homo sapiens | place: USA: Oklahoma | reverse complement strand
TACCTTAGAACCCGCTGCAAGAGGGAGTACGTTGTTTTCATTTTTGAGAAGTACCATGCCTTCCTTGGCAGCTTCCTTTGAAAGCTCTATGTGAGCCTTGCTTCCTGTAACTCTTTCACCATTTGCCCCAAGTGGAAGATTAGGAGTGAATTTGAATCGTGACCATTTGTTCATAGCAGATTACCTTTCTTATATTTTTATTATTTAATGAGCTTCCCATACATTAATATGTCGGGAGCCTGTTCTTTCCGTATAAGATGATTGTAAATTATAAAAGCGATATATACAATTGTGATACTGACATTATTTTAGGTCGATATTGACTTTTTGAGTGAGAGGAGTATATTTTGAAGGTAGAATTTCAAACTATGAATATTGTTTTCTTCGGAATAATTGGATATGCTCAGGCTATCATAGCATTAAATACGAAGTTTGATTTAGTAAGTCAGGGAGAAAATTATGCAGCAATACACACATGAAAACGTCAGATCAATACCACATCTTCCAATCTACTGCGACAGATACGAGGACTTCAGGCAGTTTTCACCGAGGCACTGGCATGACCATATAGAGATAATCTATGTAGTTTCCGGCTCACTGCAGGTTGTCTGTGGTGAAAATGAATATACATTGCAAGAAAATGAATTTTTTGTCATAAACTCAAATAAGATACATGGCACGCAAAGCTATGAAAGAGTCAGGGTGCTTCTGGTGCAGATACCGTATGTATATCTGGACAGCTACATAGATGATTACGGACATATAAGGTTTAGAGAGTGCTATGATACCGAGCATGGCAGCAGAAAATATGAGCAGATGAAGTCTCTTCTTAAGTCGATAGCGCATATATACCGGAAAAAGGGCAAGGGCTATGAGCTTCGGCTTATGGCAAAAGTGAACGAATTCCTATATATTTTGTTTACAAATTATTCGTACAAAGAGATGAATGCGAGAAAAGAATCCAGACAGATAGCGCGCCTTAAGGATGTCCTTAGATACGTGGCGAAAAACTATCAGGAGCCAATAGCATTAAAGGAGGCGGCAGACATAGCCTCACTCAATCAGGATTATTTCTGTCGTATGTTCAAAAAATGCATGGGAGTTACATTTCTCGAGTATGTCAATCAGGTAAGAATCAATCACATACATGAGGAGCTTCTGGCAACTGAGGATTCCATCACGGACATACTGGAGCACAATGGATTTACGAATTATAAGGTGTTCAGCCGGATGTTTAAGGCGCAGTTTGGCATGACACCGAGGGAATTGCGGAAATTACAGGAAAATTAAAATGTCATGAATTTGATGTTTTTGTGCTTTTTTTTGTATATTTTAAGGATACTTAATCGTTATAGTAATGCTGTGGTTACGGGTTACACTGAAAGGTGTGGACGGTAACATGATGCGAGATAGCAAATAACTATAAATGAAAGGGGTACTTTATGAATAAAAGAGTATTATCAGCCATGCCGTCACAGACGTTTGCAGAGGGAGCGTTGGATGCGGCGCAGCAGACAGGCAAACTAAGCTATGATGGCTACAAAAAAGTGTGGAGCGATGAGTTTAATGATGATTCATTAAACCGTGCTGACTGGAATGTGGAGACACATGAAAAAGGATGGGTAAATAATGAGCTGCAGGAGTATGTAGACTCGGCTGAAAACATTCAGGTAAAAGATGGGAAATTAATAATAAATCCGGTCAAAAAAGTTACTGATGGTGATAACGGCTCAACAAAAGAAGCAGCTTCCTATACGTCAGGAAGAGTTTCAACACAGAATAAGCAGACCTTCATATATGGACGATTTGAATGCCGTGCAAAGGTTCCAAAGGGACATGGATACCTTCCTGCATTTACATTATCTTAAATCTTGCTGTTGGTGGAAGCTGGGTTGGAAATCCAAACGATGAGGCAAGCTTTGAGAATAATCCATATGTGATCGATTATGTCCGTGTATACCAGAAGGATAGCTACGATGAAGATGTTAAACGTCCCGGTAAAATAAGTTTAGTTATGTCATGAATCTGATATTTTAAGAAATAATTTTGTATAATACACTGCTGCAAAAATGTATATTATATTACGAAAATGGATTACTGCTGAATATACGTTGGAGGCAGTTATAACCGTAGATCACATAATTAAGTAGAGAATGGAGTAAGTAATATGAAATACGGATATTTTGATGAATCAAAAAAAGAATATGTTATCACAAGACCTGACACACCGGCACCATGGGTAAACTATCTTGGATCGCCGGAGTATGGAGCAATTGTTTCCAATAATGCAGGTGGATACAGCTTTGCAAAGTCGGGTGCAAACGGAAGGCTTTTGAGATATGTGTTTAATCAGTTCGATGAGCCTGGCAGATATATTTATATCAGAGACAACGGCAGCAAGGATTACTGGTCAGCTTCGTGGCAGCCTGTAGGAAAGGATTTGAATGAATACAAGAGTGAGTGTCATCATGGAACAGCATACACAAAGATGATGGCTGATTACAGCGGTATTCATTCAGAAGTAAGATATTACGTTCCGCTGAACAAGACATACGAAGTGTGGAATTTGAGCGTGACAAATAATTCTGATAAGGCAAGAAGCCTTAATATTACAGGCTACGCTGAGTTTACAAACAACAGCAACTATGAGCAGGATCAGGTGAATCTGCAGTATTCACAGTATATTACAAAGACAGTATTTGTGGAGAACAGAGTGCGTCAGATGATCCATGCCAATCTTGACCGCATCGAGAATGGCAAGGAAATTGACAACAAGGATGTGGTAAACAGATTTATCGGACTTGCAGGAGCACCTGTTGACAGCTGGTGCGGTGACAGGGGAGAATTTCTCGGAGAATATCACAGATATGGCAATCCTGTCGGAGTAGAGAGCGGAAAGCTTAACAACCACGGCAACTACAACGAGAATAGCTGTGGAGCAATCACAACAGTATTGGAGCTGGCACCGGGCGAGACAAAGACAATAGCATTCTTAGTTGGAATGATAGATAATGAGACAGCAGGAAAGATTGTTGCTTCTTACACGGATACAAAAGCTGTCTGCGACAAAGAACTTGAGGAGCTTATCGCATACTGGCATGGACAGTTATCACATTTCCAGATTAATACACCAAGTGATGAGTTCAACACAATGATCAATACATGGAACGCATATAACTGTTTCATGACATTTATCTGGTCAAGGGCTGCATCATTTACATACTGTGGACTCAGAAACGGATACGGATACCGTGATACAGTCCAGGATATTCAGGGTGTTATACACCTTGCACCTGAGATGGCTGTTGAAAAGATCAGATTCATGCTCTCAGCACAGGTTGATAACGGTGGAGGACTTCCGCTTGTCAAGTTTACACACAATCCGGGACATGAGGATACTCCTGACGACGCTTCCTATGTACAGGAGACAGGACACCCGGCTTATAGAGCTGATGATGCATTATGGCTTTTCCCAACTGTATACAAATATGTATCAGAGACAGGAAATGTAGCATTTATAGATGAGGTCATTCCATTCGCCAACAAGGATGAGGGAACGGTTTACGAGCATTTAAAGAGAGCAATTGATTTTTCGATGAACCACCTCGGAAAACATGGAATGCCTGCAGGACTTTACGCAGACTGGAATGACTGCCTGAGGCTTGGTGCAGATGGAGAGTCAACCTTCGTAGCACTTCAGTTCTACTATGCAATGACTATATTAAAAGAGTTTGCAGCCTATAAGAAAGATGATGAATATATCACATATCTTGATGAAAGCCAGGAAAAACTCGGAAAGATCATTCAGGAGCTTTGCTGGAACGAGGACAGATTTATCCGTGGATTTACAGGGGATGGACAGGTTATTGGAAAGCGTGATGATCCTGAGGCAAATATGTGGCTTAACCCACAGAGCTGGGCTGTTATAAGTGGATTTGCAAGTGATGAGCAGGCTGATAAGGCTCTTGAAATGGTATATGAAAGACTCAATACCGAGTATGGCGCCATTCTTATGGATCCTCCATATCATGCACACGCATTCGACGGAGCACTCGCAGTGATATACAATGCGGGAACTAAAGAGAATGCAGGAATATTCTCACAGTCACAGGGCTGGATAATTCTTGCTGAGGCACTTAAAGGACATGGAGACAGAGCTTTTAAGTATTTTATTGAAAATGCTCCTGCCGCACAGAATGACAGAGCAGAGATAAGAAGACTTGAGCCGTACTGCTATGGACAGTTTACTGAAGGAAAAGCAAGTCCAAACTTTGGACGTTCACATGTACACTGGCTCACAGGAACTGCTTCAACAGTCATGGTTGGATGTGTAGAGGGAATACTTGGTATGCGTCCTGATTTCTATGGACTTCATATTGCTCCGTCTATTCCAAAAGCCTGGGATGGATTCGAGATAGAGAAGGATTTCAGGGGATGCCATCTTCATATAGTTGTAAAAAATCCTGATCATGTTGAGAGCGGATGCAAGAGCCTTCTTGTAAACGGACAGGCGGTTGAGGGAGACTATATTCCAAAAGAGCTTCTTAGCGAGCAGACAGAGATTGAGCTTACCATGTAAATTTTCCGTAGGTGGGATAATGACTGCTATAGGATTGTATATGGTGTGTGAAAATTTGATTTGTAATTGTATAGAGGATTGATTGAAAATATGAAAAATATAGATTTTATAGACAAATACGGAACCTTCAGGATCAAAAATCCCGAAAACTACAGTGGACTGTATCTGCCGCTTGCAGGGGAAAAAGGGCTTAAATCAAGCATTACACCAACTCTCGGCGGAGACAGTAAAACAAGCCAGAATACCTTTCTTCTGGAACCTGTTAGTATAGAAAATCTTCACAACAATAAAGGCACCAGAAATTTCTGGTGTCGGATTGTTGGGAAGGGCTTCTGGTCAGTATGCGGATCATCTGCACAGCAGGAGGCCGACAGATTTACAGGTAATCAGGATGAAAGTGAGCTTGAGGCAGGTTTAATGTGGCAGAAGCTGCACCGTGCTTCAAAGATATATGGGTTAGAGGCCGACACGACATCATTTGTCACACTTGATGGAAGCATGGAAGTCATGCTTGTGGAGATCACTAACAAGACAGATGAGGCTATGGAGATAGTCCCAATCGGGGCAATCCCAATCTATGGCAGAAGTGCTGACAATATCAGGGATCACAGGCATGTGACATCACTTTTGCACAGAATAGAAACCACACAATACGGCATTGAGGTTACACCTGTCCTCTCATTTGATGAGCGTGGACACCGGAAAAATGATATAAGCTACTTCGTATATGGATCATCCGGAAACGGAGAAAGTCCTGAGAGTTTCTATCCTACCGTTGAGCAGTTTATAGGAGAGGGAGGCTCTTTCCTTATTCCTGAGGCAGTCAGAACTGAAAAAACAGGTGCAAAGGCCGGAGAAAAATTTCAGGGAAAAGAAGCAGTCGGAGCAATAAAATTTGCAAACCGTATTATAAAACCGCTGGAGACGGTAAGCTATATCATGCTTGCAGGTCTTACGGAAAAAGAAAATGACGTAAATGCCATTACCGGACGGTACCGCAGTGTACTTGAAGTAAAAGAAGAACTAAACACCGTCAAGAAACACTGGATAGACAAGGTAAATATTGATTTTGAGACAGGAAATGCCAAGGAGGACAATTATCTTAAATGGATATGTTTTCAACCTATCTTACGAAGAATATACGGCTGTTCATTCCTTCCACATCATGATTATGGAAAAGGTGGAAGAGGCTGGAGAGATCTATGGCAGGACTGTCTTGCACTTTTACTGATGGAACCTTCGGATGTCCGCAGAATGATTGTAAACAATTATGGCGGTGTGAGAATTGATGGAACCAATGCGACTATTATAGGAAACGAGCCTGGCGAGTTTATTGCTGACAGAAATAACATCACACGTGTATGGATGGATCACGCATTCTGGCCATTTGTAACCACAAAGCTTTATATTGACCAGACCGGTGATACAGATGTACTTTTTGAGCATACGACGTACTTTAAGGATTACCAGTCCATGAGAGGCACAAGCCATGATGAAGCATGGAATACTACATATGGTAACAAACAAAAGACGGCAGGCGGTCAGATATATTTTGGAACGGTTTTAGAGCATATTCTGATCCAAAATCTGTGCGCTTTCTATGATGTTGGGGAGCACAACGAGATGAAGCTGCACGGTGCAGACTGGAACGATGCGCTCGATATGGCATGGGACAAAGGCGAAAGTGTTGCATTTACATGTGCATATGCCGGAAATCTGCTTGATATAGCAAAGTGTTTAAGAAATGTGGAAAAAATAAGCGGAATAAACAGGATTGAGGTGTTAGATGAGCTTAAGCTGCTGCTTGCTGATGACGAAATACTTTACAACTGCCCTGACAAAAAGCAGGAGCTTCTCATGAGCTATGCAAAGGCATGTGAGAACTGCACAAGCGGAAGCACTGCTCTTATCCCAATAGCTGCGATTTGCGAAAACCTGGAGCATAAGGCTGAGTGGATGATGAAAAACATCCGCGAAAACGAATGGATATCAGATGGCACGGATGGAGGCTGGTTCAACGGATATTATGACAATAACGGCAGACCGGTGGAAAGATGTGAGAGTGGAGATGTACGCATGATGCTTACAGGACAGGTATTTGCCATCATGAGTGGAACCGCAAAAAAAGAACAGATCAAGGCAATCTGTAATAGCGCAGACAAATATCTGTTTGATCAAAAAGCCGGTGGCTACAGACTAAACACTGATTTTAAGGAAGAAAAATTTGATCTTGGAAGAATGTTTGGATTTGCATATGGTGAAAAAGAAAATGGTGCTGTATTCTCACATATGGCTGTAATGTATGCCAATGCGCTCTATAAACAGGGCTTTATAAAAGAGGGTTACAAGGTATTAAAGACGCTTCTTGATACTGCGATGGACTTTGACAGAAGCAGGATGTATCCGGGAGTACCGGAGTATTTTGATAATGATGGAAGAGGTCTGTATTCATACCTTACAGGTGCCGCAAGCTGGTATATGCTTACTATGATAACATCTGTATACGGAGTCCATGGAGAGCTTGGAGATCTTGTTATTGAGCCTGCACTCATGCCACAGCAGTATAACGAAAAAGGTGATGCAAAAGTTTCGTTAGAATTTGCAGGTCATGGATTTGATATTTTAGTTCACAATCCTGATAAGCACGAACCTGGTGATGCGCAGGTTAAAAGAGCACTCTGTGATGATGTAAAAGTGGAAAATGTTACAGGAAACAGCGTGCGTATTCCAAAGCATGTTATTGAAATGCTTTCTACAGACAAATGTCATACGGTTGAGATATACATAGAGTGATAGTTTATAAAATTAATAGCGTTTGATATCGTATATTGGGTATCAGCTAAATAAAAATTCCCACGCATGTTTGTGTGGGAATTTTTTGTGCGCAGTACAAGGCATGTGGCATCAGGCTACCACATGGATTTGTAGTATCTGTCACGATATTTCTTTGGTGTAAGCCCCGTAAAACCCTCGAAGATCTGGATAAAGTGGCTCTGTGATGAAAATGACAGGTAGTTGGCTATATCTATAATCGGCTTATCTGAGTATTTGAGCAGGTGAGTCGCTTTTTCTATTTTCTTTTCCCTTATATAATCACTTATCGAAACACCGAGATTCTGCTTGAATACCCTTGAAAGATAGCTCTCGGAAAGCCCTGTGTATGCAGCCAGATCAGCTATTGTGATACGCTCTTTTATGTTGCTGTATATATAGTCAACACACTGGGTAACAGGCTTTGAGAGGATAGACGATTTCTTCTGCAGCACCATCTTACCTGTGAAATCCTTTGCCATCTCGTGATGCAGATCAGCAACCTGGCGTACGGTGGAGCAGCTGTCCATCTTAAGTATATAGAAGTCACTCAGACGGTATGCCTGCTCAGGCTCGAGTCCTCCATCAATACAGTATCTTGTGATCATGGCGGTTGTGACAACAAAGTGATATTTGATATTCTGTAAAGTATTTCTGGACAATACACCTGTTCCTTCAAGGTGTATAAATGCATCTTCTTTGCAGTTTTTTATTACATATTCCATATCCCCGGTTTTGACTGCGTTATAAAAACTATATTCAATACTTGGAGCACGATGCAGTGATTCGCTCTCGCTGTCAACAAATTCTGCGTCATACCATTCTTTTGAAAGTGCCATAAAGGTTCTCCTTTGCAACAAAATATTAGATTTATGTCATCTTTCTATTATTATGACATGAATCTGATATTTTTACAATTGATTTAATATAAACGAAAACGGTTAAGGAGTAATATTACAACTGTAAACGAGATATCAAATTAATTCATAAGAAGATATCAAAACAGTTTCTATGGAGGAAATGAAAAATGAAACAGAAAGTGATTAGCACAATGCTGTTACTGTCTATGGGGGCAACACTCCTTGCAGGATGTGGAACAACAGCAGGAAACGGAACAGAAGGTGGAGCTTCTAATGCAGCAGAGGGAAAGGTTATCAATATCTATTCATGGAACGACGAGTTTCGAACAAGAGTTGAGGCTGTTTACCCGGAGGTTAAAGAAACTTCTAAAGATGGTACAATTACATACCTCAAGGATGGCACAGAAATCCATTGGGTAGTAAATCCTAACCAGGATGGTGTTTACCAGCAGAAGCTTGATGAAGCTCTTTCAAAACAGGCGGATGCAGCAGCAGATGACAAGATTGATATGTTCTTATCAGAGACAGATTACGTATTCAAATATACAGATAAAGATGCAGACGTAGCAATGCCTCTTAAGGATCTTGGAATTGATTGCGACAAAGAGTTTGCTGATCAGTTCGATTTCACAAGAAAAACAGCTTCTGATTCAGACGGAGTACAGAGAGGTTCAACATGGCAGTGCTGTCCTGGACTTTTAGTTTACCGTCGCGATATTGCAAAGGATGTATTCGGAACAGATGATCCTGAAGCAATCGGTGAGAAGACAAAGGACTGGGATACATTAAAGGCTACAGCAGCGGAACTTAAGGCAAAGGGATACTACACATTATCTTCTTACGCTGATACATTCCGTTTATATGGAAACTCAATCGACAACTCATGGGTACAGCCTGGAGCAGATGAGGTTGTAGTGGATAAGAAGATTACAAACTGGGTAGATGATTCAAAAGAGTGGCTTGATGCAGGATATGTTGATGCTAAAGTTAAAGGCCAGTTTAATGATGACTGGAACAAAGCAATGGGTTCTCAGTCAAAGGTATTTGCATTCCTTTTCCCAGCATGGGGAATCGATTTCACACTTGCACCAAACTGGGATGGAGCAGAAGGATCATGGGCTGTTACAACACCACCACAGGAGTATAACTGGGGTGGATCTTACATCCACGCAGCAACAGGAACAGATAACCCTAAGCATGTTAAGGATATCATCCTTGCTTTAACAGCAAATAAAGACAACTTACTCAAGATCTCTAAGGATTACTCTGATTTCACAAATACAAAATCAGGAATGAAGGAAGCAGCAAAAGATGATTCATTCGCATCAGACTTCCTTGGCGGACAGAACCCATTTGCTTACTTTGAACCGGTAGCTGAGAATATCAAGATTGCATCTCTTTCAGCATATGATCAGGGATGTGTAGAGCTTATCCAGAACTCATTCAGCGATTACTTACAGGGTAAGGTTGATTATGATAAGGCTAAGAAAAACTTTGAGACAGCAATTAAAGAGCGTTATCCTGATATCGAAAAGGTTACATGGCCGAAATAAGATAAATAAAACACCATGCGGAGCCTTTGGGCTTCGCAGAGGTGACTCTGGTAGAAAGGAATTTGGCTCATGAAGAAGAAAAGAAAGAGCGTAAGCTATGCAAAATGGGGATATATCTTTATTCTTCCGTTTTTCATAACATATTTAATTTTTTCTCTGATTCCGTTAGTAGATACGGTAAGGTTTAGTTTTTTTGAATACTATAGATCCGGAATCAAACAAATAGGACCGAATTTTGTGGGATGGGCTAACTATGCCGAGCTTCTTAAATCGGATATGATCACATATGGTAAGAATACTCTTATCCTCTGGGTTATCGGATTTATTCCACAGATTGTGGTTGCACTTGTTTTAGCAAACTGGTTCACTGATGCCAGATTAAAAATTCACAAATTACAGTTTTTTAAGGTAGTAATTTATCTGCCAAACCTGATCATGGCATCTGCATTTGCACTTTTGTTCTTTACACTGTTCTCGAACAGTGGTCCTGTGAACTCAATCCTGCAGTCTATGGGAGTAATCAGCAAGCCTATCGACTTTATGGGAAGTGTATTTGGAACCAGATCACTCATCGGCTTCATGAACTTCCTTATGTGGTTCGGTAATACGACTATTATGCTCATGGCAGCAGTCATGGGTATCAGTACAGAAGTATTTGAGGCGGCAGATCTGGATGGATGTAATGCATTGCAGAGATTCTTCTATATAACTTTACCGAGTATACGACCAATACTTGCATATACACTCATCACATCAATCATCGGTGGACTCCAGATGTTCGATGTACCTCAGATTCTGACAAACGGACAGGGAAATCCGGACAGAACGTCAATGACACTTATCATGTTCCTGAACAACCACTTAAAGAGTAAGAACTATGGTATGGCCGGAACATTGTCGGTATATCTGTTTATAGTCAGCGCAATTCTGTGCTTCATCGTATACAGAATGACAAATGACAGCGATCCTGACGGATCAAAGGCAGCAGCAAAGCGAGCTGCAAAAGAAGCTAGAAGAAAGAAAAAGGAGGCGGCTAAATAATGAAACCAAAACATAAAATTAATGTCCGCAGTGTTATAGCGCATATAGTTTTGATATTATTATCATTTTTATGCCTGTTCTTCTTTGTAATACTTATAATCAATGCGACAAGGTCGCATGCACAGCTGCAGAAGGGCTTCTCATTTATCCCGGGCGGGCATTTCCTGGATAATCTGAAATCTGTAGCTAATGACGGATCCTTCCCTATGTTTAGGGGAATAGTAAACAGCCTTATTATATCGGGCTCATGTGCAGTTTTATGTACATATTTTTCATCGCTTACAGCATATGGACTTTATGCTTATGATTTTAAATTAAAGAAAGCTGCATTTACATTTATCATGGCGATACTGGTTATGCCGACACAGGTTACTGCGATGGGCTTCCTGCGTTTAATAACAAATATGGGAATGTATGATTCGTGGACTCCACTTATCATTCCATCAATAGCATCGCCGGCGGTATTCTATTTCATGTACAGCTATCTACAGTCATCACTTCCTCTATCACTTGTAGAAGCTGCACGAATTGATGGTTCGAATGAGTTTAGGACATTCAACCATATAGTATTGCCGATCATGAAACCTGCAATTGCAGTACAGGCAATTTTCACATTTGTAGGTTCATGGAACAACTACTTCACACCGGCCCTGATCATCCAGTCAAAGAACAAGATGACAGTACCAATTTTGATTGCCACACTTCGAGGAGCGGACTATATGAATTTCGATATGGGAAAAATCTATATGATGATAACAGTAGCTATCGTGCCTATTATTGTTGTATATCTCCTCTTATCAAAATATATTATTGCCGGTGTCACACTTGGAGGCGTGAAGGAGTAAACGATTTAATTAGTTTTAGCATCAGAGCAGATGGCTTACATATATGTTATGTGGGTCATCTGTTTTTTAGTATATTGAAATATGAGGTATGGCATATTTTTTATTTAGGAAATATTGTGGCACATATGCAGTATATCAGCAGATGATTGTTGATTAAATAATTCTAAAATGATAGATTATAGAATTAACTCATGGTATAATATAACGAACGTAAAGATATGTGCGTCGAAAGAGATATCATATAGATAAGATTGGAGAAAATACATGAACCCAGCAAGCATAATGAAAATGATGAAAGAAAAAAATACATTTATAGCAAACCACCCAAAGTTTGTATCCTTTTTACAGTATGCATTCGGCAGCGGCATCCCGGCAGACTCTGTTATTGAAATCACAGTTACAAAGCCTGGACAGGAGCCTGTGACCTCCAATATCAAGGTGCAGCAGTCAGATCTCGAGCTTTTGGAGAGTCTTAAGGACTTAAAATAGAGGTAAAATATGTTATACCAGATTAAAGATGGGACAGTTTCGGCAGGAGGTCAGACGATTCTGTCCCATGTTGATTTTTATATAAAGGAAAAAGAAAAAATAGCTGTAGTCGGCAAAAACGGTGCTGGAAAGACCACGCTGCAGTATGCTCCTTCTGCTGTTAATGGTGTCCGTGGCTGCTTGCGGCAGAAATAACGGAACGGCAGCAGATGAGAACGCAGGTACTGGCAATGAAGCCGGAGTGGAAAATAACAGTGGAAATACAGGCCTGGATGGAAGGCCCTTTGATGAGATTCTCTTCGATACGGATGGTGATGGCATTTATGATCATACGGATGTGGATGGAGATGGACTTCTGGAGGAGATCGGAAGAGATGCCAATGATGTGGTGGATGATGTGGTAAACGGCGTAACAGAAACTGGTGATACGTTGATGGATGGAGTAGATGATGTGGTAGATGGTGGAGAAAACGGTACGGAT
>OFLZ01001575.1_pt1 | contig 12694 bp, 11 predicted proteins | sample 1541321 | NCBI WGS metagenome assembly OFLZ01 (sample SAMN04209223, study PRJEB22552) | human gut metagenome | biome: gut; material: feces | host: Homo sapiens | place: USA: Oklahoma | reverse complement strand
CACCCAGTCTTATCATAGAAGAATCTTATTTACAGACTTTTCTTCATACCCTCTAAAGTTTACAATTTTACCAAACCATCCGTTTACCGCTTTTTCTCCCAGAGAATATTTGCATAAAGCACCGAAACGCAGTTCATTATCTTTCTTAATGTAATAATGATAAGCGAAAGGCAGTACAAAAATACACAGCAATGCCCAAGCTGCCGGACCCCAGTCAAAAATCGCATAAGTCAAGGATAATTCATAAGCATATGCTTCGGAAATGGGCGCACCAGCTAAGGCAGGTGCAGCATTAAAATGATATCCCCATTCCAAAAATGCCCAGTAAACAGTTCCTGCACCCAGACCTGTAAAAAACATCATAGCTACCCAGCTCATGGTTTTAAACTCCGGTTTGCAATTGCCAAAACGGATATTTCCGTATTTGGAAAAAGCCAGCGCAACCAGAAAAATCAATACAATGACAGTAAAGAACTGCATCACAGAGCCAAATGTATATGTCAACGCATGCATAACCTGCGCACCAATTGCCTTTCCAGCTTCTGGATACAAAGTCATGCCAATCATCAAAGCAAGAATGATCACAATGCTGACGATCATCAATCCGACTTCATATTTCTCATTGAGTTTTTTCTTTTCATTCATACAATCTCCCCCTTTTCTATCAGATAACCTTGGCTTCTTTTAACGCTCTGATTTTTTCTTTCGTGTAACCTAACTGCTGTAAAATCGCATCGGTATGTTCACCCAATGTTGGAGAGGGAATGTTTGTAACAGGCTTGTTTTCTGACAAATGGATAGGATTCCCCACCAGTTTTACAGGACCCATGACAGGATCTTCCACTTCAATGACCATATCTCTCGCCAGCAATTGGGGGTTTTCTAAAGATTCTGCAATGCCCATAACAGAGGAGACCGCGATGGAAGAACCATCAAATAAAGCTTCCGCTTCTTTGGATGTGTAATCTTTCAATTTTTCTTCAATCAAAATTTTCAATTCTGCCTGGTTGTCCAAACGCTGTGCATTGGTTGCATATTCTTCTGTATCAGGCAATCCTAAGATACTGCAGAATGTTTTCCACTGACTGTCGTCTTTCACAGTAATGGCAATATAGTCGTCTTTTGTTTGATAAACATCGCTTGGAGCCACGTAATGACTAGCGTTTCCGGAATGGCTGATGACCTTGCCATTGTTGGCATATTCCAAAACGGGATATTCCAAAAGTCCAAACAGCGCCCCCAGCATCGTAACATCAATCTGTTGACCTTTTCCTGTTTTCTGTCTATGGTGGAAAGCGATCATCAATCCCAGTAACAACAGCAATCCTGTATAACTGTCACCGATTGCCGGTCCAATTTTTGTGGGACCTTTATCAGCAAATCCGTTCACATCCATAATACCGCTCATGGCTTGGATGACATTGTCATATGCCGGATATTTGGATAATTCGCCTTTTGTTCCGAAGCTGGAAATAGTAGCGTAGATAATATCTGGTTTTACCTGTTTCATCTGCTCGTAGCCTACACCATATTTTTCCAAGGTACCTGCTTTGAAATTGGAACAGACAATGTCCGCATCTTTAATCAAATCATAGATGATTTTCTGCCCTTCTTTGCTTTTGATGTCCAATGTAATACTCTTTTTGCCTCTGTTAAATGAAGCATAGTAAGCACTATAATCATTTTTAAATGGTCCCCATGTTCTTGCCTGATCCCCGCCGTCAACACGCTCAATTTTAATGACTTCCGCACCATAATCCGCTAAAAATAATGAGCAGAAAGGACCGGCATATGCATGTGTGAAGTCAACCACTTTTACTCCGTCTAAAAATCCCATATGATACAACTCCTTTTAGATTACTTTTTTGCCTTGCAGTGTGTGAATATCTTTTTCTGTTATACCGAGCATTTCCATACAAGCATTGGTATCTTTTCCAAGAGCCGGTGCGTCGGCAAATGATTTTGCTTTGGTATCGCCCAATACAAAAGGAATGGAAGGATAACGAAGCGTACCATATTTTTCGCTGTTCACAGAAACCATATATCCGTTTTCCAATGTGTTTGGCAAGTCTGTAATTTCAGGGATTGTCAATACCGCACAGCACGGAATGCCTTGTGTTCTGCATTTATTTTCTACTTCTGTTTTTGTATAAACAGACAGCCGCTTTGCAGGAATGGGACGAAGAGTATTCATATAATCTGTTCTTCTTCCTTCATTATCAATAAATCTTGGATCTTCTTTTAAATCACCTAAATCCAATACATCACAGAATTTTTCCCATTGGTTCTGTGTTGCGACGCCCACTGCCACATAACCATCGGATGTTTCAAATGTGTCATAAGGCGCACAAGAAGGATCAAAATTCCCTTTTCTCTTATGCACTTCTCCTACAGTAGAATAAGCCGCCGGTGCAGCCTCAATGCAGGAATAAATAGAATCCAGTAATGCGATATCTACTTTCTGACCAATGCCTCTGATGTTCCGATCAATGAGCGCCATGACAATGCCTGTGGCAAAATATGCAGCACTGTAATGTTCCGCAATGGATGGTGCAGATTGAACAGGATATTCGTTATGAACACCAGTCATATCCATGGCAACACCTTTTGCCTGGGCTGTAAGAGAGCTGGCAGGCTTATTCTTATAAGGTCCTGTTTCTCCATAATAAGAATAGGAAGCATAAATAATATCGGGTTTCATTGCTTTCAAATCCTCATAACCAAGCCCTAATGACTCCATATAGCCCGCTTCTGCACCTACACAAATGACATCATAGAAAGGAAGCAACTTTTTCAAAATTTCCGCTCCTTCTGCTGTAGCAATATCCAGTGTGATACTCTTTTTCCCACTATTCAGGTAATTGAAATACAGACTATCGCCATTTTTGACAGGTTCCCAGCTCCTTACTTTGTCCCCGCCATTTGGTCGTTCCACCTTTGTTACTTCCGCGCCATAAGATGAAAGATACAACGTTGCTAAACTGATGGTTAGCTTTTCAGATAAATCCAAAATTTTGATGTTTTCTAGTGCATTCATGGTCACAACTCCTTTTGATTTCTTTGACCATATATAAAGCAAAATCTGTGCCAAATCCAGAAATGCCAAAAATGCGGTAAAAATGCACATAAAAAAACAAGATTATTCAAATTCGAATAATCTTGTTTTTGATTGCTATTCTATTCAGAATAATTTATTCATAATAGAATAATTTTGTTTCTGTATTTTTTCAAATGCCTTGGATATTCCTCCTAGAAAAAATAGATATAAAAAGGTTGAAACGTGACGCGAATCCGCGACCGCTTGTCGCGGATAAGGACTGATAGATATATTCTTTATTATATGTCTAATTTGAAAATCTATAATATAATAAGCATATTATCGAGGGATTTTCGGATGAGATTCAAATACAAAAACAATTACAACATTAATACCTAACCGTTTTTGCAAATAACAGAAAAGATATTGATATATTTTAACTGCTTTCTTTAAAGCTAAACCCATTTTTCAATTTATATACCAACTACAGAGTTCATTTCGAGAAATAGCCCTGTATGTACTATACTTACTACATAATATAATGCAACATAATAAATTCCGAATTCCTACCATTCTTATTAGATTTTAGTGTTTTTAATGCTTCACACATTATTCCGTCAAAATCCGCAATAAAATTGATTCATTTTTCTGCAATCGATGTCTCCTCTATATCTTTGAGCTTTATGTTGACTTTAAAACTCAACTTTTTTTGACAACCACTTATTCTTGAAGACAAGAGTTTATTCGAGTCATATATTGGAGACAACTAAATAAAAATACTCCATATAAAATTGGCTATATTTTCAGAAATTTCAAATTCATCAGTGAATACAATATATGTCACAAACATTTGAACAATCATGTTGTCCGACAGAATTTCCGCATTGGAAAATCCATCTAATAGTTTTTGCAAAAAATCATAAGCCTTTTTGAAACTCTGATTTTTCATAGATTCTACAAAACTGTATATGCGCAAAAACTCTACTATTATATGGCTCGATGTATTTAATGTTTTCTATACTAGTCAAATCTGAATACAGCAATTCATCTACTATTTATTATAATGTATATCAATCGAAGTATTTATTAATCTAGGTTTCATCTTTCGTTTTCACAACCTTTTACTATTCATTTCACACAGCGAGTAGCACTTCCCACTTTCATTGATATCTCAATACACATTTCTCATAAATATTGAATATTTCTATCCTACTAATTATCATCCACTGACAATACTTTCTTTCACACCATAACAAACAGGAACACACTCTCCACCAGAAAATTTTGAAATTTATAATACTTTATTTCGATTTTTCTCCATAGAAACTATAAGTTTGTTACTGTAAAACGCAATCAAACGATTAAATTTCTTCACTAACTTCGCGTCTGCCATTCGATAATCAACTATATTAACAGGAGCACTTCCTTTCCCAATGAATAACATATATTCCGGACTAATCGGAAAATAGTACCCATTCATATTTATTGTTTCAATATGAGATATATGTTGGAACGCTGGATTATCAGATGTGATAAATGTTCCCGCATTTGGATATGCTTCAAAAAGAATTATCTGGCAACTCTCCATAATCTTTGCCAACCCTGTATGAAAAAATCCACCTTTTCTCTTATAAAACATCCTATATAGTTCAGTAAACCATACAGCATCCATCATCTCATCTGTTTCCTCTAAATCCCCTAAATTTTGTTTTAGAATATCTCCTATCCATGAATACACCCCCATAGCATCGAACTGAGGGCTACGACAAAGCATCATAAAAAAGAACTCCAACATTTCTCTAACTGATTTTTCACTAATTGTTCTATTTCCAGTTGATACATTGGGAGTTGAATTCTTTATTTCGTCAATAAACGTTTTAAATATAGACTCCCATTTTGATTCAAAAATACTGCTAAAGGCATCTTCTAATATATAACAATGTATATCCTGAAAACGGTTTAGCAAGGCTTTCTTTCTTGCAACTGTGCCGTCATCGTAATAAAAATCCCAATCATCTATATCAAATAGATGTTTTCGTACACTATTCTTAGTTTTGATGATACTGTAGTTCAACTTTCCATAAACAGGTTGTGGGCTGTTATTTCTCATAGATTGGTGAATCTCGTTAGCAAAGAATGTATATACCATTGGACATTCTTTCGCTAAATATAATTGTTTAAAGCTAATCGTGTATAAATGTGGTTCCCATAAAATTGCCCCACATGTGATTCCTTCTCCAATAATCGCTTTGTCTTTAAAATAATACACACCATCAAATTGCTTTTGAGGCTCTTTTTTATTTTCGACTTTTGTTTTCCATGCCTTCAAATATACTCTCGGCACAAAATGTTGATTCTTGGTTGCCACTATCTATCTTCCTTTCTTCAAATTCGGATCACTGTTTCAATTATGCGCTTTTGATAGATGCTAAATTATTTTTATGCTTCACAAATAGACCGAGGTCTGCTAGTCAATAATAATTTCAACTTCCTTTTTCATATAATTTAGTTCTATAAATAATATGCTTTAATTAGAGAACTATAGCTAAAAATATATAATGGGCAAACATAACTTTAGTCACTATTGATGGTCTCCAGATGCTTCATGTTCGTATATTTCTTGTTTCCCCACTAGGTAGCAGCAACATGATGCAGCTGGGCACAGATCAGTATGAGAGAGGAATTGTCATCTGGAAAACCGCCTACCCCATGAGTGCAACAGCGAATCTCCAGGTTCAGCCTCTCAATGACATTATTGGTACAAATGCGAGTCCAGTGCTCACTGGGAAAATCGCAATAGGTCAGCGTTTCCTTAATGCCATTCTCTACCTTCTTAGTAGCCTCTTGCAGCTTCATAGTGTGAAGCTCTTCTACCACGGCTTTGGCTTTTTCTCTCTGACGGCTTTTTGCTCTCCTAGGCATGGAGAATACAGTATGTTAATTAAATATTCTATATTCTTCATTTGATAATTAGTAAACCCATTGTAATTATCATTCAAAAAAATATACTAAAGTATTTTATTTACCCCTAGTAAAACCAGGGGTTTTGTTAAGCTAAAGCACCCAATGTAAACGAAGCCCAGAAAGATTTCTGGGCTTCGTTTATAACTAGGGGAGTACCATAGTTATTGTTAGCGTTGCATATTAGAAAGATAGGCGACTATTCATTATCAAAATTAGTGTTATTATAAAATCACTATCTCAGATTTCTAATCTTAATCTTTCCCGCAACATCAGCATTACGCTTTTCAAAAGCTTCATCAATGTATATCTCTGGCGAATTTTTGAAATCTGACCATTTTACAAGCACACAGTAACGGTCTTTTTCTTGCCATGCACATCTATCGTGAGGTTCACAGTAGTAGTTAACACTGAATTCACGAATTACAGTGTTATCGTTAATAGCTACATGACTATGATCACCATTACATTTAGTACAGTGATATGTACCCTTAAAAATATTATCATACATATTGGGTAAAACAACCCCAAGTATTCCGTTACGCGTATTCCCCCTTCCGTTGAAAAGAGAACCTTGTAATTCACGCTTTATGAAATAGTTTTTATCTCTGCCAAAAACATCTACCCCCTCGTTTTCGGATGAATGTGTCCCAATTAAAAATATAGTTGCAGTCGAATCACGCAGATAATCTTCTCGTATTACCTGCATGATATAATCATCATCTTCGCTTTCGATAACTCGATCAAGTGATTTATCAATATAATTCTCCTTGCCAAGCAACTCAATAACGGCTTCGCGATAATAGATGTCTTCTTTTTTAAAACTAATAAAACATTTATGTGCCATACGATATTCCTTTCTATATTATTTTTATAGACCATATATTGAAACGGTTTCTCGGTGTCCAGAATATACTACAATGTGGATATCAGTGTTAATAAGATGTTTATTAAAGCGAAGTACACTGACCATATATTCAAGCAGTTCTCGTTCACTTTTTTTATTATTTCGCCCATGAGTGCCGATAATCGGCATATAGACCGGAAAACGTTGTGATCTTGAATTGCAGTACTCAATTACTGATTGTACAGTAATCATATATTCTTCATCAGTTGTTTCAGGATGAAGATCACTGTTAAAAGCAGACATACCTACAAAGAAATATGATATTTCATCTTCAGGTGCTTTTTTAAATTCTGCAATAGTTCCAGCTGGATAACGTTTTAGATTGCCTTTTTGTTTATCTTTCGCTGATAAAAAACAATTAGGCTTAATCTGCCGTTTTGTTATCAAGTCGTTCTGCAATGCCTCATTAAGCATTTCAGCAGTATAGCCATTGGTACAAATCCTTTTGACTGCCATTCCGTGAATTGTGGTTTCAGATATAAGGTCATTATCGACAAGTGTATCAAAGCAACGATTCGCTGTAATAACAATATTCTTATGTTCTTGGGTATTTTCAAACAAATCACCGTATTCAACATATACATGATGAGCATTATCAGCATCAATAACAACTATTCTTTCTTTGGTGAGAATACGTATACATTTAATTGCAAACATAACTAGCCAAATAACTACCACTACACTTGCACTAATGAGCAAGCGCTTCAGAAAATTAATATCTTCTGGAAAGATATTATTAAAATCACATAAAAAGCCTACAATTTGAAATATTGCAATTGCAGAGGCTGTTAAAACCGATGCACTCTTTGCTAAATAATAAAAATTAGTTTTGATTTGTTTATAAACTGATATTGCCTTATCAAATATGTACATTTTTAGCTCCTCCTAAATATCGCTACATACGGAATCACATAGAAAATAGGTATATTCAGTTACCCAGGCAATATGCTTCCAATAGTACTACATTGTTAGATATTCATTAAGTTTTTTACTGTAAAAAACATCAACTCTGTTTATATTCAAAAAAGTTTATATATATTCAAATATGTGTATTTTTAATAATGCAGTTTTCTTGAGAAAAGACTTGTATATACTCTCTATAACGGTCTCAATATCATTTTTTAATCTATAATCTGTATTAATTTATCAAACAAGTCTAAATAGACATTGTAATCAAAATCATTCATTATTTGATTTCTAACCTCAAACACAACACTTTTGTCCTCATTTTTATTAAGATATAAAAAAGTGAACCTTGTTGATTCGTAGATATAGACTATATAGGGTGTTTTAATTTTCTCTGCCCTATTTTCTTTTAATTCATGTCCTCCGACCAGAAAAAAGCTAAATTGTACGCAGTTTAGTTAGAAACTAGTCCCCACTTGACGTATGTTTCTCTTGTGTAAAAATTTTTACCACTAGTAAGATGTTCACCATTGACCGTAAAGCGATTGATTGCATCTAAAATTGGAGCCTTTGCAAATGCTATATGCAACGCTTCAACTCCAGGTCTGTTAATCCTTTCAGCAAGAGCTTTGGGCCACATATCAGATAGTGCATCAACATTCCATATACCAGAATATTCAGGATATGCAATTATCAAAGGTAATTTATAAATGTCGATAGCTTGTTCAATTTCATATGACAATACACTTCCAGTATAGCGGGTATCTTTTGAGATGATAACAAACATGTTTTTGGATGCACTAAGCCGTTGGCGAATACGCGCATATAGGGTATTTTTTGAACTGGTGTCACGCACGGCATATGTTTTGTCGTGACTGTTAACAAATCTAAAATCAATATTTTTATTTGCAGTCCACGCCTGTAATGTAGCATAATAACGAAAATCAGATTTTGACGGATCACTCTCTCCCAAGCCATCGAATGCTACATAAGTTCCTGTTCTATTCATATACTACACCTCCAATTCATTTACTCAAGTTTAAAGTTCTGATTAAAATTCAAATTACATACTCCACGTTCACCTTCAAAATTATCGAGTCTTTCTTTTGCAATAAACTCAGCAAAAATGCAATTCTCGATTGCCACCAAGCCCCCACAACTCTTACACACACCATATATAGTCGTAAAAATTGGAACACTTCTGAATCTTGTTACAGCAAGAGCATCTTTGTCTATCTTCCCATCGTTCATTTCATCAAACTAACCAGTCGTTTCTACGCAAGTAACACTTTGATAGATAAGCTAAGAAAATAAACTCAATAAATATCGTAGTCTCTCCTGCATCATTAGAGGCATTTTTAATTCCAGCAATATCCTTGGGTAGAGCCCATTTAACAAGACAGTAACCCACTCTAAGGAAAGGATGTTCTGATTGATAGTCAGAAAGCCCTAAATTATTTTGATCTGATTATTACATCACAACATCGAATTCGAAAAAAGAGAAGGTATAACCAATCGTTTTCCCGCTAGTCCGTAATTTCTGCCACATAGTTAATCATTTGAGCGGTAATTTCAAAAAGGAGCTTTTGGTTTCTCGTGTAACATCTCACTAATTCACATCATGCATCATTTATTCCATAAATCAAAAATCGATGTTTTTCTTTTCAAAACATAAAATGCAATAATAATTTTCAAATAAGTGAAATATATAGAGTACGTATATATAACATTATATTCCATATTTTAATGCTTTTCAAATTATTCTAGAGAATATCAATCTCTTTATTCTTTATACTCCTATATTATCCGTCCACATCTCACACTGACTCATTACTGTTTTCACAGCATCCTCCATGCCTTCCGGAGGATATTTATATCTCCTCAACAAACGCTTTACCATCTTTCGCATCCCTGCTCTAGCACTTTCTTTCTTCTGCCAGTCAATGGTACGATTCCTGCGCAGCATCTCGGTTAATTCTTTTGTAATCGCAATCAACTCATCGTTCTGATAAAAATCTTTGATTGCCTGCGGTTTAGTAAGTGCGTCATAAAACGCAAGCTCTTCCGCATTTAATCCCAGCTTTTCGCCTTCTGCATTGGCATCTGCAATATCTTTTGCCAGCTTCATCAGTTCTTCGATGACTTCCTCATTGGTCAGCATACCGTTCAAATAACGATTCAAAGCACTTTGGATTCTTTCCGAAAATTTTTCTGATTTCACAACATTGGTACGACGATACACAGATACCTGCTCCGCAATCAACTTTTTCAGCAATTCTACCGCAAGATTTTTTTCTTTCATGTTTGCGATTTCTTCCAAAAACTTTGGATCAAACAGAGAAAACTCTGTCTGCACATCAGAAAAAAGATTGATGACACCATCGCTTTTAATGCTGTGTTTCAACAATTCGTTGATTCTTTCATTGACTTCTGGCAATGTAAGCTTTTTATTTTCCCCGCCGGTACTAAGGCGTACCAGCATTGTTCGCACTGCTTCAAAATAAGCCGCTTCAAATCGAATTTTTTCCTCTACCAAACTGCTGCACAAAGTTAACGCCTGTTTCAGAAGCAAAGCCTCTTTGATATACACATACTGCGTCCGTTCTTTTTCCGGCAGATCCTTTTCTTCCATATTCTTGCCCAACAAAAAGTTTGTACCGCCTGTGATAGCCTTGGCTTTCTCATAATCACTGCCTGTGAAAAACGCAGAATAATCATACCCAAAGAAGAAATCTCTACAAACTTCCAATTTCTCCAAGAATTTTGGATACGCTGCATCTTTAATATCCGTATCTCCATAATTCTTTTGATCCCTTGCTGTGTAGTCCTTCATCGCCTGCTTCAACGCCGATGCAATCCCCACATAATCCACAACCAAACCGCCTTCTTTATCACGAAAAACACGGTTTACTCTGGCGATTGCCTGCATAAGATTATGCCCAGACATGGGTTTATAGACATACATGGTAGCCAACGAAGGTACATCAAACCCCGTCAGCCACATATCCACCACAATAGCAATTTTCATAGGAGAATCATTGTCTTTGAATTTTCTTGCTAATTCCTCTTTATGGGCTTTGTTGCCAATGACTTTTCGCCATTCTTCGGGATCATTATTCCCTTGTGTCATCACAAGCCCTACTTTTTCTGTCCAATTCGGGCGCAGTTCCAATAACCTATGATAAATCTTCATGGCAATCGGGCGAGAATAAGCAACGATCATCGCTTTTCCTGTCAACAGATTCTCTCTGTAATTTTCGTAATGATCCAAAATATCCCTAACCAAAGAATCAATAGTTTCTTCCGCACCCAGTACAGCTTCCATCTGTCCCAGTTCCTTTTTGCTTTTCTCAATGACATAAGGATCTGTATTTTGTGCCATGATTTCATACTCTGTGTCAATAAGCCGCAGAATATGCTCGTCCAACTTCAAATGAATGACACGGCTTTCGTAATAAACTGGCTTTGTAGCGCCATCTTCTACCGCTTGTGTCATATCATAGACATCTATGTAATCCCCGAAAACTTCTGTGGTGCTTTTGTCTTTGGAAGAAATGGGCGTACCGGTAAAGCCAATATAGGTAGCGTTGGGCAAATTCTGGCGAATAATGCGTGCTGTACCCACAATGGTTTTGGCTTCGATTTCTCCCCGCTCATTTTCCTTGATTACCACTTTTTCCGTCAAACCATACTGTCCACGATGCGCCTCGTCCGCCATAACCACAATATTTCTTCTTTCGGAAAGGGCTTCCTGGCTTTCCTCAAATTTCTGCATGGTCGTAAAAATAATGCCGTTTGCCTGACGGTTTGCCAAAAGCTCTTTTAAATGCTGTCTGCTTTCCGCCTGCTGTGGTGTCTGGCGCAAAAAGTCCTTGCATCTTGCAAACTGCCCATAAAGCTGGTTGTCCAAATCGTTTCTGTCTGTAATGACAACAATGGTTGGGCTTTGCAGTGCTTCCTGCAAATAGTGAGCATAAAACACCATGGAAAGGGATTTTCCGCTTCCTTGTGTGTGCCAAAATACGCCGCCTTTGCCGTCTGTTTTGGTAGCGTGTATTGTGGAAGCAATGGCTTTTTTGACTGCAAAATACTGATGATAGCCTGCCAAAATCTTGAATGTATTTTGTCCGTCTACATTGAAGCAGATAAAATTCTTCAGAATATCCAAAAATCTGTTTTGCTCAAAAATCCCCTCAAAGAATGTGGTAAAATCCGCAAACTGTGTATTTTCATAACTGCCATCTGTGGTTTTCCATTCCATGAAACGGTCTTCCCCAGAGGTAATGGTACCTGCTTTGGAAACGCTCATATCACTCATGACACAAATGGCATTATAGATAAAAAGAGATGGGATTTCGTACATATAATTCCGCAGTTGGCGATAGGCTGCCGAAGCGTCGGTTTCTTCTCTGGAAGGTGATTTCAGCTCCACCACAACCAAAGGCAGACCATTGACAAAAAGCACAATATCTGCCCGTTTTTCGGAATGTTCTACCACAGTCCATTGGTTGATAGCGCTAAAATCGTTGTTTTCCAGAGTGTTATAATCCACCAGATAGACTAAGGCAGAGCGTTCCTCGCCCTTTTCCTCATACTTGACAGGAACGCCATTTTGCAGATAATCCATAAACACCATGTTTTTCTGTAACAGCGTCCCTGTTTCAAAATTCTTTAATTTGTAAATGGCTTCCTGTAACGCAGCCAAAGGCAAGCCCCGATTGACGCGCTCTAAAGACGGTAAAAGCACATCTTCGTATAAGGGGTTCTGATAATCACGGACAATATCGGGACCATATTGGTAGTTGTAGCCAAGGCTTTGGAGCAGCTCATATAGTGGCTCAGTTGTCAAGACAAAAATCTAAGATTTTTATAATGAACTGATA
>OFLZ01001525.1_pt1 | contig 12967 bp, 7 predicted proteins | sample 1541321 | NCBI WGS metagenome assembly OFLZ01 (sample SAMN04209223, study PRJEB22552) | human gut metagenome | biome: gut; material: feces | host: Homo sapiens | place: USA: Oklahoma | reverse complement strand
GGTGTGAGCTACCTGAGTACTGTTATGATTTTTTCATTTGGTATTTTTGCGGAAATCTTTTTTGAGAGGGTGCTTACATCGACAGGAAGAACTATTTTCAGCATGACCTCACAGCTTTGCGGTGCCATCACAAATATCATTCTGGATCCTATCATGATCTTTGGACTGCTTGGCTTCCCTAAGCTCGGTGCTACCGGTGCAGCCGTGGCAACCGTTGTGGGACAGTGCGTAGCCGCCGTTGTTGCCTTTGCCTGCAACCACAAATTCAATCATGAAATCAGCCTGAGCTTCAAGGGCTACAGCCCGGATTTCAAAATCATGGGAACCATTTATGCTATCGGTATTCCGTCAATCATCATGCAGTCTATAGGCTCTATAATGACATATGCCATGAACAGAATACTTATCGGCTTTTCATCGACTGCCGCTGCTGTTTTCGGTGTTTATTTCAAGCTGCAGAGCTTCTTCTTTATGCCTGTATTCGGACTGAACAACGGAATCACACCTATCATCGCCTTCAACTACGGTGCTCAGAACAGAAAGCGTATGGTTAAAACAATAAAGGTCAGCCTGATAACAGCATTCTGTCTGCTCTTCGTTGGCTTTGCCTGCTTTGAGTTCATACCACAAGTGCTTCTTGGAATGTTCAGCGCCTCTGACGATATGCTCAAAATCGGTGTTCCGGCGCTCAGAATAATCGGTGTGCATTTCCTCATCGCATGGTTTTGTATTATCGTCGGCACAGTATTCCAGGCTTTGGGAAAGGCTGTCTTTTCCATGATCGTATCAATCATGCGTCAGCTTGTGGTTTTAATTCCGGCAGCATACATCCTTTCAAAGCTCGGTGGACTTCACGCTGTATGGTGGGCTTTTCCTATAGCAGAGGTGATATCCCTTACTGTTTCGACATTATTCTTAATCAGGATCAACAGAACTATCATCTCAAAGATTCCTGATGGAAGCGATGTGCTGTAAAAAATTTTACTTGAGCTTTAAAATAATCAACAATAAAATCCGCTGCATTATATCATGTGCGTAATCATATGATATAGTGTAGCGGATTTATTATATTTATGTCATATTTTCACATATTTCTGATTTCTGCACCAGCTTGGTGCAGCTTATGAACCGACTCCATCTTGCGTATTATCTTGCGTATTTTCTTCCTCTATTATACGTATTTTATGTTGCTGGTCACACTGTTCGGTGTAAACAGTAACGATTTTATATAAAAAGTGTAATCTGCAGATTCAAACCTCTTTTAAAAAATGCGATTTTGTAGTAAAATTGCCAAAAAGAAAATGCGATTTTGTAGTAAATCATCAAAATAAAAAATGCGATTTTGTAATTTTATTAGGAAAATGTCATGTTTAAGCGAAAAATATATGATAATTTATTGCAGTGATATGGAGGATTAAGACATGAAATTTATATCGTGGAATGTAAACGGACTGCGCGCATGCGTCCAGAAAGGTTTCCTTGATTTTTTTACCAGTATAGATGCGGATTTCTTTTGTATTCAGGAGTCCAAGCTACAGGCGGGACAGATTGACCTTGACCTGCCGGGCTATCACCAGTACTGGAATTACGCCGAGAAAAAAGGCTATTCCGGCACAGCCATTTTCGCCAAAAATGAGCCATTATCAGTATCTTACGGCATAGGCATTGAGGAGCATGATAGGGAAGGACGTGTCATCACACTTGAATATGACAATTTCTATCTCGTAACCTGCTATACTCCAAACTCACAGAATGAGCTGAAAAGGCTGCCGTACCGTATGCAGTGGGAGGATGATTTCCGTGAATACCTTAAGACTCTCGATGCCAAAAAGCCTGTCGTACTGTGCGGTGATCTGAATGTCGCACACAATGAGATCGACCTGAAAAATCCAAAAACAAACCGCAAGAATGCAGGTTTTTCAGACGAGGAACGTGCTAAAATGACGGAGCTTTTAGGTTCCGGCTTTACCGATACCTTCAGATACTTTTATCCGGATGCCGAGGGTATATATTCCTGGTGGTCATACCGTTTTAAGGCTCGCGAGAAGAACGCAGGCTGGCGTATCGACTACTTTATCACATCAAAGCGCATCAATGATAAGCTGCAAAAGGCAGCAATCCATACCGATGTGCTCGGTTCAGACCACTGCCCTGTTGAGGTTGATATTGAATTTTAAATTTAAGGTTATGTATTTTTACAATCCCTTATGCAACACTTTCTTCTCGAGCTTATCCCCATCCAGTGTATACTCAACAGCATTGTACGCACCGTTTCTGTATGCAAACGTCTCATTGTCATCCTGATAATGCACGAAGCTGCCCTTGCCCGGATATGTCAGTATGCTGATCTTATCCTCTGTAATGTCCTCTGTAGAGCGGATTTCTCCGTCTGCAACAGGAATAATGGCTCCTGCCTTTATGAAGACAGGTACTTTATCAAGTGGTGCATCTGCTAAAATATATCTGCCGCCACTGTATTTTTCGCCTGTGTAGTAATCATACCAGTCGCCGTCAGGCAGATAAACCTCTCTTGCCTCCTTGCCCGGTGCGATCACAGGTGCAACCAGTACAAAGCTTCCGAGCATATATTCATCGGAAATATTTCTCACATGCTTATCTGCAGGATACTCGTATACGAGCGGGCGCACGATAGGTGCTCCTGTCTTTTCACACTCATGTGCCAGATCATAGATATATGGGATAAATCTGTATCTGAGCTTTACTGTCTTTCTGACTGCATCTATCGTAGTCTCATCAAACTGCCAAGGCTCCTGTCTGCGTGTTCCCATCGCTGAATGATTTCTGAAAAACGGCACAAATACTGCTGCCTCATAAAATCTGACAAGAAGCTCCGGTGTAGTATCACTTCCGAAACCGCCTATATCGCTGCCGCACATGGCAAGTCCGCTGACTGACAGATTGCACACCTGCTCGAGTGAAAGTGCTATATGCGCCCAGATGCTGTGATTGTCTCCGGTCCAGCCACCGCAGTATTTCTGGCTTCCGGCATACGCAGCCCTGGTAAGTACAAACGGACGTTTTCCACCATCATTTTTCGCAAGTCCCTCATATGTGGCTTTTGCCATAAAATGTCCGTAAATATTGTGAACCTTTTCATGTGCTCCATACTCAAACTGCACATCATCCGGCAGTGGTCCGTTGAAGCTTGCAGGCTCATTCATATCATTCCATATGCCACTGATACCGTGCTCGAGAAGTATCTTTGTCTTGTCTCCCCACCAGCTTCTGACGCTTTGCTTTGTGAAGTCCGGAAATACCGATGTTCCCGGCCAGACAGCATTTTCATATACACTGCCATCTGTATCATGTGCAAATGCATCCATCTCCATGCCCTCTTTGTACATGAAATAGTCCTCATCCTTTTTCACACCCGGGTCAATGATGGATATGAGCTTTACACCCCTGTCAGCAAGCTTCTCTGAAAGACCCTTTACATCCGGGAATTTCTTGTCATCAAAGGTGAATACCCTGTAGCCATTCATGTAATCGATATCCATATGTATCACATCGCATGGGATATCAAGCTCTCGGAATTTGTCAGCTATATCAAGCACCTCATCCTGCGTGTAATAGCCCCAGCGGCTCTGATGGCTGCCGTATATCCATCTCTGATAAAGCGGTGTGGTGCCTGTCAGTGATGTATAAAGTCCTACCACCTCTGCCATATCATTTCCCGGCATAAAATAGTAGTCCAGCTCGCCCTTCTCATGCTCGACGAAATAGTAATCTGTGTTTTCATAACCGAAATCAAAGGTTGTCTTGTAGGTATTATCCGCAAAAATTCCATAACAATATTCATCGCCCAACACGATAAAAAACGGTATGGATTTGTACAGCGATTTGAAGCTGTCCACATGTGGCGCAGGATCATCCGTGTTCCAGTTTACATATGAATATCCACGCTTGTTGAGGCATCCCGGCTTATCTCCCAGACCGTAAATAGCATCATCCTTTCCAAGCTTTTTGATGATGGTAACAGCGTCAGTTTTTTCTTCATCTTTTCCGACAGTATGTCCCTCAAGCTCTGCGATGGCAAGATCCTCGTACGGATTCTTCTCACTCTTTTTGCGTGCTTTTTCATAATCTGAAAGCACAAGCTTCCCTTTGTAATAAATATCAAGCTTCTCGTTATCCTTCACATATACAGTAATATCCCTTGCGCTGATGACTGCTTTAACTGCTGCATCGCTTACACCGGCTTCTGCTGCGGTCCCCTTGACATCAGACGTATCCTTGCAGGTCACGTCTGATGTGGCAGCCTTCGGAATAAAGCCCTCCTCGATTGCAACACTTTCGATGCCGGGTTTTTGTGCAACATGCACTATGTTGTTTTCAAATATGGTAACAAACAGACTGCCGTTCTCGTAGATCAGCTCTGCTGTGTTGTCCTGTATTTTACAGTTCTTATATGAATTTCCCATTGCATAATCCTCCCTTGAATTATATAGTTTCTCCTGATGTTTCTTATAAAAATACTTCCGTTTACTATAATAGTATCATCCATTTTTAATTTTTACAACAAAGAAAGTCACCGGTCACACCTAGTATGACCGGTGACTGCCTCAGGCTGTAAGTATCTCTGTCAATACACCATACAGCTCTGTATCAAGCTCCTTTGCCTTGAGCTCTGATAAAATCACTGTTGTTTTCTTTCCCGATGTAATAAGACCGTAGATTTCATCCTTTAGCACAAAGCCTATCTCTGCCTGATTCAGGAAATCAAAGCATCTTTTTTCGATTTGATTATCAAGCGCCACTGTGTCTTTCGATATTGCAACGCTTATTTTGCTCGCTGTCGATGCATTTACAGTAACGATGAGCTTTCTGTTTTCTTTATCATATTTATTCTTTGCCAATACCTCTTTACCATCCACAGATACCTTTACCTTATCGGCTGCTGTCTCGGTTCTTCTTTCAAAGACAAGCTTATAGGTTCTGTTGTCAGGTATTAATGATGTATCTCCATCTGCCGGAGAAATGACAAACATATCTTTATCCGCAGAATATTTCATAGCTGTGGTCACACATCTGCCATCCACATATCCGCAGGATTCATTGTCATCCTCGTATAGCTCAAACTCACCATCAGCCTCCGGGAATACCCTGACACATAATACATCAGGATTTTTGATAACAGATCTTGCATCAAGCTCATCAGCATCTGCACACGCAAGTATGCCTCCAGCCTTCGCAAACACAGGTATGCTGCTCAAATCCCTGTAAACCTCCAGCATTCTTCCACCATCATAGCGCATGCCTGTATAGATATCATACCAGATGCCCTCCGGGAACCATACTTTGGTTTTTGCCACATTAAGTCCCTTAATACGTGGAGTTGTAACAGGTGCTACCATAAGCTGGCTGCCAAAGAAATACTGATTCTTTACCTCATAAGCCTCTGCATTTTCAGGATACTCATAATACATAGGCTCAATCAGCGGCATATTCTCGGCATAGCTGCGATAGTTCATGGTATACAGATACGGAATCATACAATGCCTCTGTCTGAGCGCCGCCTCCATCGCTTCCTCAGTCTCTTTTTTAAATCGCCACGGCTCCTTGCCGTTAAATTCGCTGCATGAGCTGTGCAGACGCATTATCGGAGAGAATATACCATATTGTGTCCATCTGGCTGTCAGCTCATCATCCTTGTAGCCAAGCATATGTCCGCCAATATCATGGCTCCACCATCCATATCCGATGTTTGTCGCTGTCGTTGTAAAATACGGTTGAAAATCAAGCGACTCCCATGTAATATGTGTATCTCCCGAAAATCCAATCGGATATCTATGGCTTCCCGGACCTGCATAGCGCGAAAATGTCATTGGACGCTTACCGTCTCTTTTATTATCGAGATAATGAAAATGATTAAAAATCCATAGCGGATCCAATCCTTCAACCTTGCAGTTGCTGCCCTGCTGCCAGTCAATCCACCAGAAATCCACACCTTCAGCCTCTCTCGGATGATGAAGATACTTAAAATATGCATCCATAAACTTTGGGCTTGCCGGATCACATACAACCGGGTCCTCATTTTCATAGTCCACGCCCATTTCCTTTGCCATATCAACATACATTTCTTCACAGCCCTGCACACCATCCGCAGGATGTACGTTTAAGGTAGTATGCATTCCTCTGTCATGGAGCTTTCCAAGAAAGCGCTTCGGATCCGGGAAAAGCTTTTTGTTCCAAGTATATCCTGTCCATCCGCTTCCGTATTTAGGGTCCACATCAACCTGATGCCAGTCCATATCTATTACAGCTACTGTGAATAGGATATTCTTTTCATCGAATTTGTCCATCAGCTCCATATAGCTTTCTTCTGAGTATTTATAATATCTGCTCCACCAGTTTCCCAGTGCATATCGTGGAAGCATCGGAGTCTTGCCGCAAAGCCTGTAAAAATCATTGAGCGCCTGTTTATAATCATGTCCATATCCAAAGAAATACAAATCAGACACACCTTTTTTTCTTGGCTCAATCCATCCATCGTCAAGTAAAATCTGTGATTTACTGTCATCAAGAATTGAATATCCAAAGCGTGAAACGACACCGTGTCCAAGCTCAACCTCTCCGTTTACGTCATCAAGTGTACGCGCTGTACCCTGCAAATCATGCACCTTCTCGCCATAATGCCAGATGCTGTGATATGCGCTCAGGTTTCCCTTAATCTGTATACTCAGTCCGTGTGATGAGAACTCCTTCTCATTATATATCAGGTGCAGCATTGATGTATGAACCTCAATTCCATCAGCGTTACGCACCACATGATAGCCGGTCTTTGGAAAATCCCTGAACAATACTGTCTGTGTTGCCCTATCCTCGAATACGCCATCTTCACTGTATTCCAGACGGACAAGGGCTTCTGTCAGAACTGTAATCCTGTATTTTTCACCTATTATCATATTGTCCGATAATGCCACCGGACTTGTCTTTACTCTGTATATTTCCTGCATGAAATACTCCCTCTCATATAAATTACGCTATCCCTTGACAGCCGATGCAGCAATTCCTGCGATAAACTGCTTCTGGAAGAACAGATATATCAGTAAAACCGGTATGATAGATATTGCCGTTGCCGCAAAAAGTGCGCCATAATCTGTTGAATACTGTCCGTTAAACATCTTAAGACCAACTGCCAATAGCTGCTTTTCCTTGGTATTAATTACAAGATAAGGCCACAGATAGTCTTCCCATGTCCACAGGAACTGAAAAATAGCTATACTTGAAATTCCGTTTTTTGCCATCGGAAATATAATCCTGTGAAAGATATAAAACTCATTAGCGCCATCCATTCTGGCAGCTTCAATAATCTCATCAGGGATGGTCTCAATGTGCTGCTTCATCATAAATATTCCAAATCCGCTGAACATAGCCGGAATAATAAGTGCCTTATAGCTGTCCATCCATCCGAATTTCTGAATCATAGTGTATTTTGGAATAATTGTTACACACCATGGAATCATCATAGTAGCCAATACAAAGCCAAATAGGATATTTCTGCCCTTAAACTTATATTTGCTTAATACAAAACCACAGATTGTACTGGTGTATACCACAAGCAGGGTTACAACAATCGTGATAAACAAACTGTTTCCAAAAAACCTCATGAAATTGAAATGCGAATTCATGCTGATGTAATTGTCTATTGTAAACTCTTGTGGAAGCAGATGTTGCTGCAACGCCATTATTTCCTTATTCTGCTTAAATGATGAGCATAGCATCCATATAAACGGATAAACTGTAACAATGCCCAATAATAGAAGGAATACATTTAAAACTATACTGCTTACTTTTTTTCTCATGATATTCTCCTCCTACTCTTCCTTGCCCGATACTTTGAAAGAAAGCACGGTAAGCACTGCGGTAATCACAAAAAGCACAAATGAAAGTGCTGATGCATATCCAAAGTTGTATTTGACAAAGGCCTCATCGTAAATAATGTAAGAAGCCAGATATGTTGATGTTCCCGGTCCACCCTCTGTCATGATGAGTATCTGAACATATGCCTGGATATACGAAATAATTGATGTAATGACTACAAAAAGTGTCATAGGCTTAAGCAACGGCAATGTAATGTATCTGAATTTCTGCCAGCCACTCGCTCCGTCAACCTGTGCTGCCTCCATGACATCTGCCGGAAGTGAGTACAGGCCTGCCATATACATGACAACCGCATATCCAAAATCCTTCCAGATGGTCATTATAATTACTGCAATCAGAGCAGTTTTGGGATTCATCAGCCAGTTGATATCGAGCCCGAATATTTTGTTGATGATTCCAATCTGTGGATTGTACATGAACTTCCATACAAATGCCACTGCAACCATAGGCGTTACTACAGGCATATAGTAAACTGCCCTGAAAAAGCTCTTATGCTTTATAAGCGTTGAATAAATAGCATACGCGATTCCCAGTCCCAGACCGACTCTGAAAACAATTACAACTACCGAAAAAATTACGGTATTGAACATTGATTTGCCGAACAATTTGCTCGTGAACACCTGCTTATAATTTTCCAGACCCAAAAACTTGTATGTTCCGCTTAACGGATTCCACTCATGAAAGCTTCCTGCAAATGCTATACCAATCGGTATTATCAAAAACACTATAAAGAAAACTACCATAGCTAAAACAACTATGTTTCTTAAAATTATTTCACTCTTACTTTGTAATGGACGTGATTTTTTAAACATTAATAATCCTCCGTAGTGAATCTTTACCTGTTATTTTGCAAACTTATATAGATTCTCGACTGATTGGAATGAACTGTTCTTCATATCCTTTATAATATCAGCCTGTGCCTTGTCTAAAGCTGTATCAATATCCACTCCATTGTAGAATATGTCCTCTCCGGCCTTTTTCATATCCTCCTCAACACATGAAGGCATCGGACCCGGCCAGATGTAGTGGTCAATGTGCTCTGCAAGTACCTTAAGCGATGGGTTTTTAAGTATTTCCTTATTGTCTGCAAGGGATTTCTTTGCAGGGAAGGTACTCATAGCAAGATTGAAATCTACCTGAGACTCATCATCGCAGAGGAAAAACTTTACAAAATCCTGTGCAACTGCCTGCTGATCCTTTGGTGCTTTTTTGTTTACACCGAATGTTGACTCACCGTTATATCTATTGTATGCATATGGATTTCCGTCAAATGTAGGAATTTCAAATACGCCAAAATCTATATCGCTCCATGTGGTCTTAAGTGTATTGTAATAATGTCCCCACTGAATAACCATCGCCGACTGTCCCTGTCCAAAGCTGTCTGCGCATTTATCGCCAAAATCCTTTGAACCAATCTGATCCTTATCGTACATATCAACAAGCATCTGCATTACCTTCTTCATGGCATCCGAATTGACATTAGGTGTCTTTCCATCCTCCTTAAAGAGGTTCTCACCAAGCTGATAATTAAGACCAAGCAGATAATTCTGGTTGAAATCATTATTGAAATTGAGTCCGGCCTGGACTATATTGTCTCCATCCTTGATTGTGAGCTTCTTTGCCACCTCAATCATTTCATCCCAGGTCTTTGGAATATCATCATCTGTTAATCCGGCTTCCTTCCACATCTCCTTGTTGTAATAAACAGAGCCTGTCATCATTCCGTAATCAATGTAATAAACCTTACCATCAATCACATGAGCGCTCACTCCATTGAAGTCCTGCTCCAAATCCTCAACAGGAATATCAAGCGGAGCCATATAGTTGATAAGATTCTCATGATAGCTGTTATGTACATCGAAGAGTGCCGGTCCGTCCTCACCATCGAGTGCCAGAGGAAGCTTTGTCCAGTAATCTTCCCATGGATTATCCACCAGGTTTATAGTTACATTAGGATGAATAGCTGTGTATCTGTCAATAACCTTCTGAAATAATTCATCGCTTCCCCACTCCCACAGGTCAATTGAGATATCCTTTCCATCATTAATCTCAACCGAAGGGTCATACTTCACCGTATCGCCAAATGGCTTTGTTGGTACCTTTATGTCCTTTTTAGCTGATGAAGCCGATGAGCTGCCACAGCCTGTAAGCGCTGTCACTGCCATTGTAGCTGCCATAACTGTTGCAATAAGTTTCTTCTTCATAGAAATCCTCACTTTCTTAATTCAATATCCTCTTTTTCGTTCAAATTAGTTTAGCGCTAAATCTGGCTATAATCTACCACCACCTTATACATTCGTCAATAGTTTTTTGTTTTTTTATCACTTTTCATATTATTTTCATATGTTTTTTGTGCATTTTTACATGTAAATTAGGGTTTTGTCTAAATATTTGCAAAAACCGATTGCTATTTGCAAAATAAAAATGTATACTTAAGATAATTTATAAACCCATATTTTGAATCATATTCGGTTTATGTATAAACTCATCATTGTTTATGTTCAAACTTATTGTGGTTTATGTATAAACTTTATAGTAAAAAAATTATAATACTGAATAGAATGGAGTTTAATATGACGCTTAAGGATATTGCCGAAATGGCAGGTGTGAGCACAATGACCGTCTCAAACGTAATCAACGGAAAGACAAGCCGTGTTTCACAGAAAACAAGGGATAAAATCAATTCAATTATAGAGGAATATAATTATGTTCCGAATATGAACGCAAGAAGTCTTTCAAACAATTCCTCACACATTATCGGAGTTGTTACATTCTTAGAGGAGAAAGAATATGCTTCAGGATACAATTATTTTGAGAACCCATATGTCAGTACAATGATTGGTACAATAGAAACAGAGCTTCACAAAAACGGATACTTCACCATGCTTCAATCAGTATCCAGAAGCTCAGACATATTATCTTTGGTTAAGAACTGGAATGTCGATGGGATGATTCTGGTTTTCCCCACCTCTGCCCAAAATCTTGAAAAGCTGATGGATGCAGCCAACTGCCCTATTGCTGCCTTTGACAGCAATTACTCTCACCCTAATCTCATAAATGTAATATCTGATGATGAAAAGGGCTTATATTTGTCGACCAAATATATGATAAATCACGGGCACACCGAGATTGCATTTGTAGCTGATTATGAGGGAAATATCGTCCTCACCAAACGTTTTAACGGATACAAAAAAGCTTTGGAGGACAGTCATATTCCTTTCCGTCCTGAATATATTTTCAGCTATCCACCTTCATATGAGGGCGGTATCGAAGCCGGCCGTGCCATTGCAGGCAGCAAGTCACCAATCACAGCAGTGGTAACAACTGCCGATATATGTGCTATCGGCATCATGGAGGGTGCGCGTCTCGGCGGTTACCGTGTCCCGATTGATTTATCTGTCATAGGCTATGATAATTTGAATCTATGCCAGTACACCGTACCGAAGCTTACATCGGTATCACAAAATGTACCAAAAAAAGCCCGGCTTGCAACCGAGCTTCTCCTAAAGAAAATACATGACAATGAATCAGACAGTAATTTAGGTGAGATTATGGATGTTGAGATTGTTGACAGGCAATCCGTCATCTCGCTTTATTAAGCCGATAACCGACCTACTCCCTGTGCACACGCTTGTTTTCATACATTTTCCATTATCTTGTCAAATCCTTTACCCACTTGTATTTTTTAAAATGTATGAGTGTCCACGGTATCTTTCCAACCTCATCCACGCAGGTGCACGCATATACCACAACCACCGGCCAGTTCAAAAAATATGTGCCTGCAACTGCAAGCGGTATTGCTATGCCCCACATCGTAACAGCAAGAGAGTACATATCAAACATCGTATCTCCTCCCGAACCAAAGACACCGTTTATGATGATTTCATTTACCGATCGTCCAATCATGTAGAAGGCAAGTACACCGAATAACTGCTTCAGATACTCTGCAGCCTGCGGTGTGAGCTTTACAAAATGTAAAATCACCGGTGCTGAAACCGCCATAAGCACTGTCATAACAGCTCCACACAAAAATGACAGCTTTGCCATTCTGATGCCATATGCTTTTCCACGCTTTAAATTCCCTGCGCCAAGCTCATTTCCTATCATAATGCCTGCTGCACTTGATATACCTGCACTGAGACAGCAAATGATATCACGCACAACCGCTGCGACGGAGTTGGCCGCTGCCGCATCTGTTCCCATGTGTCCCATAAATGTAGAGTACGATGTAAAGCCTATTCCCCATACAAGGCTTGCTCCGAGAATCGGTCCGGAGCACTTCATAAAATCTGCTGACAGCTCCTTGTTCCTTGCAAAAAGCTCTCTAATTTTAAGCCTGATATATCCCGGTCTGTACGAAAATGTGATTGAAAGCATAAGCTCCACTACTCTTGATATGAGTGTGGCAAGTGCCGCTCCCCTCACATTCATGCTCTCGATGCCAAATGCACCATAGATAAATATGGCATTGAGTATTATGTTTATAAGCACTGTAATTGAGCTGACTGCCGCCGCAGTACCCGCGTGCTCTGATATCTTCATCATGACTATATAACACTGCGAAAAACCTGTTAATAAATATGAAAAAGAAGCTATTTTAAGGTAGCTTACACCATAATCTATAAGCACCGGCTCGTTTGTGAAAATAAGCATCAGATATCGTGGGAAAAATGCACATGCCACGAAAAACAGCACCGATACTATGCCACATATCCTGATTGCAAGAGCGAATATATCATCGAGCGCCTTTATGTCCTGCTTGCCCCAATACTGTGCTCCGAGTATTGCAAGCCCTGCTGTAGCTGCTGATAGAAACATGTTCTGGATGAACTGTATCTGTGTGGCAAGCGAAACCGCTGACATATAGTTCTGGTCCAGTCCTCCGAGCATGAAAGCATCTGCCACCGCCACCAGCGCCAACATCAGATTCTGCACCATTATCGGAACCATGAGTGTCCACAGCTTTTTGTAAAAATGTGTATCAAATTCTATTGTTTTCATAAGTAAATTTTACCTCTATATATAAATCTCTAAAGGTTTGCAAGTATCCGTGTCCATGCTT